>Ga0134126_10003391_pt1 | contig 19956 bp, 15 predicted proteins | sample KB31752_FD_96881 | JGI IMG/M metagenome (GOLD analysis project Ga0134126, IMG submission 96881) | Terrestrial soil microbial communities with excess Nitrogen fertilizer from Kellogg Biological Station, Michigan, USA - KB3-175-2 | ecosystem: Environmental > Terrestrial > Soil > Unclassified ...
GAGCAAGTTGGCTTGCACCGTATTGAAGATGCAAGTTTCGATCAGCCGGGTCTCCTCCACGATCATCTCTGCCGAATAGCCCTGCCGTCTGCGAGCCTCACCATGCAGAAACGCCGCTCTGAGTTGCTCTCCACTGGTTGTCCCGGGATGAGACTCCAACATGGTCACAAGCTCATGCAGTTGGCAGATGGTCCAGGCGCTCGTCGTCAGATACTGAGGTGGATTGAAATTCACGATGCGATCTTGTGACTTTCAGCCACTCCGTCATAATGTGCTCTTTGTTATCGCGGATAATATCAGCAACGCGCTTGGTCGGCGGCGGCCTGTGCGCCCGAGCAGGAGCTTGCAACTTTTGTCGAACAAGTTTGACCAACTCTTCTGGTTCTACAGGTTTGACGGCATAATCATCTACCTGCTTCCTGATGGCCTTCAGCGCCGCCTCAAAGTCTGGGTAACCAGTCAATATCACTGTCACTGCCTGTGGCCAGCGCCGCCGCATCGCGCTGGCAACAGTGAAGCCGTCTCCCGGTTGTCCTATGTTGAGGTCGGAAAGCAGCATGTCGAACTGCCGTCTGCTAATAATACCCAGTGCTTCGCCGACACTCCTGGCGAGAGTGACTTCAAAACCGTTGTGCGTAAGAATCATGCCCAACGTCTCTCGGATCGCGCTTTCATCGTCCACCACAAGGATCGTAGGGCGCTTGCCTTTGGTCGTCGTAACTGCTCCAGATCCGCTCGGTACTCGTGGACCCTGTGAAGCTTTATCAGCGGCTCGCAATGCAAGTTCCAGCGGGACCTGTTTGAAGCGGAGGCTCCGTTTGTTCTGCCTTCGCTTCACATCAGAGACTTCTATCGCGCTCCGAAACAGCGTAGAGGATCAGTTCCACTCTGCTGGAGATGCCAAGTTTCTCGTAAATCCGAAACAGATGGTTCTTGATCGTGTGTTCGCTTACGCCAAGCCTGGTTGAAATTTCCCGATTGGTAAGGCCACTTGCGACCAGCGGCACTAACTCCTGCTCTCTTTTTGTGAGCAACTCCTCTCCGCGCGAATTCACACCCCTGAAAGGCATGGCGGTTTGCAAGGCATTGATCACATCCAAGAGATCTGCGCTCCTGGCCCACACTTGGCCTTTATGTACCGCAACAATGCATCTGGCCAGAAGATGCATTGGTGCGGATCGCCTGAAGATGGCGCGAACGCCAGCCCGGAACGCCTCGACCACTCCTTCTCTCTCTCCCTCGTCCATCAAGAGTACGCAACGGGTCTTTGCAGACGCGGCAAGGAGCCGGCGAACAAGATCCAGACCTTTGTATGGCGGGGCGTTTCCAAAATGGAGGCCAAGAACGGCAACATCCGGCTGAAGATCAATGATCGTGCTAAGTGCATCGTCGAAATTTCCAATGCACTTCAGGATAGCGAGAGTCTTTATCCGGCTCAGAGCTCTTGCCAGCAGCTCGGAATTCATATAGCTTCCGTCACAAACGACGACGGAAATTTTCTGCTCTCGTGCGCAGCGTGCCCCGTCGTTCACCGTGGAACCCTGTGGTGAGGTGGCGAAATAATTGTTCGAACTACTTGCGCTACTCTCTGCGTGAGTACTCATGTCTCCTCCCCGTGCTACGCAATCGAGAAACGTGCGACCGCGCGTACAGCGACAGGCGAGACTCTTAACGGTGTCGTGAAGGACAGCTCACATCGGCTGGCTAGCTATGCTTCCGTGCTCGTCCCTGTACAAGTACCGCCTCCATGGGAAAAACTTCTTTACGGCAGGAGCCTTGCGAGCGCACGTGCGATTCAGTCGACCACCGCGAGCTTCAATCACACCAGTCAGTGCCGTGAGCAAGTGATCGTGCGTTAACGCCGAATGTAATCGACCGCGTACCTTGTAAAAATCTGATGCAGTCTCGTGCTGGTGGTTTGGCGTCAGCAGGTCATAATGGCGCATCTTGACCAGTTCGGGTTCGCCCGCTTGGCCTCATGGATGGGTTTTCTTGGACTGAGAATATCTTCTTACTTGCCTAATCCGGCCGCCTGCTAAATGGTACTAGAGGCAATAGGAACACTGGCTCAAGGAACGGCTAACTCGGCCTCTGCTACGGTTTTAGGGTAAAGCGGACTGGTGCTTTCGTCTCATTCTCCCTGCAACAGCTTACTCCTTGAAATGCAACTTGCCTGATTTTATGATCCCATCACGTTTGTGATTGTGCTTGGTCGCTCGCAAGAATTTAGACATTGCTAATTTAGACATGGCTAATGTAGTTAAGGGAGCGAAGCTATGCACAGGCTCTGGATCTCCTAGTACCGACAAAAGCACGCCTGATCTGTAAGTTCGTTGTCACTGAAATTTTGAAGGAGTCATGTGGTGGAAGCCAATTCCTGCGTTCAACAGCCACTCGAGCCACAATGGTTTGTCGCTTACACCTGCAGCCGCCACGAAAAATATGTGGCAAACCAGTGCGAAGAGCGTGGAATCCCTACTTTCCTGCCGCTTTATGCGGTGCAACGGCACTGGAAACAACGTAAGGCAGAAGTACTCCTGCCTTTATTTCCTTCTTACGTATTCCTTCGGATGGCAATCGCAGAGCGTTTTCGAGTTCTAGCACTTCGGGGAATGGTGTCTTTGGTTTCGTTTAAAGGCGTCCCGGCGGTGGTACCGGACACGCAAATTGAGCCACTCAAGCGTGCTGTGACTCTCGGCAGAGTGGAACCTTGTGTGTATCTTCAGTCGGGAAAACGCGTGCGGGTTACGGCAGGGCCGCTAGTAGGGTTGGAAGGAATTGTTCAGGAGATAAAGAGTAAGGTCAATGTCATCGTTTCTTTTGAATGCATGAACCGCTCAGTTTTGGTCTCGCTTGACGCTACAGAGGTGGAAGCGCTGCCTTAGTATCCAGGAACACAGACATGCACCCAGGTGCAGCAAATTCCAGAGTTTACGACCCTACCCTACAGGCTTTTATTCTGGCGAGGACCCAGCGAGAGGGATTTCTCCGGCACTTCGGATTTCGTGAGTGCCCCTTTGGTGTCACACCAGATCCCGAGTTCCTTTTCTGGTCCCAGAGGCACACGGCTGCATTAGAGGCGCTGATTAACTCCATTGAATCAAATCTTGGGTTTAGTGTACTGCTTGGCCAGCCGGGCACGGGCAAGACCACGCTACTGTTTCACCTGCTCGCTCAATATCGCGAGTCTGCGCGTACCGCCTTCATCTTTCAAACGCAATGTAGACCACATGACCTGATCCGGCACATCGCTTCAGAACTGGACTTGCCATTGGCCAGCGATGATGAGGTCTTCTTACACAGGAAATTAAACGGAATGCTGCTTGAGGAGGCACGCGCAGGACGTAAAGTGGTGATCGTCATCGATGAGGCACAAAACCTGCACGCTCCGTCGCTTGAAGCCATTCGACTCTTATCTGATTTTGAAACTGGTCCTTCAAAGCTCCTTCAAGTTGTGCTATCAGGTTCGCCGCAACTCGGAGAGACGCTCCTTAGTCGTAATCTCTGGCAACTGGCCCAGCGGATTACCACAATTTGCCGGCTGGAGCCCTTAAGTGAGGACGAAGTTCAGCAATATGTCACATCTCGACTTGCAGTTGTTGCGTCGAGAGCCACCATGGGGCTTTTCTCGCCAGAATCCCTCGCTGAGATCGCCTCTCAGAGCGGGGGCATACCGAGGATCATAAATTCGATGTGTTATGGATCTCTAGTATTGGCGTATGCCTACGGTCGGTCTTCTGTAAGCAAAGAGCTGGTCAGGCAGGCAGCTAACGAGCTTGACTTTTCAGAACCGCGTGACAGGGAACTCAGGGCGGCCACAAAGCGTCCAGAAATGGTAGTTCCACGTTCGAGTCGTTTTGCGATCCCAGGGGAGAAAGATGCGCCGGCAAACGAAGATCGCGCTGGAGAACTAAGGCGGAAGACTCTGCAGACCTTCGCAGACACAGTGGGCGGCAACAATCCAAAGATAGCTGCGCAACCAGCACACGAACCGTCACATGCCAATAACCCGGACACCACTCTGAAGGACAATCCTATTCTGGCCAAAGCCGATCGGGGTGGCTGGATTCTAGTGCCGACACCTGCACGGAAGGCTGCCGTTTGGGATGGTCGCATAACTGGATTACTGGCCGTACTCGTAGTTCTCGCATTTGGCTCATGGCTGGGCTGGAATGAACTCAGGGGCACGCCGACTGCAAAGGGCGGACAGTCGCCAAAGGCAAATGAGGAAGTTACACAGACGTTGGTCCAGCAACCCAATCCTTTCGACGTACAGCCTTCCACCAAGACCTCTACTCCAGAGGTTTCAGGAACCCAAACCCCACAACATCCAGTGCCTGAGCAGTCGTCGGCAACCGAAATCTCACCTACCGTCCACGAGCACGCGGATGTGCCTGTAGACGCACGGCCGAATTTGGTGTTCCCCTCTAAGATTGCACGATCAGAAACGGCGACAGAGCCCCTGGCTCCGGTTGCTAACGTCTTAAGAGTCCCGAAGAACTCCGAAGATTTGTCACCACTGGTTGCTGCCAGCCGTCCAGCATTGCCTCGGCTGGAAACACCGGAGGTGGTGGGTCCCCCCTCTTCTCCTCATCCGATCAAAATCGTCCGCCCTGACTATCCGACGAATGCCAAGCTATCGCACATCGAAGGAGAGGTACAGGTGGAACTCACGATTGACCGAAACGGCAAGGTCCAGAAAGTGCGCGGCCTGAGTGGAAATCCCATTCTGCTGCAGGCAGCCGAAGAAGCAGCTAGCCAGTGGCGGTATTCACCCTCTGCCGGCGACCAACGCCCTGATCTTGCCGTCACTCGAGTGCAGTTTAACTTTAACCTGTCCTGGAATAAATAAAAGAATGATTTCTAGGCTGGAATCCTGAGCGGCATCTGTCCGGCCGAGACCCTTGTTGGCTGTCGCAAAGAGGGGACGGCGACATTCTCGCCCGAGCGGCCTGGTCGCGCACAATTTACCAGCCCAGAGTCACATGCCCCTTTTTTGCGAGGCTGAAAGACAACGTCTCCTGCATAAGTTCTCACGACAGCTACATGGCCAATATCGCAACACCATACAACGCAGCGGTTTTGTCACTCAGCATTCATGCAGTCGAAACAGAGGAGTGCCTGAGCCGGCGCTTGTATTTCATCTGCAAACGAACCATAGATGTGGCATTAGCCGCGTTACTGCTTTCATTGCTTTGTCCCCTGATGCTTCTGGTTGCCGTGTGTGTCAAAGCTGGATCTCCAGGCCCAGTTTTTTTCGTACAACAGCGAATTGGTGTAAAGAGGCGGATCAAAGGTGGACGGGTAATATGGGAACTTTATCCCTTCTCATTTTACAAATTCAGGTCCATGGTGAATGACGCGGATCCGACACCGCACCAGGAGTATTTCGAGAACTTTCGGCTCGGAACTGTCAAGCGCGACCGATCGACGCCGTTCAAGTTGACCAAAGATCCACGTTTGACGCGCATGGGCGCGATACTTCGGCGCACCAGCTTGGACGAACTGCCCCAACTGATAAACGTGCTGAAAGGGGAGATGAGCCTGGTCGGACCACGTCCGGCGCTTCCTTACGAGGCGATCTTGTATGACGAAGCTCATTTCGAGCGCTTTCGCGCAATGCCCGGGATCACAGGATGGTGGCAGGCCACGGCACGCAGCCGGGTCGGTTTCGAAGAGATGATTCAGATGGACATTCATTATGCTCGACGCGCTGGTTTCTGGTTTGACTTGCAAATCCTTCTGCTAACGATTCCAGCGGTCCTTTCAGGCCGCGGGGCTCAATAGATCGCATAGCCGTACACACTCGGGAACTTACTTGAACTAAGAGTACGTCCCAACAGATCAACTTGAAATAACAAAATGGAGAAACGCTAATGTTCAGAGTCGGACTCGTCGGTTTGGGATATTGGGGCCCAAACCTTGCGCGCGTACTAGGAAACAATGAAAGGTGTGAGTTCGCCGCCTGTTGTGATCTCGATCCCAGGAAGCTGAGTAGGATTACTCGGCAATATCCGTCAGTGAGAGGGTATCGGGATTTCGACGAATTTCTGGAATCCGATATCGACGCGGTAGTTATCGCTACCAATATCGGCACCCATTACGAATTGGCGAAACGTGCCCTTATGCGGAACAAGCACGTATTCGTGGAGAAACCGCTCGCGGACAGCAGCGACAAGGCAGCTGAACTGACCAGAATCGGGCATACTGTCGGACGGGCTCTGATGACCGGCCATACATTCATTTACAGTCCCCCAGTCATAAAAGTGAAAGAGCTGATCGACAGCAACGCTTTGGGCGCTCTACGTTATGTCAGCGTCTCGCGGGTAAACTTGGGACTCTATCAGAACGACGTGGATGTGATCTGGGACCTCGCAGTCCATGACCTCTCGATTCTGCTCTACTGGCTCGGTGAAAATCCGATAGACGCCTGGTCATTTGGAAGGGCCTGCATCCACACCAAACGGGACGTCGCTTTCCTATGGTACAGGTTCCCTTCCGGAGTAATTGCCTCCTGTGAGGTGAGTTGGCTGGCGCCGCAGAAGATGCGTCGGACCTGCGTCATTGGATCTGACAAAATGGTCGTCTATGACGACCTTGATCCTGGAGAAAAGATCAAAATCTTCGAACGGGGAGTCAACCTGGCCCCGCCGAGCGATTTCGGCGAATTTCAGTTGACCTATCGCATGGGGGATGTGATTTCTCCAAATCTTGCCAATGTGGAACCGCTCGCCATGGAGATCGACCATTTTTTTAAGTGTGTTGAAACCGGCGAAGCCCCGATCACCAGCGGCGAATTCGGCACCGAGGTGGTGCGGGCAATCGAAATTGCAATCAAGGGCGCCCAAGCGGAGCGCTTGGCTGTAGTTCGCGCGGCTTAATGCGTATGATCGTCGAAAACACTGCTGCGAAGAGGTATTTTGCTCACCCGCAGGCGCTGGTCGAAACCGAGAACATCGGCCCGGGCACACGAATCTGGGCCTTCGCGCATGTGCTGCCGGGGGCCAGGATTGGCGCTGACTGTAACATCTGCGATCACGCATTCATTGAGACAGGCGTTGTGTTGGGCAACAACGTGACCGTCAAAAATGGAGTTGCAATCTGGCAGGGAGTTACGGTTGAGGACAACGTGTTTCTCGGACCAAATTCTGTCCTTACCAATGATCCGAATCCACGCGCTTACATCAAGAAGCCCGGCGAGGCGCTGCAAACCACGCTGATTCGCGCCAACGCCACCGTGGGAGCGAACGCAACCATCTTGTGCGGCGTGATTCTCGGGCGATATGCATTTATTGGTGCGGGTGCAGTTGTGCTCAGGACGGTCCCCGATTTCGCGCTTATGGTCGGAAATCCTGCACGCCAGGCTGGCTGGATGTGTGCCTGCGCCAGACGCCTGCCAATACCTGCATCAGCAGGCCTGGACTCCTCAACTACCTGTCTCCACTGCCAAGCACAGTTTCGCGTTGGTCTCACAGGTTTAACCAAGATCGCTTAACCAAATACCGAAGGATACTCGTCGTGAATAACAATCCAGCCGTGAAGATCCCTTTTCTGGATCTTAAATCGCAATTCGACTCGATCCGCACCGAGATCATGGATGCCATCGATCGTGTTTTTGTTTCGGGACAGTTCGTCGGCGGGGAATGGGTGGAACGCTTTGAAGAGCAATTTGCTGAGTTCGTGGGAAGCAGATATGCGATTGGCGTGGGGTCTGGAACCGCAGCCCTGGAACTCGCGTTAAAGGCGGCGCAAATTACCGCCGGCGATGAAGTGATCGTGCCCGCAAACTCGTTCTTCGCCACGGCGGAGGCTGTCACCAATGTGGGGGCGCGTCCGATTTTTGCCGATGTGGATCCCAACACTTTCCATTTGGACGTCGCTTCTGTGGAGCGCCTGATCACTCGGAAAACAACGGCGGTTATTCCGGTTCACCTGTATGGGCGGGCTATGGAGATGGCCCAACTCCAGGAATTGGCCAAGCGGCACGGGCTCACAATAATCGAAGATGCGGCGCAGGCGCACGGGACCGAGCGGGATGGTATTCGGATAGGCGGGTCCGGCCGCCTCACTTGTTTCAGCTTTTATCCTGGCAAGAACCTCGGCGCCTACGGAGATGCGGGTTTAATCACATGTGACGATCGAGCGACTGCCGAGCGGTTGCGATTGCTCCGGGACCATGGCAGTCCGGCAAAGTACGTTCACCTGATTGTCGGGACAAATGCGCGACTTGCTTCAATACAGGCAGCCGTACTTTCGGTTAAACTTCTTCATCTTAGAGAATGGAATGCTCGCCGGGTCGAACACGCGAAGGCGTATGCGGCCAGGCTTCGCAACGGCTGCATAGTTCTACCGGAAATCCCGGCTGGCAGAGGCCACAATTTCCATCTCTTCGTGGTGCGAGTGAACAACAGAGAAGGGTTGAGGAATCATTTGCACGCCAGAGGCATCGGAACCGGCATCCATTATCCTCAGCCACTGCATTTAACTCCCGCGTATCAGGAACTGGGATACCCGAAGCGAGGAAGCCTGCCCGTTTCCGAGGCCCTCGCCGACGAAATATTGTCGTTGCCAATGTATCCCGAACTCACTGATAGCCATATAGGACAAGTCAGCGACGCAGTGCTGCAGTTTCTAGAGCGGGACGAAGCACAAGAGATATTCGTCTCGGCAAGCTCGGCGACGGACGCAACTAACGCAGGTTCGCTCCAGTCCACCGAAACATCTTCAACCTTCAGATAAACGCTCACAGGAGTCCTTTATGTTCGAATTCCTGACACACACCGCGAACCATGTTTCCTCCCGCGAGGAATCGCAGCGCGAGGCTGCGCTGCCGGACTACAACAGGCAAGCATTCTCGCGTAACCGGCTTGTTCCGCAGTTGGTCTCCAACCACGCGAAACAGCACCCCGGACACATTGCTTTAATCGACAAATCAATGCAGATGACATATGGCGAGCTGGACGATCGCGCAAATCGATTGGCTTGTCACCTGAAAACCATGGGCGTGGGCGGTAACACTATCATCGCCGTGTGCATGCATCGGTCGGTCTTGGCAACCGTCGCCTCGCTCGCGGTACTGAAGGCGGGCGCTGCCTACCTTCCTGTTGATCCGAACTATCCGCGCGAAAGGCTCTCCTTTATTTTGGCGGACGCACGTACCCCGTTAGTGCTATCGGACTCGAGAGTAGCCGGCAGGTTACCGGAGGGTAGCTGGCGGCTGATTGTACTGGATCGCGAACACTTGATCGGAACGCCTCCGCCGGATGCGCGACCCTGTGAGATTTCTCCGGACCGCTTGGCATATGTTATTTACACCTCGGGTTCAACCGGCACGCCCAAAGGGGTTGAGATAACGCACGCCAACCTCCTGAACCTTGTTCTCTGGCATCAGAAGGCATTTGCTGTCTCTGCGGAAGACCGAGCCACGCAATTCGCGAGTTTTGGGTTCGATGCTGCCGTCTGGGAACTCTGGCCACACCTGACGGCCGGAGCGTCCGTGCATATCACTCCGGAAGAGGTGCGGAGTTCGCCTGAGTTGCTCAAGGACTGGTTAGTTGACCGGCAGATTACGATCACATTCGTACCGACAGCCCTGGCCGAACGATTGATCACTTTCGATTGGCCAGCGAGTACCAGATTGCGATTCCTGCTCACTGGGGCAGACACACTTCACCACTATCCGCGACCTGACTTGCCGTTCGCTGTCATCAACAACTATGGCCCAACAGAGGCCACCGTCGTGGCGACTTCCGGGCGTGTGCAACCCGAACAGCGAGATGCGGGCCGACGTCCTTCCATTGGACGCCCCATCGATGGCGCTGCAATCTATATTGTTGACGAACGGCTGAATCAAGTGCCTCGTGGTGAAGTTGGGGAAATCTGTATTGGCGGAGCGGGAGTTGGGCGTGGATACGTGAACAGCCCAGACCTGACCGCAAAGAAATTCCTGGGAGATCCTTTCGCTAACAGACCAGATGCTCGATTGTATCGGACGGGTGATATGGGCCGCTGGCTTCCCCAGGGCGAAATTGAGTACATCGGCAGAGTGGACGGCCTTATTAAGATCCGGGGCTTCCGGATTGAGCCCAATGAGATCATCTCCGTTCTGAACTCACACCCGGCGATTCAGGCGAGCGCGGTTACAGATTGGCCGGACGGCACGGACAATCAGCGTCTCGTTGCATATATCGTGCTGAAGCAGTCTCAGGGAATTCCAAACGTCATGGAGTTGCGTGATCTTCTGTGTAGCCGGTTACCTGATTACATGGTCCCAGCAATGTTCGTCGTCTTGCCAGACCTTCCGATGACATCCAACGGCAAGCTTGACCGGGAAGCTTTGCCCTTGCCAGATGTGAACAACACTTTGACTGATGAAAACTACCTCTCACCCCGTAACGTGATTGAGGAAAAGCTCTCGGCGGTGGTGGCAAATTTGCTGGGCGTGAGCAAGGTCGGGGTGAATGACAATTTTTTCCTGATTGGGGGACACTCACTCTTCGGAACACAACTTATTGCGCGCATTCGGGACAATTTTGGCGTCAAGCTTCCCTTGCGCAGCGTCTTCGAATCGCCCACGCCCGCCTTGTTGGCCGAGCAAATCGAGCGGCTCATAGCCACCAAGCTCGACGAGATGAGCGAGGATGAAATCCAAAGGGCCCTGGCACAGGCCACTTCTAGTGGAGGGCAGAAATGAATTTTGGACGCCAAGCCATATCTGCGGCAACAACCCTGGGTCCAAGTTCTGGGCACTGCGTACAACAATCTTTTGAGGCACAAGCCGCGCGTAGACCCAATGCCGTTGCAGTCACATGCAGAAAGGACATGCTTACTTATGCGCAGATTAATGCACGCGCCAACCAGATTGCCCATTGGTTGCAGGAGCACGGCGCTGGACCGGACAAACTTGTCGGCTTGTGCGTGGAACGTTCGGTGGATGCGGTAGCGGCACTCCTGGGCATTCTAAAAGCCGGCGCAGCCTATGTTCCACTCGATCCTGCCTTTCCAAGGGAGCGTCTCGCTCTGATTTTAGAAGATTGCCGCCCAGAGGTGACGATCACGCAGACGGCGTTGAAGCATCTGGTGTCTCCGTCCTCGAAGCACACGCTGTTGGTGGACGCACCGATTCCGGATTCAATGCTCCATGAAAATCCGTATTGTGAAGTTCAGCCGCACAATCTGGCCTACGTGATATTCACCAGCGGCTCTACAGGGCGACCTAAAGGCGTGCAGATTGAGCATCGAGCGCTGCTGAATTTCCTCGCGTCCATGTCCCGCGAGCCGGGATTGACTGCCGATGACACGCTGGTTGCCGTTACCACTTTTTCATTCGATATTGCCGGATTGGAGATCTTGCTGCCCTTGATGATCGGTGCTCAAGTGGTCATTGCCACCCGTGATGTAGTTCTTGATGGGAATGCATTGCGCCAGCTTTTGGAGGCAAGTAACGCAACCGTGATGCAGGCAACCCCAATCACCTGGCGAATGATCCTGGAAAGCGGATGGCGAGGCAGTAAACGGCTGAAGATTCTCTGCGGTGGGGAAGCGATGCCGCCGGATTTGGCTAGAGAGCTGATCCCGCGGTGCTCGTCATTGTGGAATATGTACGGCCCGACGGAGACCACAATATGGTCGACAGTAGCGCGTGTCAGCTCAGCGGAGTCTCGCATTCCGGTCGGCAGGCCAATAGCAAACACTGAGGTTTACATCGTGGATCATCTGCTCCGTAAGGTCCCGGTTGGAGCGACAGGCGAACTGCTGATCGGAGGCGAGGGAGTTGCGCGAGGATACTTCAACAACCCGGAACTTACTGCTGAACGTTTTATTCCAAATCCATTCAATCAAGGGAAAGGCGGTCGTCTATACAAAACGGGAGACCTGTGCCAGTACCGGCATGACGGCACAATTGAATGTTTAGGTCGCAATGATAGCCAGGTTAAGATTCGAGGATATCGGGTTGAGTTAGGAGATGTCGAAGCTGCCCTGGCGAGCCATCCCGGCGTAAAGCAGGCTGCCGCAAAGGTTCTGGATGGGCCGGGAGGAGAGAAAAGCCTTTTCGGATATATCGTGGCACCCGAGTTGGACGTACAGGACTTACGATCCTATTTGGCGGAGCGACTCCCTAAATACATGCTGCCTTCGAGTTACATAAAGCTGCAGGCGTTGCCGCTGACGCCCAACCGCAAAGTTGATCGGAATGCTCTGCCTTTGCCTGAGAACACAATGACCGTGGCGGAAGTGAGCTATGTCTCACCGCGCACAGGGCTGGAAAAGAAATTATCTGTAATTGTTGCCGAACTGCTTGCCTTGGAGCGTGTTGGAGCCAATGACAACTTCTTCCTGATCGGGGGACACTCGCTTTTCTGCACACAACTCATTGCGCGCCTGCAGAAACTCTTTGGAGTCGAGCTTTCCGCGGGCAGCATTTTCGAATTCCCGACAACCGCAAAATTGGCTCAGCAGATCGAAAACATCTTCGTTGCGAGAGTCTCCGCAATGACCGGTGATGAGGTCCAACGTGCCTTGGCAACTATCCCCGGCAGAGGCAACAAATGAGTTCAATCGCGAGTTCTAGAGGCGCAGAGACCCCGGGTCCACCCCTCAGCCTTTACCAACTGCTCGACCCGGACGTTCTGGCAGATCCATACCCGTTGTATCGCCGTTTGCGTACTGAAGACCCCGTACACTGGGACCCGTACCTGCACGCGTGGGTGGTTACACGCTATCGCGATGTGATGCACGTGCTTCACCATTTCTCTGCCGACCGCACACCCACGCCGGACCAGTTACATGCCATGAACCTTTCTGCGCTTAGCCCTATCGCTGCCGTCATGGTGAAGCAGATGCTGTTTCTGGATGCGCCTGCGCACACACGCCTGCGGTCGTTGTCATCGAGTGCCTTCACACCCGGCCGGGTCCGGGTGCTGCAATCGCACATCCAGCAAATCGCGGAGAGGTTGATTGACGACGTGATGGCTTCATCCCGGCGAGAAATGGATGTCATCGCTGATTTTGCCGAACCGCTGCCCGCCATTGTGACAGCAGAGATGCTTGGGGTGCCGACCAGCGACCATCGAAGATTGAAAGACTGGACGGCAGATTTCGCGGAGATGTTAGGAAATTTTCAGCATAATCCGGATCACGTGCCGAAAGTATTGCAGACGCTGGAGGAAATGCTCGAGTACTTCCGCGACCGCGTTCGAGAACTGCGAGTACATCCACGTGAAGGCCTTATCAATTCGCTATTAACCGCGGAGATCAATGGAGACCGGCTGACGGAGGAAGAGGTCATCGCGAACTCGATTCTTACCATGGTGGGCGGACAAGAAACTACCACTAACCTGATCGGCAACGGGCTGCTTACGTTGTTGCGTCATCCCCAAGAATTGCAGAGGCTGCGTAACGACCCACAGTTGCTACCGTCAGCGGTTGAAGAGTTGCTGCGGTACGAGAGTCCCAGTCAGCACACGGCACGCATCGCGTCATATGACCTTGAGCTCGGCGGGCAGAAGATCAGAAAACGGCAGGCGGTTATCGCTATTATGGCTGCAGGAAACCGCGACCCTGAAAAGTTCCCGGACCCGGATCGGCTGGATCTCGCGCGCACCGATAATCGACACTTGGCATTCGGGTGGGCGGCGCACTTCTGTTTCGGTGCTGCCCTGGCCCGCATCGAGGGCCAGATCTCATTTGCGACTATCCTCCGCCGCATGCCTAACCTCGCTCTGAAGCAGGGCCAATTGTGCTGGCGGACAAATATGGGACTGAGAGGCCTGCTTGCGCTCCCTGTCACCTATTAGACCCTAATAATTAACCAGGAGGAGTTTCATCCAATGGAGAAAGATCTCGCTCAATCGGAGGCCAAACGCCTTCTGCTTGACAAATGCCTGCGGGGCGAATTTGCTCTGACTGAAGCAGGCCTTCGTGAGACGGAAGAAGTGAGACCGTATCGCCAAAGCAAAGTGGCCGAACCGCAGTTGGCCCAAGAACCTCAGGTAGGCACGGGTTCGCCAACAAACATCAGTGCGAAGCCCCAGCATACGATGATTAACAGCACGAGTAATAAGAAGCCCCACAAGTCTTTGGTCAGGCAAGTCCTAAATAGGATTCTGCACCTTCTTTGCCGCTTCGGCCCAGGAGGAGCGACGTTGCGCCCGTTTTTTCATCGCATGAGGGGGGTGAAAATCGGCAAGAATGTCTGGATTGGAGATGATGTCTACCTGGACAACGAATATCCGGAACGTATTGAGATTGGCGATGGTGCGGTGATTCAATTACGGAGCACTGTTGTGGCGCACACGCTCGGCCCCGGAAGAGTGGTCATCGGCAAAAATGCTTTTATTGGCGCCGGTACCATTATTGTTACCTCAGCAAATCGAACTCTCGAAATTGGAGAAAACTCGGCCATCATGGCCGCCTCGCTGGTGACCGGAAGCGTTGCACCCTATACGATGTACGGCTCTGAAGGGTCCAAACCTCTCGCCAGAATTACCAAACCAATTACGAGCGGCACGACTTATGAAGAATTCATGTCGTCACTCCGGCCATTACCTCATTGATTCGGGAGAAAAAATGGAAAAGTCTGTGACTGTTCCTTTCTCTTCCGTTCCGGCATTGTCTGAACCGGTGCTCGTGCATGACATTCGCCCGGGCCTTGAGGACGTGCGCCTGAGACAGCTGATTGAGTTTTTCGGAATCAACTGCAGGCTTATGGGGACCCCCGATTTGCACACGGAATTGGATCGAGCCTCGGACCATAGTCTTTGCATAATGGGGAGCGCGAACACCATTCACGACTGGGCCCAAGAGTCCGCTGAACCGGTCGCAACTACTCTCGGTCGTCTGCTGCAGAAGGCCTGCTTACTCTTTGTCTATGGTTTTGAGCCGGAGATGCCGTCGACGAGTGTCGCAGCCACACTGACCGACGGAGCAACAACCGCTGTGCGAAGGTTCACCCGGAAGGACCTCCGCTATCACGTAAGCTCTTCGCACCCAGAGATCACAAAGGAATTCTCCGGGCTCTCATTTGCTGGCGTTCGCAACAGCACCGATTCTGCTTTTGTGTGCCAGGCAAATCTCTCTGGTATAACCCCTCTGGTCAGTATAGAAGGTATGCCTTTGTGGTTGTTGGCCCAGAGGAATGGCTGCAAAGTATTTCTCCTGGCGTGCAGCGTTGTTGCGGACATCCATGAACAAGTTGATGACAACATTGATATCACAAAATATTTTTCTCGGTTGCTTCCGGCGATGATGTTTTTGAAGTCGGCTTTCAAGGGGCGATGTTGGTACAGCAAAAACCGCTTTGCCAACTTCATCATTGATGACCCTACGTTGAAGCGGTCCTATGGCTACCTGAATTACCAAGAGCTGGTATGCAGAATGGACGAAGCTAATTTTGCGAGCACGATCGCCTTCATTCCCTGGAATCACAGACGCACTGACAATGAAGTGACGCAACTCTTCCGGGAGCGTCCCGAGAGACTGTCTCTGTGCGTGCATGGGTGCGATCACACGACAGCGGAATTTTCCACCAGGGATCAGGGAGTTCTCAATTCCAGGGTACAGCTAGCAATAGCCAGAATGGAAAGCCTCCAACACCACACCGGCATATCTTATTCAAAGACAATGGTGTTTCCTCAGGGACGATTTTCGATTGCGGCGCTAAAGGCGCTCAAAGCCAACAATTACCTCGCTGCTGTAAATTCTTCTGCATCACCTTCGTGCCCAAGTACAACCGGATCTCTCACCCTGGCGGATTTTCTGGAGCCGGCCATCACCAGCTATGGCGGTTTCCCGGTATTTGTGCGCCGCTATCCTGGAGAAACCGAGCAGTTTGCGTTTGATCTGTTCTTAGGGAAGCCGCTGCTCATCGTCGAACACCACGGGTACTTGAAAGATGGCGGTGCGCGCCTTGCCGAGTTCATTTCGCGGCTCAATTCATTCAAAGACCTGCAATGGTGCAGCTTAGACGAGATCATGATGGGAAGCTATCTCGAGCGCGAGATGTCCAGAGAGGTCGTGGCGTGCAGAGTTTACACAAATCGCAGCTTCATTAATAACGATGCGGAACGTGAGCGGAAGTTTATCGTTACGAAATTCGAACCTGGTGACATTCCTGTTCGGAACATCCTGGTTAACGGTGAATCCACGGAGTTTACGGTACATGACTATGTGCTTCAATTCACGACGAACATTCCAGCGCTATCGCACATCGTTGTCAAGATTATCTATAAGAACGAATTGCCTCGAGTACAACCAGCACAAGGATTGGCGATCCGAACTCAAGTATGGACGCGCCGGATGCTCAGTGAGTTTAGAGCCAATGTTCTCTGCCGGGGTGACGCGTTGGTTTCAGGCGCCAGGGCCCCCAAACCTAGATTAGCTGACCGGATCGCCACTCATCGGATCCACACGGACGATCTTTCTTGTCAGTAAACGTTGTGCTAGCAGTGTCTAGCGGATTGACAACTGCTGGCACTCGAAACTTCCGGCGGTACATCTTTACATCGCGTATTTAAGGCGCATCTCCACACGATTCAATTGACGGCAAGGCCAATAAATGGAAACCGAGCTGGAAAATCGAATGAACGTCGGCCATACCTGATTAGCTGATTATCTTTTAATAGAGGTTCAACAATGCGACTCCTCGAGATTCGCAATAGTCTCAATAGACTTTGGCGCTTGCTGATGGACACGGCTGAGAACGTGTTCGGGATCTGCTCCGAAGTTGACGACCAGCTTCCCGCTTCCGTAGAACCCATGCAGCTGAGAACAGATGTTGCTCACAATGCCGATGCGCAGGTGAAGCAACACCGCTGTGCGACCGAGATAGCCGCCGGAATCGTGGTACCCACTTCCGGCGCTACCGTCAGCAATGTTCTGGTAATTGGGACGCAAGATTCCGGGCCGCTGAAACGAACGAAAATACATTTCGACCATCCGGAACAAGTCCACGCCATGTTGGACATGCTGGCGGCGGCTTTGGAGAAGAGCGGCTTTGACTTCCGCACGGTGTGGAACCCCACCATACCTGCGACCGAGATCTGGCTCACATCGCCGCTGGAAGACCAGAAGACGATGTTGCTGTCCTGCCCCGTGGGAGGCGGCGAGCAGGTGAGCACATCTGTCAAGGCCTACTCTTCACGAAGGCAGATAAAGTCGCAACTCCGCTTACTCAGGCGGTGGTTGTGATTGAAAGCGACTGCGCGCTGCCAAACTCGCATTTCGCGGAAATGCCAGTGCATAACAAAGGACTGAGCCAATGAGCAGAAACTACGAACTTATACGCAAGGCGGGCGATGCGATTCACGCGCACCGAGGAACCGGGAGGAGAATACCTCCATCGCTGCCCGGTGTGCCCGTAGCAGAGGTGGGAACGGCCAGCGAACAACCCAGAGAGTTGGATTTAAACATCGGCGACCTGTTGCAAGCCATTATTCGCCGGCGCGCCTGGATTTACGCCTGTATGGCAGCGATGCTGCTGGCCGCGGGGCTTGTCTGCCTCTTTATGACACCTCAATACAAGGCGGAATCGAAATTGGAAGTTCTGAAGCAGGATACAACCGGGTTATCGCTAAAGGCGGGAGGCGCTGATGATGGCGGCTCAGATCCGCTTGATTTCAATATGACTCTGCAGACGCAGTTGGCAGTGCTGAAATCGGATGTTCTTGCCTGGCAGGTCATGAAAGAATTGAAATTGGCTGGTTCCAAAGAGGCGACTGGTTCTAACAAGGCCGCCGGTGTTGAACCTGATACAAATGCGGCCCCGGAAACGGCCGAGGGCACCAACATTGCGCCCGATAAAGAGTCCGCGCGGGCCCTCAAGAAGTTCAAATCGCATCTGAAAGTCAGCACCATCTCGGGCACTCGCCTGATCGCAGTCAGTTACCTGCACCCGGATCCGCACATGGCGGCGAAAATCGTCAACCAGATAGTATCGGACTTTATCGAATACAATTTTCGAGTCCGCTATAACGCGACTACTAAAGCCACAGACTGGCTCGGACACCAATTGGTTGACCTCAAGTCTCAGTTGGAAAAATCACAGCAGCGTGCTGCTGAGTTGCAGAAGCAGTCTGGAATTTTTGGTCAGGATGAGCGCAATAATATCGTGCTCACGCGTCTGGACCAACTGAACAATCAGGTCACGAGCGCCGAGGCCGAGCGGGTCATCAAGGAAAGCGTATACAGGCTGTCCCGGACCGGGAACCCTGAACTTATAGCCAGCATGCTGGGCGCCCAGCCCGACCGGAACACGCCGGAAGCGGCTAATCCTGCATCGCTGCTGAATAATCTTCGCCAACAGGAGGCCGCATTGAGTGCGGAATTTGCGGATGCCTCGTCTAAGTACGGTCCCGCCTATCCCCGGTTGATTCAGATCAAGGAGAAACTCAGCTCAGTGCGCTCTTCCATTCAGGCAGAGCTCAACAAGGTGGCCTTACGGGCGAAAAGCGAGTACGAACTGGCCGCTTCACGCGAGGCAGCTGCGCGTAAAGCCTTTGACGAGCAGAAGGCGATCGCTGCGCAGATGAACGACAAAGCAACTGACTTTCTCATCGCTAAACACGAAGCCGAATCCAACCGGGTTCTTTACGACCATTTGCTGGAGAAAGTCAAAGAGGCAGCAGTACTGGCAGGTTTGCATTCGGACGCGCTTCACGTTGTTGATCCGGCTAACGTTCCCACAATCCCAGCCAGGCCAAATGTTCCGCTGTATCTTGGCTTCGGCGGTCTTGCCGGCCTGTTCCTTGGCCTAGTAAGTGTGTTCGTCGTGGAGAGCGTGGACCGCAGTATACGCGATGTGCGAGCGATTGAGACCACCACCCATGTCCCGGTGCTTGGCGTGATTCCAGACGCCAGAGCAATCGCCGGGACTGGGCCCAAATTCTCGCTCAACCCGAGTGCGCGCCAAGCTCCATACATCGCTCGGAAAAGCACGCTGGTTTTAAGCCTGGGTGATCCCGCTGTTGCCGAGGCGTTCCGAGCGGTCCGGACTTCCTTAGTGCTCTCGCGGCTCGATGAATACTCCAAAGTTCTTATGGTCACCAGCGGTATGCCACAGGAGGGCAAGAGCTTCGTATCATTGAATCTCGCATTCGCGTTTAATAACAATGGGGCCAAAGTTTTGTTGGTCGATGGTGACCTGCGACGTGGAAACCTGAGCCGGGTACTTAACCAGCGCTCCGGAACCGGCTTGGTTGATCTGCTTCGAGGCGTATCGACAAATAGCTCACATCCAACGTCGAACCAACCGATTCTCGAGGAGTTGGGCTCTTCGTCCGCGTACAGGCACGTTGACGAAGTTCCCGGGCTGGTATTTATGCCGGCGGGCGAGTGCTCTGATGATGCATCAGAGCTGCTGGGATCACAGCAAATGAGCACACTCATCGAGTGCTGGCGTAATGAGTTCGACTACGTACTCATTGATACTCCGCCCGCTGTACCGGTTACCGATCCAGTGGTTCTTTCCCGCAAAGTAGACTCAGTGATCATCGTGGTTCGCTTTGCGGTCACCAGCCAGCCGTGCATCCAGCGGACCATAAGACTACTGAACGATGTGCAAGCGCCCCGGATGGGACTTCTGGTGAATGCAATGGATCTTCATTCTCCAGAGTATTTCCACTACTCCGGATTTTATGGTGCATACGGCCGCGAGAACCTGACTTCGGGCGCGTCCCATCTGTCAGGGGATTCTTCGTCGCAGCCAGCGTGAGGAAACTAACTATGAATCCACAACACTTGAAAAGATCTATTTGGGTCGGAATCATGCTTGCCTTGATGAACGTCGCAGGTTTATCTACAGCTCGTGCGGCACCGGAGCCACGAAGCGGCCAGGCATCCATGGCCCAGGAAACGCCTGCTGCCTTAAAAATCGCCCCCGGCGATCTGCTGCACATTAGTGTTTTCGATGTCCCGGAGATGACGCAGGAGGTGCGCATAGGCGCCAACGGCCAAGCGCAA
>Ga0134126_10003392_pt1 | contig 19955 bp, 10 predicted proteins | sample KB31752_FD_96881 | JGI IMG/M metagenome (GOLD analysis project Ga0134126, IMG submission 96881) | Terrestrial soil microbial communities with excess Nitrogen fertilizer from Kellogg Biological Station, Michigan, USA - KB3-175-2 | ecosystem: Environmental > Terrestrial > Soil > Unclassified ...
GCTCCAGCGTAGCATTCACCTCGTTGAAATCCGTACTCAACGTGACGCCGGCCTGCTCGTCCTCAAAATGATCGTAGGGATACGATGCCGCGAGCTTCCGCACCGCCGAATCCGTGTTGATCTTAACGAACTTCTCATAGGCATCCACTTCAAAAAGCGCCCGATAGGTATCCTTTACCCTCCACACGGTGATCACGCTGATCAACACCGGATTCCCCATCTTGTCGTTGACCTTTAATTGCTCACTCTCGAAGTTCCGGGCCCGCATCGACACGGACTCGCGACTGTAAAAAGGATTGACCCAAAAAAGCCCGCTTGTCGTTACGGTACCCTGATACTTCCCGAACAACAACATCACCTTGGCGGTATTCGGCGGGATCACCAGCAATCCTTTGGAGAGGAACAAAGCCAATATGAACGCCGCCGCTCCCAGCGGGCCGCTGATCTCTTTAGCCAATAAAAGTATTCCTCCCGCCAACAACACGAAAAACACCACCAACATCCCATAGCCATCTGCTGGCTTAATGATCTTTTCTTTGAGTTGCGTATCCATAAAATTTGATTTGATATCAAAATGATATCAAATATAGATCGCAAATCCGGGAAATGCAAACTTTTTTATTTTCCCCCTGTTAGAAGGGGATCATGCCGACAAAAATCCGCCTTGGCGTCCTCGACCAGACGCCCATCCGCAAAGACAGCGACGCACCCGCCGCCCTGCAGGAATCCATCCGGCTGGTCAGGCTGGCTGACTCGCTGGGGTATACCCGCTATTGGATCAGCGAACATCACAATACTTCGACCCTCGCCGGCGCCGCGCCGGAAGTCTTTATTGCCCGGCTGGCGGCAGAAACGAAACAGATCCGCCTGGGCTCCGGCGGCATCATGCTGCCCAACCACAGCACCCTCAAAGTGGCGGAGAACTTTCGCCTGCTGGAAGCGCTTTATCCTGGCCGTATCGACCTCGGCATCGGCCGCGCCCCCGGGGGCGACCGATTGACAGCCCAACTTCTCAACCCCGGCAATACGTTCGATCCGCAGGAGTATATTCGCCAGATCCGCGATCTCGAAGCGTTTCTCAGCGACACGCCCACGCCCGGCACCTATGAAGGGAAGATCCGGGCCATCCCGAAGATCGACACCCGGCCAGAGCTTTGGATGCTCACGTCCTCCGGCGAAAGCGCCTATCTCGCCGCGCATTTCGGCATGGCGCTCTCCTTCGCGCAATTCATCAACCCCGTAGGCGGCCCCGAAGCAGTGCGGGCGTACAAGGAGCGGTTCCACCCATCGGCCGCCCTTGCCGAACCCAAAGCCAGTGTAGGAATCTTCGCCTTCTGTTCCGAAGACCCTAAAAAAGCGGCGGAGGTGCAGGCTCTCGTCGACTACCGCCTCCTGGGTTTCGAAAAAGGTCGTTATGACGAGATCCCCACCGTAGCGGCGGCTACCGCATATGAATACACGCCGGCAGAATACCAACGCGTCCTCTACAATCGCCAGCGTACTGCCATCGGCACCCCGGACCAGCTGCGGACAAAACTCGAGACCCTTGCCACCGATTTCGGTGTCGACGAGATCGTGCTCTCCACGTTTACCGAAACGGCCGAGGATCGTTTCCGTTCTTATGAATTATTGGCCGACCTCTTTGCGCTTCGCCGGCAGGAAATCCCTAACTTCAGCGGACATTTGCAATCCTAATGAGATCGATCCCTCCCTTTCTGTTTTCGTTCGCAATTACTGCAGTTGCGGCCTCGGTGCAGCCGGCGCACGCCCAGCCCCGCCATCCTAACATCATCTTTATCCTTGCGGACGACCTCGGCTACGGCGATGTCGGCTACCAGGGCCAGCAAAAGATCCATACGCCCAATATCGACCAGATGGCGGCCGATGGGATGCGTTTCTCCTACTGCTATGCCGGCACCGCCGTGTGCGCACCCAGCAGGGCCAGCCTTATGACGGGTCTCCACACCGGCCATACCCCCATCCGCGGCAACCGCGGTTTTAAACCGGAAGGACAATACCCGCTCCCGGATTCGAGCCTGACCATCGCCACCGTCCTCCAAAGCCATGGTTATGTCACCGGCGACTTCGGCAAATGGGGTTTGGGCTACCCCGGCTCCACGGGCACTCCGAACAAAAAAGGTTTCACCGATTTCTTCGGCTATAACTGTCAGACCCTTGCGCACAATTACTATCCCGATCATCTCTGGGCCAATACCGAAAAGATCAGCCTCGGCGGAACGGTGTATTCTGCCGACCTCATCCACCAGCATGCGCTGCAATTCATACAGGCCAACAAAGACCATCCCTTTTTCCTTTGGTTAAGCTATACCATCCCGCATGCCGAGCTGCAGGTGCCCCATGACAGCGTCTATGCCAATTATCTTGCACAATTTCACGATAGCCACCGCGCCGCCTATGCGGCGATGGTTTCCCGTCTCGACCGGTATGTAGGCGAGGTGAGAAAGCAGGTACAAGTCCTCGGCATCGCAAACAACACCCTGATCCTCTTCAGCAGTGACAACGGCCCGCACCACGAAGGTGGCAACGACCCCGCCTACTTCAACAGCAGCGGATCACTTCGCGGCATCAAACGCGATCTTTACGAAGGCGGCATCCGCGAACCCTTTGTCGCCGTATGGCCCGGCACCATCCGTCCCGGCACACGCAGCGACCGGCCCTTCGCCTTCTGGGACCTCTTTCCTACTTTCGAAGCGGTTGCAGACATCCCGGTGACGAAAAACATCGATGGCTGCTCGATCCTGCCCGTACTCGAAGGACATCCCGAAAAAGCCAGGCAACACGACTATTTCTATTGGGAATTTCATGAGAATGGCGGCCGCCAGGCCGTCCGCTGGGGCAAATGGAAAGGCGTCCGGCTGAAGGTCAACACCATCGCCGACCCACACCTCGAATTATATGACCTGGAAAAAGATCCGCAGGAGACCACGGACATCTCGGCGAAGCATCCGGATATCGTGGAGCATATAAAGAAGATCATGTCGCAGGCCCATCGGCCGAATAAGGACTGGCCGCTGCTCGCTTCGGAGCTCAACGGGAAGACCCCGCCAAAATGATTATTCAACAGCAACACCCCGACCCGGTGGACTCCCGGACCTCGAGGCGAGCCGGCAGCATCACCCGGTCCTCAGGTGTCACGATATATTTCTTCTCCAGCCGCCGGAATAGGATCGTCGCCGCTTCCTTACCCATATCGAAAGCCGGCTGCGCGATCGTCGTGAGCGAAGGATTCAGCAGCGAAGCCGTCACCAAATTTGAAAAGCTGATCACCTTTACATCCTCTGGTATCCGCAATCCCAATTCGCGACAGGCATGATATACCTGCACCGCCAGCTTTTCTACCGATGCAAAGACGCCGTCCGGCCGATCCTCCCGTGCCAGCAGCTCCCTGATCAGCCGGTAATTGGCCTCGTCATCGCTGCCGCAATGTATGATCCCCCCATCCCGTTCGAACCTCCGCATGGCATCCAGATATCCCTGCTGCCGTTTTAACGAAATGCTCAGGCTCATCGAGATCGTGAGATGGGCGAGCCGTCTGCACCCGGCCTTGATCAGATGCTCGGTGGCGACGAAACCGCTTTCATAGTCATTGGTCATCACCTTGGGAGCCGTGAGCCCTTCGGAGACCCGGTCAAAGAATACCATCGGGATATTCCGCTGCTGCAATTCAAGCAGGTGGCGCGTATCCTGTGCCGACCCGCAAAGCGATAGGACTACGCCATCCACACGCCCGCTCTGCAGGCTGGAAGCAATGGCCGCCTCCTCTGCTACATCTTCGTTGGTGAGATAGATCAGCACATGATAACCTTTGGTCCGTGCGACAGTCTCGATGCCTTTGATCGCCAGCGCAAAGAAATTGTTGGCGACCTCGGGGATCACGACGGCGATGGTGCGGCTGCGATGTTTACGCAGACTGCTGGCGTAAGGATTGGGCTGAAAGTTCATCTTTTTTGCCAACGCAAATACGCGTTGCTTGGTGGGGGTGCTGATCTCCCAACTGTCCCGCAAGGCGCGGCTGACGGTGGAAACGGACAAATTGAGTTCCTGGGCTAATTGCTTTAAGTTAACCGAGTTCATGACAAGCGGTATGTTTTGAATGGTCGCCGCCCTCGCGGCTGAATCCGAAAATTACACAATCGCCCTGCCTCTCCGGCCTTTATTTACGAAAACGTTGTAGTTGAATTTTCGGATTTTCTTCGCAACCGTTTCCGTAAATAAAGCAACCAGCCACAAGACATTATCCTGAAACTTTTCTCCAATTTGGCATCAGGATATTGACAACTCACTTAAAAAAAACTTGCCATTATGCTTATGCGAAAATTGCTTTTCGTGCTGGCACTGACGCTCATGCTCGGACCCACGTTGCAAGCCCAGGTCAGAACCATCACCGGAAAAGTCGTTTCTTCAACTGACAACAAACCTATTGCCGGCGCCACGATCTCCTTGCAGGGCGCAAAGAGATCAGCCAGTGTCGCCGCCGGCGAGAACGGCACCTTCACCATCCAAACACCCGGGAACCATTTTGTCCTCGAGGTCTCGGCCGTGGGCTATGAGACAACACAAATACCCTCGGGCAGGATCTCCGAAGAGAACTTCGTCATCTCCTTAAAAGAGTCGGCCAAAGGGCTCAATGAAGTCGTCGTGGTAGGGTACGGTACCAGTAAAAAGAAAGACCTCACGGGGTCGGTAGGCCTTGTGCCGCTTGGCGACGTCGATAAAACGCCTGTGACGGGTACCAGCCAGCTCCTCGAAGGAACGGTAGCCGGCGTCCAGGTCACCCAGACCAACGCCCAGCCCGGGTCCTCCTTTATGGTCCGCGTCCGCGGCATCAACTCGATTTCCTCCGGTAGTGACCCGCTCTATGTCATCGATGATTTCCCCGGTGCCGACGTCTCGTCGCTGAACCCGGCGGACATCGCCTCTATAGACGTACTCAAAGACGCCTCCGCCACCGCCATCTTCGGTAGCCGCGGCGCCAACGGCGTCGTGATCATAACGACGAAAAAAGGAACCAGCGGCAGGAACGCCGTGAACTTCGACGCCTATACCGGTTGGCAGACCGTAGCCCGCCAGCTCCAAATGATGAATGCCCCCACCTTCGCCTCTTACCTCAACGACGTGACCGCCACCAACAATGCCAACAACGGAAGCAACACGGCCCTGCCCTATACCCAGGTGCAAATCGATGCCATGGGCCCCGGCACTAATTGGCAAAAGGCGATCTTCCGCACCGCACCCGTCTCCAACTACAACCTCGGGTTCAGCGGGGGCAATGCGGACGGTCATCACTATCTCAGCCTCAGCTACTTCAACCAAAGCGGGGTTGTCCTCAACTCCGGTTATCAACGCGGCATTATCCGGTATAACCTGGACCACCGCGTAGGCTCTAAGATCAAAGTAGGCTTCAACACCCAGGCCTCCTACGATTATCAGCAAAAGGCCAATATCAATACCAATGGCGGCAGCACAGGGGGTACGATCCTCGATGCGTTGCGGGCAAGTCCCATCATTCCTATTAAGGATAGCACCGGGGCCTATACCTATCAGAACGGTCCGCAGCCCTATGTCGATATCCTCGGCAACCCTGTGGCCGCCGCCGTCCATAATACGGACAAGGGCAATAATATCCGTCTCCTCAGCAATATGTATGGCGAATATGAGGTGATCAACGGGCTCAAGCTCCGCGCCAATTTCGGCGGCGAGCTGCTCAACTACCGCGAAGACATCTTCCGCCCGACAACTACTTATCTTGGCGCCAGCACGAACGGTTATGCGCGGGTAAATACGAATAACAACTACAACTGGCTCCAGGAGTACACGGCAACCTACGACAGGACCTTCGGCATCCATGCCATCAACTTCGTAGGTGGCTGGACCAACCAGGAATGGACCTACCGCTCCGCCAGCGTCACCGGCACCACCCTCAGCTCCAACAGCTATGGCAGCGACAATCTCGGCGTCGCCGGCTCCGTCACCAGCAGCTCCAATAAGTCCAGGAATTCGCTCGTATCCGGTCTCGCGCGTCTGAATTACCGGCTGATGGACAAATACCTGGTCACCTTTAGCTGGCGGGCGGACGCATCCTCTCGTTTTGGTCCCAACAACAAATGGGGCTATTTCCCCTCGGGGGCCTTCGCCTGGCGTGCCTCGGACGAGAAGTTCATCCAGAAGATCAGTGCCATCAGCGATCTGAAATTCCGCGTGAGCTATGGCAAAACGGGTAACCAGGACATCGGCGACTACAATAGCCAATCCCAATACGGTACCAACACCTATTATCTCAACAGCGCCCGTGTCGTAGGTATCTCGGCCAACAACCTCGCCAACGCCGATCTGCATTGGGAACAAACGGCCCAATTCGACGCCGGTTTCGATCTCGGATTGTTCAATAACAGAGTTTCCCTTACCGCGGACTATTACAACAAAAAGACCACCCAGCTGCTCTATAACGTGCCGTTGCCGTCAACCTCGGGATTCACCAACCTGCTGGAGAACATCGGCGCCCTGCGTGACCAGGGCGTTGAATTCCTGCTGACCACCAACAATATCGAACGCAAGAATTTGCGCTGGACCACGACCTATAATTTTTCGCTTAACCGCAATAAGATCCTCAGCCTCGGGAATACGACCTATCAATATGTGGGAAGTGTGAGCACCAGCCTGTTCCCCAGCGGCGGCCAGGTATCCAGTATCCTCCAGGATGGCAAGCCCATGGGATCTTTCTATGGCTATAAATTCCTCGGCATCTGGCAATCGCAGGCGCAGATCACTCAAAGCGGCACCAAAGAAGCCGTTCGCCCCGGTGACCCTCGCTATGCCGATCTCAATGGCGACAACAATATCACCGCCGCGGACCGGAGCATTATCGGTCATGCCTTGCCGAAATTCACCTATGGCTTTACCAGTGATCTCTCCTATGGCCGTTTCAAGCTCTACGTCCTCATCCAGGGGGTCTATGGCGACAATATCCTCGATGAGAATAAGATCGAGATGGAGAATGGAACGACTACCGACAACAAGTTCGCCTATGTGCTGCGTGACAGCTGGGTTGCGGGCAGCAACAACAACCGCCTGCCCAGCGTCGTGAGCACCCTGCGGCGCACCCTGGGTGTGACCAGCGATATTATGGAGGACGGCAGCTATATGCGGTTCAAGACCATCACCCTCTCTTACGATCTGCCGCTGCCCAGGCTCACGAGTGTATTCAAGTCAGCAAGCATCTATGTCACCGGCCAAAACCTGATCACCATCACCCACTATACGGGCTTCGATCCGGAGGTGAACTCCTATGGCGATTCGAATACGTCGCTCAACTCGGACTATAACCCTTACCCGAATATCCGGACCTATCTCGCAGGCATCCGCTTAGGATTCTAAAATACAAACTCAACAACAATGAAAAAATATTTCCTATTTCTTTCCGGTGTCGGCGCGATCCTCCTGGGCTCCTGCAAAAAAGAGCTCACCGAGACGCCCTACAGCTTCCTGACACCCCAGACCTTCTATAAAACGGCTGCCGACGCACAGAGCGCTATCAACGGCGCCCTCTCGGCGCTCCAGCCGCAGGCCTACTATCAGCGTACGATCTATATCATGACGGAATGCCCGGCCGATCTCCTGGCGCCCCTCCTCACGCAGAACCAGGAGCGCATCGACATGTACAAATTGCAATACACCGCTACCAACCCGGAGATCACTAACTGGTGGCAAAATAGCTATAAGCTCATCAGCCGCGCCAACGACGTGATCGCCAAGGTACCGGGTATCAATATGGACATACCCACCCGCAACCACATTGTCGGCAACGCCTATTTCCTCCGGGCTTTGGCCTACTTCGATCTCGTCCGTAGCTTCGGCGACGTGCCCCTGCTGCTTCACCCGATCACCAGCCCCGGCGATAGCTCGCTGTTCCCCAAACGCACCGCCGCGGCCGCTGTCTACACGCAAATCATCTCTGATCTGAAATACGCCGAGACCAACTGCTTTCCCGAACCCAAGATACCCACCGCCTACAAAGGCGAGGTCTCTTCCGGCGCGGCCTCCGCGATGCTGGCCCGCGTCTATCTGCAACGCGCCTCTACCGCTTACGCCGATCCCGCCGACAACCAGAACGCCCTCAATGAATGCAACGCCGTGATCAGCTCCGGCGTCTATTCGCTGATGCCCAATTATTCCGATGTATTCAACTGGAACAAGAAATATTATCCTGCACAAACCGAAGTGATCTTCGCGGTCCAGTTCGGTTCCAACAACAGCGGCACCACGCAGAACATCACCGTTCGCATGTTCTCGCCGTCCGGCCTCGGTGGTTCGGGCTCCTTTGTGGCCAACACCAATTTCTGGAACAACGGCTATCCTGCTTATGACAACATCCGGAAGAACTGGAACCTCAGTGACACCGCCGGCGGAAAGATCGTGACCCCCTATATCCATAAATACCGTGACCCCTCCTGGGTACAGGGCTCCAACAACTCGCAGATGAACTGGATCGTCTTGCGTTATGCCGATGTGCTCGAGATGCAGTCGGAGGCCATGAACAACGTCGATCCCACCAACGCCGCCAAGTTCAATGGCGTGAACACCGTGCTTGCCCGCGCTGGCATCCCAACGCAATACCAGTACAGCTTCGCCAACGTCGCCAGCCAAAGCGATTTCATCGATACGCTGGTCAAGGAACGCGCCCGCGAACTATGCGTCGAAGGCCATCGCCGCTGGGACCTCATCCGGCTGGGCGCCTACCAGCAGGTGGAAGCAGGTATCGGTATGACCCTGCAGCCCGACTATTATCTCATGCCTATTCCCCAAACGGAGCTCGATGCCAATCCGAACCTGACCCAGAACGTAGGATTCTAAAGGGAAACGCTTATCTATTTAAACCTTACTATGCGACCTCAATTGCTTAAAGTTTCCAGCCAGCCCGGACACTCTTTTAGCGTTCGTCGTGATCTCGTGCCAGATATCAACAACAAATGGCATTTTCACGCGGAGGTTGAACTCCTTCATTTCAAGCAGGGGCGTGGCACCCAGTTCGTGGGCGACAATATCAGCCGGTTCCGATCCGGCGATGTTGTGCTGGTGGGTGCCAACCTGCCCCATTATTGGCGTTTCGACGAAGGACCGGTGGATGTCTTCGTCGCTCATTTCACCGAAAACTGCTGGGGTGACCCTTTTCTCGATCTTCCTGAAAACATCCGGCTCAAGGCCCTCATCGACAAGGGCCGTCGTGGCCTCCAGGTAGAAGGCCAGGCCAAACGCAGGATCGCCCACCTGCTCGAATCCCTGCTGGACTCGGAAGGCATGCCCCGCATGATCCTCCTGATGGAAGCCCTACATGTCCTGGCCGAATCGGACCAGCTCCATCCTCTCGCCTCCATGGGCTTTCGGCACAGCCTCGCCGGCACCGGCCATGAACGCGTCAATTGTATCTACGACTATAGCCTGCGTCATTTCCGCCGCGCCATCCATCTGGAAGAGATCGCAGCCGTAGCCAATATCAGCCCCAACTCTTTTTGCCGCTTCTTCAAATCGCGGACAAGAAAGACCTATTCCCGGTTTCTCCTCGAACTGCGCGTGGGCCATGCCTGCAAATTGCTCATCGAGAATAAGCTTAGCATCAAGCAGATCTGCTTCGAGAGTGGATTTAATAATTTCACGGGTTTCTATAAATATTTTAAATTGATCACCGGACGGAGTCCTCTCGGCTATCAAAAACTATTCACACATGAAAGCAATACATTGGGTTTTTATCCTGCTGATAACACCCGCCTTTCTGCAAGCACAAACGCATAAGCTCGAAAAACTCTGGGAAACCGATTCCATCATCGCCGTGCCGGAATCCATCCTCCCAGACGCCACCCATTCCTTTCTCTTCGTATCGCTCATCGACGGCGGTGGCTGGGACGTTGACGGCAAAGGCGGCGTTGGAAAGCTCGGTCTCGACGGCACCCACTATGACTACTGGATACATGGGCTCGATGCCCCCAAAGGGCTTGGCCGCCACGGCAATCGCCTCTATGCCGCCGATATCAGCAATGTCGCCGTGATCGACATCGCGAAAGGCCGCATCATCAAAAAGATCGAAGTCGCCGGCGCCACCGGGCTCAACGATATTACCGTGGATGACGCCGGAATCGTATATGTCTCCGATTCGAAGGCGGGCAAAGTCTATCGCATCGAGCATGATGTCCCAACGCTCTACATGGACAACCTCCCCGGCGCCAATGGCCTGAAGGCCACTAAGGACGGGCTCTATATCCTCGCCAGGAAAGCCGTGCTCTTCGCCGATGCGAACAAAAACCTCCGCACCATCACCGATCTCCCCAATGGCGGCGACGGCATAGAGCTCGCCGGCAACGGCGATCTCGTGGTAAGCGAATGGGTGGGTTATGTTTACTATGTCTATGCAGACGGCCGCAAAGAACTGCTCCTGGACACTCATAACGACAAAAAGAATACCGCCGACATCTGCTATGACGCGGTAAAGCATATCCTATATATCCCCGAATTCAACGGCAAAGCGGTCTCCGCCTGGCGGCTCACCACCGGCGCCACTACCCTACTCTGGAACGAACATCGGCTGGAATCGTGGAAAAATAAGCTGGCATCCGGCGCCCCTGGCGCCAAAGACCTCGTCGCAAAACTTCGTGAACAGGCCGACCGCCTTCTCGACCTCCCCGCGCTATCCGTGATGGACAAGACCATCACCCCGCCCAGCGGCAGCAAACACGACTATATGAGCCAGGCGCCCTATTTCTGGTACGACAGCTCAAAACCCAATGGTCTGCCCTATCTCCGGCGCGACGGCGAGCGCAATCCCGAGACCTACAAGATCACCGATCACCGTGAGCTGGGTGAGCTGGGCGGCAGGCTCCAAATGCTTGCCGTAGCCTGGAAGGTCACCGGCGACAACCGCTATTCGGCGAAAGCCGCCACCTTGCTGCGTCACTGGTTCATAGACGAGGACAGCCGCATGAACCCCAACCTCGAATTCGGTCAGGGCATTCCCGGCATCAACACCGGCCGCGGCATCGGCATCATCGAGACCATTCCCCTCATCGGAATCGCCGATGCGGTAACCTTGCTGCATGGCGCACAGGCGTGGACAATGGCCGATGACCAGGCCCTTCACTCCTGGTATGCACAATACCTGCACTGGATGCTCACCAGTAAGAACGGCCAGGAGGAGCACAAGGCCGCCAACAACCACGGCTCCTGGTACCTGGCCCAGGCTACCGGCTTCGCCCTTTTCACCGGCGACACCGCCACGGCCCGCACCCTCGCGCTTGAGGGGAAAAACAAAATGGACCACCAGATCGAATCCGATGGGAAGATGCCCGAAGAGCTGGCGCGGACTAACGGCCTCGGCTATAGCACGTACAATCTGCAGGCCCTCTTTACCCTTGCCACCATAGCGAGCCATGCCGGCGTCGATCTCTGGAACTATAAGAACACACAAAACAGCGGTATTCGCACGGCCTTCGACTGGCTCCTCCCTTATGCCATGAACGAAAAGAAATGGGCCTATCCGCAGATCTCCCGCTACAACAACGACGAGCTCTATCCCCTTCTTCTCCAGGCATGGCCCGTGTATTCCGACAGCGGATATGTCAATGACGCCCGGCGCATCCATCCCGATGGCGGCAATGTCCTCACCGAGCTTGATCTTTCCTCCGTTGCAAGAGTCCAACAGGCCGTCGACGATCCTGCTATGCTGGTGCGGCGCGTAGCAGACCATATCCTCCAAACGACCTCCTTTCGTTTTGTCAATACCAAAAATAACGAGACCTTTTCTTCCACCAGCGGCCTCGCCCCATCGCCCGATATCAAAGCCGAAAGCAAATACAACACATGGCAATATGTCAATGGCGTTCTGGCCGTGGGCATGATGCAAACCGCCGCTGTGTTGCACGACCCGCGCTATTCCGACTACGCGCGGAAGAATTATGATTTTATCTTTACTAATCTCGATTATTTCAAAAAACAATACGATGCCGGCGCCAAATCCGTAGAATGGCGGCCGGTGCTCAGGATCGGTTCCCTCGACGACTGCGGCTCGATGGCCGCAGGGCTGCTCGACGTCTATGCCTTCGATAAAAAGCCGGCCTACATGGACTACCTGAAAAAAGTAGCGGACTATATCCGGAACGTACAGGTCAAATTCCCCGACGGTACGCTCGCCCGTAACCGGCCCCGCACCATGACCCTCTGGGCCGACGATCTCTATATGAGCGTCCCTTTCCTCGCGCGTATGGGCAAGACCACCGGCGACGCCAGCGATTTCGACTTCGCCATCCGCCAGGTCGAAGCCTTCAATCACTACATCTATGACAGCGCCACAGGCTTGTACTACCACTGTTTCTATAATGATGAGAACACGAACGGTGTCGCCCACTGGGGCCGCTGCAATGGCTGGGTGGCCCTTGCTCAATGTGCCCTGCTTGACGCCCTCCCCGTCAACCATCCCAAACGGGAGGAGCTACGCAAGCTCCTGCTCCGCCAGATCATAGGTTTCTCCCGCTACCAGGATACCACCGGCATGTGGCACCAGGTCCTCGATAAACCCGACTCCTATCTCGAATCTTCCGTGACCGCCATGTTCATCTATACTGTCGCCCATGCCGTCAACAAAGGCTGGATCAACCCGCGCTACCTGTCCATCGCCCGCAACGGCTGGGAGGGGCTGAGCCGCGAGGTCACCGCGGACGGGGAGGTCCGGGATATCTGTATCGGCACCGACATCGAAGAGAATATCCGCTTTTACTACGACCGGCCCCGCGAGACCAACGATACCCATGGGCTCGGGCCCTTCCTTCTCGCCGGAAGCGAGCTCATCCTCGCGGATCAGCTCCGGGCCAAACAATAAAAACGCCGGCCTTATTGATTGGATGGCCGTCGTATTGCGCGGGCGCTCTCTATCCCCGGGACCCAGGTACTTCTTAAGACCGCCTCCATATAGTAATAGTCCGCATAGCTCAGCGGTTCGTCGACCTCGAGATTCGTTGGTTTGGCACCCGTGCTGTGCAACAGGATAAACCCTTTATCCTCGCCTACAGGCGCCCGGTAACGGTCGGTAAGGCTCTTCAGGATATGATCCGCGGCGGATCGATAGGCTACGCTATTCGCGCTGTATCCGCTCAGTTCATAGAGACCCGATGCGATCACTGCCGCTGCCGAGGCATCGCGCGGCTCCTCAACGCCGCCCGCTTTCCCCCTGGCCAGCCGCCCGCTCGCATCCCGCGGGATCCCCGGCGCATCGAAATCCCAATATGGCACCATATCCGCAGGCAACCGTGGATGATGCAGAATGAATGCCGCGATATGCTCCGCCTGCCGCAGGTAGGCGGGATCGTGCGTATACCGGTAACACACCGTATACCCATAAAGCCCCCAGGCCTGGCCACGCGCCCAAGCGCTGGAATCGGCATAGCCCTGCCACGTCATCCGCCGCCGCACCTGACCCGTGACCGTATCGTAATCAACTACATGATACGAGCTGTAATCGGCGCGGAAATGATTCTTCATGGTCGTATTGGCATGGCTTACCGCAATGCGATAGAACGAGCTGTCTCCCGTAATCCGGGTCGCTTCGAACAGCAGCTCGAGGTTCATCATGTTATCGATGATCACCGGGTATTGCCAGAGCTCGCGGTGATGATCCCAGCTTCGGATGACGCCTGGCCGGGGGTTGAAGCGCGTAGCCAGCGTCCGCGCCGCCGTGATGATCACCCGGCGATAGGCGGTATCCCGCGTGATCCGATAGCCCGTGCCAAAACTGCTGAAGACCTTCAGGCCCACATCGTGCGAGGTGCCGTTGACGCTCTCGCGTTCTTCCGGCGCCGTGAAGAGTTCGGCCTCCCGTTTCCATTCCGGTTTACCGGTGTACTTGTACAGCATCCATAAGACCCCGGGGAAATATCCGCTGGTCCAGTCCCGCGAGGCCACGAGCTTTAGCCGGCCGTTCTCGATGGTCCGCGGACTAAACGGCGTCCTGCCGTCGCCGGGCTCTATCGCGTCGCCGGGCTCCCCGTCCTTCCCCTTCCCGTAGACCTCGCGGATCGCCTTTATCGTATCAAGCATCACCTCCGTTTGCCGCTCCGCATCCGAAATCACCTTTGGTACATCCACCGGCGAAACACCACGCCCCGCCGCCGCATTTCCCCGCCGCCCGCTGCCGGTGAGCCAGATCAATGGATGCCGCACCGGCAGATTCCGGATGACCTCGGGATCCTGCGGGTCATGATCGAGCCGCTTCCAGGTCTCCAGCCATTCCTTATTGCCATAAGCAAGCGACCCGAAAAGCAGGGCCGGCTGTGCCACCGGCCACTGATCCCAGATCTTGATGTCATGTGGATAAGGCCATTTGCTTTTATCGGCGATATAAGGATACAGGTATTCGATCCCTTTTTGGATCGACTTGCCGCTGTCCGCCTGGTAATGCCAGAGATCATCACCGGGAGTCGACAGCAACTGGCACATGGTCGCCATCGCATCGAGGTTAAAAAGCGAATATCCATAAGGTTTAGTACGTCTGATCTCCCGGGGAAAACTACCGTCCGGCGCCATCTGCCGCGGCAGCAGAGCGGTCTTATACCGCGTTTTGCAGAAGTCCATCAATTGGTGATTGCCGGTGAACCGCGCAAAGGCCGCCACCTGCATCGCCCAGCAGGTGCTATGATTGTTCAGGGCATTCATCTCCGTGACCCCATAGGGATGGGTGGTCAGCCAATGCAGATAGTGCGCGAACCACGCCTTTATCTTTTCAAGCAACGCCGCATCCATGGCCTTCGACCCTTCCATGGCCTCCAGCCCCATCACTACCTCCATGAGCTGAATGGTGTCGATGATCCCATAGCTTCGCCCCGTGACTCGCCCCTTGATGGCCTGCCCATATTCCAAATTGGGATTCATCATCGTGGCCGTATCGACAAACCATGCCCGGCAATGATCCAGGGCCTGGCGTACATACCGATCGTCATGTGTCAAAACCCACGCCGACCCTAACGCGCCGACCACCTTGCTTAACCGGATCATCGCCAGCCGGTGCGCAGCGAAATTGTTGGGATTGGACTGCCCGTCCCTGTTGATATAAGGGCTATCGGGGGAAGCGGGGTTTGGCTAAAAATAGTCGGCCTCGGAAAAGAAATCATGCCGGCCTCCTGCACTCCGGTCCGAATGCGACGCCGTCACGGTCACCGGCTTCTGCTTCATCGCCCATGCGGCCTCGGTCATCACCGATGCCCGTAATGCACGAACGACCTCCGGCCGGAGCTCCTGCGCCCATGCACTGATGCTCAGGGACAAACCGATCGTTAAAACCAATGTTTTAATCATCCTCAAATATCCGGAAAACCGATGTACCCCTCATTGGCTAATTAGTAAACAATCTTGGCATCCCCGGCCCCGGTCAAAAAACAGGGGCCGCGTTAAGCAGCCCCTCGCGTGTTTACCGCGCAGCATCCTCCGTGGAAGTCAATACAACCGTATTCGGCTTGATGGCCGTGGTCGTTTTGGCTGTCTGTGCATGGGAAATCGCCGGTGCAGCATGATGCGTCAATGCAGCCCTGGCCGCCATCAGTGGACAATGCCCGGAATGGTGGATCACCACACCCGCGGCCAGTAAGCCTACTCCGCCGAGGGTCAAAAGACTCGTTTTCATGTTCATGAAATTTTACATTAACAAATGGGATAACGGGCCAATTTACTCCCGGCCCTTCCCTCTGCCAACGTCTTCCGGCCCAACTGTTCAAAAATGCCGCCGAATGGTCCGCTGGTACAGGTCAGCGGCCGGCCATAAGGCGTTTCAGTGGCCGGCCAGCCATTCTAAAAAATGACTCGCCTTCGCCCGTCCCACCGTGACCTTTTCTTCGCATGGAACCAGCAGGTTCACTAGTAGCCGCCTTCCCACATCCTGCGAGACATCACGGATCGCCTCGCGATTCACGAGACATTGCCGGTTAGCGCGATAAAAGCCTGTCCCCACGATCTTCTCGATCTCCTCGAGCGTCTTATGGACCGTATAGGCCTGTTTGGCAAACGTCGCCAGCAGCACCGCATCGGTCTTGAGATAAAAAAAAGCGATATCACCCACATTCACCGGCACGATCTTCTCTTTGTGATAGACCAGTATGCTCCGCCGCGAAGCCTGCGGGCCGAAAAGAGCCGCCAGATCCGTAAGCGTGGCTGAACCGCCCGTCGCTGCCTTGCCGGTCAGGCGCTGGTATTTCGCCAGCGCCGCTGCGATGCTCCTGGCCGAGAACGGTTTCAAAATATAATCGATGCCCGCTGCTTTGAACGCATCCAAAGCATACGCGTCATAGGCAGTACAAAAGATCACCGGAACGCTCTGTTCGAAGGCGGCAAAGATGGAAAAACTAAGCCCGTCACCCAGCTGGATGTCGCTAAAGATGAGGTCGGGGAAGGTATTTTCGCGGAAGAATTCCGTCGCCTCGGCCACTGACCCTAAGGCTGCCACGATCTTCGCAGCAGGCTCCGCCGCCCGGATGCAGGCCTCCAGGTCTCTCGCCGTCAACGGTTCGTCTTCAATGATCACTATGTTCATGCGCCAGGACTTTTATATATACGGAAAAAGAATCGGCCGTTTCTTCGATGCGTAGTTCGTTGCCGCTGAGCCCCAGGTAGCGTGCCCGCAGATTCGCAAGCCCCATGCCCGAGGATTCTACGCCCGACTGTTTGCGTTGCAGGTTATTGGAGACCGCGATCCAGCCGTCGCGGTACACCACCGCAACATGCAGCGGCCGCGCCGGCGTCAGGATGTTGTGTTTGATCGCATTCTCGATGAGCAATTGCAAAGAGAACACCGGCAGATAACCCGACTCGCGCACCGCTGCCGGTACGTCGATCAAAAATTCCAGCGCCGTCCCGAACCGCATCCGTTGCATCTCCAGGTAATCGCTGCAAAGTTCCAGCTCCTCTGCCACACGGACGGTGCCAGTGGTATGCGAAGTGAGCGAAGCCCGAAGGAAACCCGACAGCCGCACCAGGTATTCGCTCGCCTGTTCCGGGGAGATGCCGATGAGCGATTTCAAGGTACTCAGTGAGTTGAAAAGAAAATGCGGCTGGACCTGCTGCATCAGCTGAAGATTCATGGCCTCCGCATTCCGCAACCGCAATTGTGCATTCTCTATTTCGATCGCCGCCTTCTTCTCCCGGACCACTGTGAGGTCCTGGAGGATGATGATCACCATATCCACCGAAAGAAAGATGATCAGATGCAGATGCGCGCCTGCACTCCAGGAACCAAATCGCCATCCCGGCAGCGGCTTGAAGATCGCGTGGATAAAACCCACGGCCAAAAGGACACAGAGCAACCCGCTCACGCTATATCGCCAGTTCTTACTCCCCGCCAGGGCATACAGGCCGATATTGATCGCCCAGACAACCAGCACCAGCAGTATGCTGAACCCCAGGGCCCCCGGATACAACGACAGCTCTAAACCGGTGAGCATGAACAATGGCGTCACCGATAATGCGGCAATCGCCGGTGAACTATACAGCGCCACCCAGCATTGCTTTTTTATCCCTGGCGACATGTCAGCGCCGCCTCCGCCGGCAAGAGTCCATCACCGGTGATAGTCAATTTGAGATTGCCGACCTCCGAACCGGTGCTCTGCAAAATAACCTGGCATTTCCCACCGAATAGCTTCCGCTGCCATCCACCATCCGGATACTGATCCGGTTCATGGCTGCTCGGGTTCCCGTTGCCGACGCCGATGATCCTGGCCGGACCGCTCACGGCAAACCGCAGCAGATCCGCCGCATCGGGCACTTCCCTGCCCTGCTTGTCCACGACGCTGCAGTTGATGACAACCGCATCCCTGCCATCGGCCGTCAACATGGGCTTCGAGGCTGTTGCGACAATGCGATAAGGCGCTCCCGTGGTCTCGACGGCCGCCGTTAGCTTTCGGCCATGTTTATGTGCTATTGCAGTGAGCTTTCCCGGGGTATAGGCGACCATCCATTCGAGATGGCCGTTTACCGGCATTGCTTTCTTTCCTAACGACCTGCCGTTGAGGAAGAGTTCCACCTCGTCGGCATTGCTGTTGACCCACACGGGGATCAGCTTTCCTTCCTTGCCTTTCCAGTTCCAATGCGGTGCGATGTGCAGCACATCCTTGCCGGACCACCAGCTTTGATAGTAATAATATACGGTCTTGGGAAAGCCGCACATGTCCATGACCCCGAAGTGACTGTTGATATCCGGCCAGCGATAGGGCGTAGGCTCACCGCGATAGTCGAAACCCGTCCAGACAAAACCACCCATGAACCAAGGCCGCTCCGCCGCGATCCGCCACCAGTATTCCGCGGTCGAAGCCCATGGCGGCGCCACGCTGTCATAATCCGGGACATAGGCATTTACGGTGTCGCGCTCGAAGATGCTACGCGTGGATACGGTGCTGGCCACTTCGGTACCGATGATGGGTTGATCGGGATGGTCTTTTCGATAGGCATCCAGCCCGGTGAGATTATAGTTGAAACCCCGTACCGGGATCACTTCGTTGACGCCGCGATAGACATTCCCCTCATTCGCAGCATAGGTACAGGTCCGCGTCGGGTCGAGCAGTTGCTGCCGTTGGATCTGATGCTGTGCAATCAGTTTTCCCGTCGTGGAAGCCTGGATCACCCACTCTTCGTTGCCGATGCTCCACATAAAGACGCTGGGGTGGTTGCGGTCCCGCAAGATCTGCCGTTCGAAATCCGTACCATATTCCGGGCCGCTGTTCAGCAGCCGTGTCTCGTCGAGGACCAGCATGCCCAGGCTGTCACATGCGTCAAGCAGCTCGGGCGTCGGCGCGTTGTGACTCGTCCGATAGGCGTTGACGCCCATCTCCTTCAATAAGCCGATCCGGTAGTATTGCAGGTAGTCCGGCAAGGCGCTGCCCACGCCGGCATGGTCCTGGTGACAGCAAACGCCGTATATCTTCACCGGCTCGCCATTGAGAAAAAGTCCTTTGTCTTTATCGATCCTGATCGTCCGCACGCCGAAGCGCACGCAAACGCTATCGATGGTTCTGTCCCCATCCCGCACCAGCACCACCGCGCGATACAGATAGGGATTGTCGAGCGACCATCTTGTCGCCTGTGGCAATTGCAGATCTGCCTTCACCATCCCTTCCCGGCCGGCGCTTACCGCCAGGGGCGTCGGGGTCCCTTGTGCAACGCGCATCCCCTGCCGGTCCGTCACATATGCAAGGACCGTCGCCTGCGCATCACGCAACCCGTTATTATCCACCGTGGTTTCGACGGTCACCTCCACCGGGCCGCCGCCCGTAGCCGCGTCCACCGTGCCCATTCCTCCTGCGGCCGGAGCCGTATGCACGAATACCCCACCCTCCTGGGCAATATGCAGCGGGGCATATACATTCAACCAGGCATGCCGGTAGATGCCTGCGCCCTCATAGAACCAACCCTCGTATTGGCTCGCATCGACCCGTACCACCACCGTGTTCTTGCCACCATAATGTACAAAATCGGTGATGTCATAGGCGGAACCGGTATATCCGCTGAAGTTACCACCGAGGTAGCAGTTGTTGATCCATACCTTGCTGTCCCGGAAGATGCCGTCGAACTGCAGCACGAACCGCCGCCCCGAGTCACGCTTTTCGACGGTGAAGGTCTTGCGGTACCAGCCAATGCTGTTCTCGGGAAAAAGGCCGCCTATTGCATGATAGCCGTGAGCATCGACATCGCCATTACTGGAATGTACAAACGGCAAACCCACCGCCCAGTCGTGGGGCAGCTGCACATCCGTCCAGCTCTTGTCATCAAAATTGCTCCTGATACACGTGTTGTCGGCATCGCCCGTCTTGGCGAGGATATTGCCGACGCCATAGTTGAAATCCTTTGCGGGATCGGAAGCATTCCCCAAATGGAATTTCCACCCGCCATCGAAATTGAGCCGTTCTCTTCCGTCCTGCGCA
>Ga0134126_10003393_pt1 | contig 19953 bp, 19 predicted proteins | sample KB31752_FD_96881 | JGI IMG/M metagenome (GOLD analysis project Ga0134126, IMG submission 96881) | Terrestrial soil microbial communities with excess Nitrogen fertilizer from Kellogg Biological Station, Michigan, USA - KB3-175-2 | ecosystem: Environmental > Terrestrial > Soil > Unclassified ...
CGGACTACCGGACATCGCACCCGAACTGTCCGGCCGTGTCCGGCTGTGTCCGGTCGTGTCCGCCTTCCATGCGACGGACCGTCGCCCGCCCCAGGCGACCGAGGTTCGTCGCGAAGGCAAGTCCAAGCGCGCTCGTGGCGGCGCTGATCCACACCTCGACCGGTTGCCGCGTGCAGCGCGCCTCGGGGCGCGTCGTGGGAAACGCCTCGCCGGAGATCTGCACTTCGTCCGCGTACAGCGATTCAGTGTCGAACAGCAAGCTCGTGAGTAAGGCGGCCATCGATTCGTCGCCGCCGCGGTGCCGACGCAGGTCCAATACGACACGCTGCGCGCACGCCACCCGGGTCATCGCGGCGATCGCACTTGCGCGTGCGGCGGGAGTGCCGACGAATTTGCGCAGCTCGACCACGCCACGTCCATCCGGTTCGATTTCCGCCGACTCGATGCCGTGACGGCTCAGCCAGCCGTCGCGTTGTGTTTCGGGCGCGCGCTCGACGACGCGCAACGGTGGAATGGTACGCCGACGCGAAAGTCCGGTGTCGAGCATCCACAGATTGAAGGCCATCGCACTCATCGGCACGCTCCGAACGGGTCGCATCCTGGTTTCACTGATTCGACACTGGATGCGCGCGAAGGGTTTGCACGCCTCTGGTCACCGTGGCCTCGCCTGCCATACTATCATCACCCGCTCGACGCGCTTCCCGCTCGACTTCTTCCCACCGCGTCCTCCCATGCATCCCATCTGGACCGACATCCTAACGCCCGGTGTTCCGCTGCTCGACAAGGCCGTGCGCACCGTGGTGGTCTACGTCTTTTTGCTCCTCGGTCTCCGACTCGCCGGCAAGCGCGAGCTCGGGCAGCTGAATCCGTTCGATCTCGTCGTCCTGCTGGTGCTGTCCAACACGGTGCAGAACGCGATCATCGGCAACGACAATTCGCTCTTAGGCGGATTGTTCGGCGCGACTCTGCTCCTCGTGCTCAACTATGCCGTGGTGCGCTTCCTGTTCTTGCATCCGCGACTCGACCGCATCGCCGAGGGCCGCGAAGTGATCTTGATCAAGAACGGCAAGCTGATCGAGAATCGCCTGCGTCGAGAGCTCATCACGCGCTCCGAGCTCGTGTCGGCGGCGCGCAAACAAGGCATCGACGATTTGCGCACGGTGGATTGCGCGCGCCTCGAGGTGGGCGGCACGATGACGTTCGCGGTGAAGCACCCGACGGGCGAAGAGGGCTGGCATGATCTGATCACCCAGCGGATGGATCGCCTCGAGGGCAAGATCGAGCGCGTGCTGGAGGAGCTGCAGGCGCGGGGCGACGGCGCCTGACGCCGGTTAGGCAGTCATCAGCCAGTCCGGGTGCTTGAGGTGGAACCCGGTGTGGTTCTGGTAGGCGCGCGCCAGTGCGAGCATCGGGGCTTCGCCGAACAAGCGGCCGAGGAAGGTGAGCGACACCGGCGTGCCATCGTCGCGGAATCCGTTAGGCACGATCACCGCCGGGTGGCCCGTCAGATTCGTGGCCACGAGCTGGGCACCGAACGTCGGCGTGACGACGACATCCACGTCGCGGAACGTCGCCTCCATGGCGCGCATCGCCAGCGTCCGCGCGCGGTTGGCGTTGACGTACTCGACCGCCGGGATGAACCGCGCGACACGGAAGGTGTTGGGCCAGGCATCCTTGTCCTGTTGGGCCATCTGCTTGTCGCGACCCGAGCGCGTGAGCTCATCGAACGCGGCCGCGCCTTCGGCGCGCAGGACGAGGGTCATCGCACTCCACGGCTGGTCGGGCAGCTCCAGCGGTACGAGCTTCGCGCCGGTCGCGCGCAAGGCATCGAGCGCGGCGTCGTCGAACTGCTTCGTCGGATGGTCCGCATCGAACGCGCTCTTGATGTAGCCGATGCGCAGGGATGCCGGCGTCGTGCGCGCGTCGTACGGGAACGCCGCGTCCACTGCCGTTGGATCGTGTCCGTCGCTGCCGTGAATCGCATCGAGGACGAGCGCACAATCCTCGACGCTCCGGCACAGCGGACCCAGCTTGTCCATCGTCCACGAGAGCGCCATCGCGCCCGTACGCGGCACGCGGCCGAAAGTCGGACGCAGTCCCGTGGCACCGCACCGCGTGGAGGGCGACGAGATGGAGCCTAACGTTTCACTGCCGACCGAGAAGCCGACCAGACCCGCCGATGTCGCGCATGCCGGTCCTGCGGACGACCCGCTGGAGCCCTGGTCCGGCTTCCACGGATTGCGCGTCTTCCCGCCAAACCACACATCGCCCATCGCGAGTTCGCCTAACGAAAGCTTCGCCACCAGCACGGCTCCGGCCGCGTCCAACCGGCGCACCACCGTCGCATCGTCGTCCAGCATTTGATCCTTGTACGGCGTGCTGCCCCACGTTGTGGGATAGCCCTTCACCGCGAGCAGATCCTTCGCGCCCCAGGGGATGCCGTGCAACGGCCCGCGCCACCGGCCGCGGCGCAGCTCCTCGTCCGCCGCGCGCGCATGCTCGAGCGCGCGATCGGCGGTCAGCGTGATCACGCAATGCAGCTTTGGATCGAACTCCTGCAGTCGGTCGAGCGACACGCGCGTCAATTGTTCGCTCGTCACCTTGCGGCGCCGCACCAGCGACGACAGCTCCGTCACTGGAAGAAACGCGAGCTCGGCGCGCGATGTCGGCAGGGAGCGCGGCGCTACGGTGGATCGGACGATGCGATGCTCGCCCTTCGAGATCGTGATGCCCGGCAGCACGGGATTGAAATGCACCGCCGGCACGACGTCGTTGGTCAGCGCGATGCCGTGCAGCGTCACCAGTTGCTTCTCCTGCTGCGTGAGGCCGGCCACCATCATCGCGCGCTCGTCGTCATCGAACTCGAGACCCGCGAGCTCCGCGGCGTTGGCCACCGATTCGCTCGTGATTTCCGCACCCTGTGCCGCCTGTCCCCAGAGAATGCCGGGCAGGAGCGTCGAGCCGAGTCCGATCGAGGCGAAGTATTCGATGAACGCGCGGCGTGAGCGGACGGGAGTGGACGCGGTGTCTGACATGCGGTGGCCAGAGGAAAGGTTCGATGTCGAAGGAAGGGCGACAAGGTACCGGCCTGTACGTGCATGCGCGAGGGCGCGCCGGGGCTAGCGCAGCCAGTCGTCCAGATGCGCCACAACGAACTCGTCGTCGCGCAGCTCGGGATGCGCCGCGCACACACGCGTGATCGCGTCCGCTTGTCCGCGTGACAGCACGTCGCGCGCGTCGAGGCACCGCGTGCTGCCCAGCAGCCCCTGGCGGTACAGCACCTCTTGAATGCCCGCGATGCATCCCGCAAACCGGTTGGTCGCGTCGAATATCGCCGCGTTTGCCTCGGTGAGCACGGCCGCTCGCGCCAACCATCGCGACGCGGATGCGTCGGTGTCGCGCGTCTCGATCTCCTGCACCAGCTCCACGGCGCGGCGCGTCCACACCGCCCACTGGCCGAGGAGGCCGCCCGCCATGCGCCGTCCGTTCGGAAACATCGTGAGGAGATCGGCGATAATGCTGTCGTCGTTGCCGGTGTAGAGCGCAACATCGCGACGTCCGGCATCACCCACGGCGCGCACCACCTCCAGGGTCGCGTAGCGGTCGAACGGCGCGATCTTGATCGCCACGACCTGCTCGAGCGCGGCGAACCGGCACCAGAAGTCGTAGCCTAACGGGCGACCGCCCACGGCCGGCTGCAAGTAAAAGCCGAACACGGGCAGCACCTCGCCCACCGCGCGGGCGTGCGCGAGCAGCGCCTCGTCGCTCGCCTCGCCCCAGGCGCCGTAGCTGAGGAGCGCCGCGTGATAGCCGCGATCGCGCGCGAGCGCGGCCTCGGCCACGGCCTGTTTCGTCGGGCCGCACACGCCGGCAATCCGCGCCATCGGCGTGCGTCCGCCGGACTCCAGCTCGGCCAGGGTCTCGGCTGCTAACGCGAGCACCGGCTCGAGCAGCCCGTGCTCGCGGATCGCGAACTGCGTGGTGTGTACGCCGACCGCGACCCCGCCGGCGCCCGCACGCGCGTAGTACCGCGTCAGCGCACGCTGGTAGCGCTCGTCCAGACGGCCGCCCGCGTCCAACGCCAAGGGATGCGCCGGGATGACCTGGCCCGCCGCGAGATGCGCGCGCACGTCGAACGGCGTCGCGCTCAAAACGCGCCTCGCCGCTCCTGGAAGTGCGTGGGCTTCTCGAGCACGCGCCCGCCGCGTTGCAGCCAATCCGCGATCCACGCCATCATCTGCCCAACGGACACCGCCGGCGGCCCGAATAGCTCGATCGACCGCCGTGCATCGCTGAGGAGGGCGTCGGGCGCTTCCTCGCCGTCGACGCGCGGCGTGCGGCCTAACAGACGGCCCGCATGCGCGGCCAGGTCGCGCACCGACAGCGTCTCGCCACCCGTCACGTTGATCACGAACGGCGGCGACGCGGCGTGCGCGAAACACCGCAATGCGCGCGCGTTCGCATCGCCCTGCCAGATCACGTTCACGTACCCCATGCGCGCATCCACCGGTTCATCGCGCAGTACCGCGCTCACGATGTCCACCAGCACGCCGTACCGCAGCTCCACGGCGTAGTTGAGCCGGACGATGGCCATGGGTGTTCCATCGCGACGCGACGCGTACTCCAACACGCGCTCGCGCCCCAAGCACGACGCGGCGTATTCGCCCACCGGCGCAGGCGCGTACGATTCGCTCGCGCCGCCGCTCGCCACTGGCGTGAGCGGGTAGACGTTCCCGGTCGAGAAGGCGACCAAGCGCGCGCCGGCGTAGCGTTCCGCGACGAACGCGGGCACGACGGTGTTCATCATCCACGTGGTGCCCGGCGCATCGGTGGTGCCGAACTTCTGCCCAGCCATGAACACGACCAGCGGCGCTTGGGGCAGCGCGGCGACGGCCGTGTGGTCCGCGAGATTGCAGCGCACGGTCTCGATGTGCGACAGGCGCAACGCGCCTTCCGCCTCGGGCGACGAGAAACGCGACACGGCGATCACGCGATCGCGCCTGCCTAACAGGTCGAACGCGCGCCGCGCCATGCGCGCGAGCGTCGGGCCCATCTTGCCGCCGGCGCCGAGAATGACGAGATCGCCGGCGAGCGGGCGGAGCGCCTCGAGCACGCTCGGCGTCGGCTCGGCGAGGCGGCGCTCCAGCTCCTCTTCCGTGTTCGGCGCCGGCGAACCGGCTGGGCCGGAGGCGGGCATCGACGGCATCACGCGCCGCTGAGGCATGCGTGCACCGCCTAACGGGACGCCGTGCGGCCGCTCATGCCGCGGCGCGCGCGTAGCGCTTGAGCCGGTCCACCATCGCGTTGAGGCCGGCCTCGCGCGCGCCCAGCCCGATGTCGTGCATCATCGTCGGCACGATGTCGGTCGGAATCGCGAGCGTCGTCGATGGCGGCTGGTCGTTCACCGCCGAGAACAGTATCGCGAGGAACGCCGCGACGGTCGGCGACTGCCGCACGTTCACGTCGGCGAAAAAATGCAGATGGCCGTCGCGGACTTCCGGAAAGATGTCCACGCGCGTCTGACATTCCGGAACGGTGAAGTTCGAGCGGTCGATGGCCGTGTACCGGTCGGGCAGGGGCTCGAGCTTCTTCGCGTACGACACCAGCGCCTGCATCTTCTCCTCGCGCCCAAGCGAGCGGAAATACCGCAACACGCGCTCGATCGACGGCGGCAGCTCGGCCGCATCGTGTTCGTTAGGCTTCGACTCGTCGGTCATCGGCTCCCGCCGCGCGTGTAGTCCTCCCGGCGAAACATACTCGACGGCCGCGTCCGCCGGCCACGCGATGCATCCTTCGGCGCCCGTTGCCGCAGCGCAGCCAACGGGAGATCTTGGGTCGGACGCTCGAGCAGCGTCTGGAATCGACAACATAGCCAGGAGCGTACGATGCCGACACGTGTGGCAACGGCCGTGTGGGAAGGCGGCCTGCAGTCTGGGACAGGGTCATTTTCAGGGCAGAGCGGAAAAATCGGTGGCGCCTATTCGTTCGGCACCAGATTCGGCACCACGCCCGGCACCAATCCCGAAGAATTGCTCGCCGCCGCCGAGGCCGCCTGCTACAGCATGGCGCTCTCCCTCGGCTTGGAAAAGAACGGCACGCCGGCGCAGCGCATCGAGACCAAAGCCGCGTGCACCATCGACAAGGCGGGCGAGGGGTTCAAGATCACGACGATGGTGCTCACGGTCCGCGCCAAGGCGGCGAACCTCGACGCCCCGACATTCCGCAAGATCGCGGAAGCCACGAAGGAGGGCTGTCCGGTGTCCGGTGCGTTGAAGGGCAACGTCGCGATCGACCTGAACGCCAGCCTCGAGAGCTGACCGGCCCGCCTAACGCTCGACGATCATCCCTCTCGGGGCGGCTCCTCGTCGTCCGTCTCGGGTGGGACCGTCGGCGGCGCGGTTTCCACCGTCGTGATCGTGCCCGTTTCGTCGCCCAAGTTCACCGGCGACCGACGGAATCGCCACGGCAGTGCGCGCAGCTCCAGCCGGATCGTGCGGCTCGCCCGATTCTCGGAGTCGAGGCGCGTCGCGTGCGCCGCCAGGAGATCGCTTCGCGTCACGATGCCAACGACGCGGCCCGGATCCGCGCGTGTCACCACCGGCAGGCGGCCCACGCCCTGGCGCACCATGTGGTCCGCCGCCTGGCGCACGGTGTTGTCCGTGAAGATCACGACGGGCGGCCGCTTGATCACATCGCGCACGGTGGCGTCGATCGGCAGTTCGAGATCCAACAGATCGCCGCGCCCGACGACGCCTAACAGGTTGCCTTCCTTGTCGACGACGGGGAAGCCCTGATGGCGGGATTCGTCGTCGCGCGACGCCATCCAATCGCGCACTTCCTCGACGGCGTTGTCCGCGTCCAGCGCCACGACGTCGGGCGACGCGACGTCCTTGACGAGGATCTGCGACAGGTAGTCCACGGCGTAGTCCGCCTCCACATCGGTGCCGCGACGCGCCAGCTTCTCGGTCATGATCGTGCTGCGCATCAGGAGCAGCGACACGAGATAGGCCGCGCTGCATCCGCCCAACAACGGCAGCATGCCTAACGGTTGCCGGGTCGTCTCGAACGCGAACACCACCGACGCCAGCATCGCACGCGACGCGCCGGCAAAGATCGCCGCCATGCCGACCAGCGCCGCCACGCGCACGTCGACGCCCAACGCCGGCGCGAGCGCGATCACGGCCGCGCCCAGCAGCGAGCCCAGCCCGCCGCCGATCGTGAACAACGGCGCGAGCGTTCCGCCCGATGTGCCGCTGCCTAACGCGATGGCCCACGACACGAACTTGGCGATTACGAGGCCGAGCAACGCCACGCCCACGAAATTTCCGGCGACGATGCTCTCGATGTTGTCGTAGCCCACGCCCATCGTGTGCGGGAAGAAGTAGCCGATCACGCCCACCGCGAGGCCGCCGAGGGCGGGCCACCACATCCAGTGAATGGGCAGCTTGTCGAAGCCATCTTCGATCGCGTACACGGCGCGTGTCACGTAGACGGACGCCAATCCAACGACCGCGCCCAACACGATGTACGTCGCCAATGCGGCGCCGCCCGGTTGCGCGATGTTCGGCATCGGGAAAATCGGGCCCGAGCCCATGAACGCGATACGCACCGCGGTTGCCGTCGACGCGGCCAGTGCCACCGGCACCAGCGACCGCGCGCGATACTCGAACAACAAGAGCTCGATGGCGAGCAGCACGGCGGACACCGGACTGCCGAACGTCGCCGCCATACCGGCTGCGGCGCCCGCCGCCAGGAGGACTTTCCGCTCGTCGGCCGTCGTCCGAACCAGCTGCCCGACGAGCGAGCCTAACGCGCCGCCCGTCGCGATGATCGGGCCCTCGGCGCCGAACGGGCCGCCCGTGCCGATCGCGAACGCCGCCGACACCGGCTTGAGAATCGTCACGCGCGGCGGCACCCGGCTCTCGTTGTACAGCACCTGCTCCATCGCCTCGGGAATGCCGTGTCCGCGAATCGCCGCCGATCCATAGCGCGCCATGATGCCGACGATCACGCCGCCGATCACCGGCACCAGCACGACCCACAATCCGAGATGATTGTCCGCCGGCGACGCGAACGTCGTCGACACCCGGCCGTAGAACGACAGGTTGGTGATCAACCCGATCAACCGCATCAGGATGACGGCGACAAATCCGGCGCCGAACGCCACGAGAATGGCGAGTCCGCTGATGAACACGATGCGGCGATGATTTTCCGCGCGTTCGTGCGGGACGTGCGCGGCGTCGAGCGCGGGCCCCATCGAGGGCGCAACGGGCAACCCGCCCGTGGTGCTCGCGCGTGAGGCCAGGTGGTCTTTCATGCGATGGCTCGTGTGAACGGCACGCGCCGCGCTCCAGCCAATCCGGGGCGCGGCGCCGGCACTAATGTATAAGCATCCAATGTAATCGCGGGACCCCGCCGGAGGCACGGCCGCATCCGTCCCACGCTAGCGCTTGAGCGCGCCCGACACCCCCCCGGACACGATGAACGCCAATACATCCGCGCTGTCGGCGGCCAACGGGCGAACGCGCGCGGACGGGACCACCACGAGGTTGCCGGAGAATCCGTACGACTGCGGTAGATACACCGCCACGTACCCCGTAAGCCCGAGGACTTCCACCGATTCCGCCGTCACGAATCCCAGCATGTGCGTCTGATCGCCGGGAGCGACGGCGAGCAGCACGGGTTTGTCGAAGCGCCGCTTCTCGCCAACGAATGCATTCAGAAAGTCGCGCGTCGACCCGTACACGAGCCGCACGAACGGCAGCCGTTGCAACGCGCGATCGACCGCCGCCACCGCGCCGCGCGTGAACAGGCTCGATGCGAGCACGCCGATCAGCGTGATCAGGACGACCGTGATCGCGAAGCCGACGCCGGGAATCGACAGCCCGAGCCAGCGGTCTACCCAGTGGAACAGATCCCAACAGACGTACAGCGTCAACGCCAGCGGCGCCGTGACGACCAACCCGCGAATGAAATAGTTGATCAGCCGCCGCATCGCACTGGTGCGCCGGTCATCGGACGTTCGATTGCCGTGTCCTCACTGCAATCGGACGAGATAGAATCGCGCGCCCGGGTAGGTGACCGCCCCTCCGTTAGGCGCGAGCTCGCCCAGCAGTTCGCCTGCCGACGCGGGCACGCCGACGATGTAGTAGTTCGCGCTCGCCGACGACACGCTGCCCGGCGCCGCATTCCCTGCCGATACGGTGGGCGCCACCAGCGGAAACACGCCTTGATTCACCGCCGCCTCGATGCTGCGAACGTTCCAGCTGAGAAACGTGTACCGGTCCGGGAGATTCGCGATGCTGTCGTCGCTCGTGTACAGCGCCGGCAGCCATCCCGCCGCGACCGAATCGAACGACGTCCCCGCACGCGCCACCAGATTCGCGACGCCCGTGTCCGGCCCGGCCACCAGTGCCCGCGTGAACCCCGCGACGTTGCCGTTCGCGTAGTGGTCCGCCGAATACCGCAGCAGCGACCACGCCGCGCCGCGCACCGCGAGCGACGTGTCCGCGTGACCGCTCGTCGCGCCTAACGAACCAGGCTTCAACATGAACTCCCGCAAGCGCGCCATGTTCTGCCCGAAGAAGGCGTCGAAGTTGTTGAGGCTCGGAAAGTCCGCGACGTCGTTGATGGTGAGCTTCTGCGTATCCGTGAAGTTGTCCTCGGCGCGCCCGACCAACTCCTCCGCGAAGTGCGACAGGCCCTCGTTCAACCACGTGGCCTCATCCGGCGCGGCCGTGCTCAGCCGCACACCGGCATTGATCATGTGCTGGAACTCGTGCGCAATCGTGCCGCGAATGTCCTGGCGCACCGATGCGGTCGATCGCACATCGCTGAACTTCCCCGCCGGATCGGGCGTCAGCAGATAGAACAGCTCGGATTGGTTGCTCTCCGTGCAGCTCGTTGTCGCGAACAGGTCGCCAACGAAGAAAAATCCCTCGAGAATGCTGTTCGATCCGCGCTTCGTCGCCGCGTTCACCTGCGGCGTGAACAGCAGGAACACGTGCCCATTGGCGTCGATGTCCGAGGGCTTGCCGAAGTGCACCGTATCCGCCGGATAGATGATCTGGTCGAATTCGGCCGCGATCGAATCGAACGCGGCGGCACTGAATCCGCCCGACGGCGCCGTGATGTCCTGCACGATGATGCCGTGCGTGCCCACCGTCTTCACCACCGCGCGCTGCGCCGTAAACGTCTGGCACGCATTCGTCGCATTTGCGTTAGGCACGTTGAACGTCAACGTGTCTCCGACCGCAGGGACAGCCTCGGCGCGCACACGGCCCGCCGCCCGTCGCATGAACGAGGATGCCTCGCGCACCGCCACGGGATTGTCCAGCAGCACGCGCCGCTCCATCGCGCGGACCCGCCCTTCCGCAATCGAGCTGTACGCGCCCTGTAGCTCGGGCGACGCGATCGCGGCCGATCGCGACCGATCGCCCGCCACGATGTCCGCCGACGTCGGCGTTGCCACCGCCAGATTGTACGTGCCAGTGACATCCGGTTCCGTGTCGGCGTTGCCGGCGACCACCAGGAACGTTCCGGTCCCACCGTCCGTTGTGGCTAACGACACACAGTCGAGCGCCGAGGGCGTCGTCACTGCCTGCACGCCGCCAACCGCGAGCGACACCGTGGTCTTCTGCGACCCACTCGGACACGGGGCGTTCCCGTTGTGCGGTTGCGTGGTCGAGGAGCCGCACGCGGTGGCGGCGGCAAGCGCGGCGATAGCCGCGTAGTCTGTCACTCGCATGGTGCGGTTCCCGTGTTGGTAGAAGTCGGTGCGCGCCGCGTACGCCCCAAGCGGGCCCGCGCGTGTTTCGAATCTAGCTGACTAGCACCACTTGCGCCGCCAAGTTCCATTCGTGAAGGATGCCGGCTCGCCTCGCAATTCCACTGTGACATAGATTCCAGCCCATGCACGACCACGCTGTCACCCATCTGCGCCGCGATCCCGTGCTCGCCCGTGTCATGGCCGACGTCGGCCCCTGTCGGTTCGCTGCCCGCGGCGAAGGATCGCACTTCGACCACATCCTGCGGGCCATCGTCTACCAACAGCTATCGGGACGCGCCGCTGCGACCATCCACGGCCGCGTCGTCGCGCTCTTCGAGGGCAAACCATCCGCCGAGAGCCTGCTAACTGCCACCGACGACCAACTGCGTTCGGCCGGACTATCTCGCCAGAAGATCGGATACCTCCGCGACCTGGCGCAACGTGTGCATACGGGCGATCTGCCCGTCGATCGCCTGCACGAGCTCGCCGACGACGACATCATCGCGGCACTCACGCGAGTCAAAGGCATCGGCCGGTGGACCGCGCACATGTTCTTGATGTTTCGTCTCGGGCGGCCGGACGTATTGCCTGACCTCGATCTCGGCGTTCGCAAGGCGATCCAGCTCGCGTACGGTCTGCGGCGGATGCCTAACAGCGATCGCGTACTCGCGATCGGCGCCGCGTGGGCACCCCACCGTACCATCGCGTGCTGGTACTTGTGGAGGAGTCTCGAGCTTCCTGCTGCTCGCGCGACACCCAAGAAGCGTCGCGCGCCCAAGGCCACGCCTGCGCCGGTGAAAAAGACACGGCCGCGTCGCCCCAGGTCGGCGCGCAAGACAGCACGTGGCCGCCGGTAGCTCGCGGCGCGCGTCGCTCGAGCTGTTCGCGATCTGTGCTCCCGGACTCGAGTCGCTCGTCGCCGGTGAGCTCGCGTCGCTGTCCCTCGCGCCGCACGCAACCGACCCCGGCGGTGTTTCGTTTCGCGGCGGCATCGAGGCCGTCTGGCGCGCCAACCTCTGGCTCCGCACGGCCAGCCGCGTGGTCGTCCGCCTCGGCTCCTTCCGCGCCCGTGCGTTAGGCGAGCTCGAGCGGCGCGCCCGCACGCTGTCGTGGGATCCGTTCGTCCCACCGGGCAGCGTGGTTCGCGTACGCGTCACCGCGCACAAGTCGCGCCTCTATCACACCGGTGCGATCGCCGAGCGCGTGGCCGGCGCCATCGCGGCCCGCGTCCCGGGCGTCACGTTCGCCGGAGCCGCGCCGCACGACGACGCACCCGACGCCGCCGCCTCGCATGCGTTAGTCATCGTCCGCATCGCGCACGACACGTGTCTGATCAGCGCCGACACGTCGGGCGAGTTGCTGCACCGGCGCGGATATCGATTGCGCACGGCGAAGGCGCCCATGCGGGAGACCCTGGCCGCGGCCATGATCCTCGCTTGCGGCTGGGACGTGCGTGCACCGTTAGTCGACCCGTTCTGCGGATCGGGCACCATCCCGATCGAGGCGGCGCTCGTCGCGCGCCGCATTCCGCCGGGCGCGCATCGCCGCTTTGCGTTCGAGACCTGGCCGGAGTTCTCGGCCCCGGACTGGCGTCGCTTGGTCGACGCGGCGCTCGACGCCGCGTCGCCCGCGGCGCCAGCCGTCATCTACGGTTCCGATCGCGACGCCGGCGCGATCGCCGCTGCACGCGACAACGCCGATCGCGCCGGCGTCGCCGGTCATATCGCGTTCACACAGCAGCCGCTCACCTCGGTCACGCTGCCCGAGACAACAGGATGGATCGTCACCAACCCGCCCTATGGTGTCCGCGTCGGGGATCGCGATGGCGTCCGCGACGCCTATACTCAACTGGGACGGCTGCTGCGCACCGACGCCCGCGACTGGCGCGCCGTGGTGATGCTCGCCGATCGATCGTTAGGCAAAGAGACCGGCGTCGCGCTGCGCCCGCTGCTGCACACCGCGAACGGCGGCATCCCGGTCGACGTGGCCGCGCGTCTCTAACGCTATTCCTCGCGGTCCGGAATCAGCATCGACAGCAGGAAGCTCACGACGCTCACCACCAGCGCGCCCCAGAATGCGGCCGCGAATCCGCGAACCTGGAAGCGCAGGCCGAATGCTGCCGCCACAGGACTCGCGAGCCACAGCATGAACGCGTTGAGCACGAACGTGAACAAGCCTAACGTGATCAGGAACAGCGGAAACGTGAAGAACTTGAGCACCGGGCGCACGATCGCATTCAACACGCCGAACACCAGTGCAACGCCGAGCAGCCCGAGCCAGCCGCCCTGGTAGGTGATGCCGGTGATGACGCGCGTCGCCACCCACAGCGCCGCCGCGGTGATGATCAGCCGGATGAGAAAGCGCATCGCACCGTCCTCGTTAGCCGTTACCCGCCTCGAGCTCCGGTCCCCAGTCTTCGGCGGCGAGATTCCCCATCGCGCGCAGCTCCGGCCACAGCCGTGCCACCGCGAGCACGACGAGAAGCGTGATGATGCCGCCTGCCACGACGGATGCCACCGGCCCCAGCCACGCCGCCGTCACGCCGGATTCGAATCCGCCTAACTCGTTCGACGTATCGATGAACACGCCGTTCACCGCCGAGACCCGGCCGCGCATCGCGTCCGGCGTGCGCAGCTGGACCAGCGTGTGCCGCACCACCACGCTGATGTTGTCCAGGCCTCCCGCGATCAGCAAGAGCGCCATCGACAGCGCGAATGATCGCGATAATCCGAATCCGATCGTCGCCGCGCCAAACCCCGCCACAGCCAGGAGCAGGCTGCGTCCAGCACGCCGCAGTGGAGGCCGATGGGTGATCACGATCGCCATGGCGAACGCCCCGATCGAAGGTGCCGCGCGCAACCAACCGAAGCCCGCGGGTCCCACGTGGAGGATGTCCTTCGCGAAGATCGGCAGCAGCGTCGTAGCGCCACCGAAGAGCACCGCGAACAGGTCCATCGTGATGGCCGCGAGAATCACCTTCGTGCGCCACACGTACACCACGCCCGCCACGAGGCTCGACGCGGTCACGGCCTTCGACTCTCCGGACTGTTCGACCCGCCGCACCCGGATCGCCCACACGCACACGAGGAACGCCAGCGCGAGCGCCGCATCCACAATGTACACCGGCCCGGCGCGATGCCGGATGCCGATGATGGCGCCGCCTAACGCAGGCCCCACCACCGACGCGATCTGAAAGCCACTGCTGTTCCACGTCACCGCGTTGGCGAAATCATCCGCGGCTACGAGCTGCGGCAGCATCGCGGCCGTCGCCGGCCGGTTGAACGCCAGCGCGATCCCGATGACGAACAACGCCACGTACACGAGAGGCACCGGTCCGCGGCCGAACGACAAGCCCGCAAGCACAAGCGAGCACAGGGCCAGCACGAGCTGTGTCGCGAGTACGATGCCCCGTCGCTCGTGCCGGTCCGCCAAATGACCGGAGGGCAGGGCGAGCGCGACGATCGGCGCGACGAGCACCAGCCCAACGAGTCCCAACGCCAGTGCCGAGTGCGTTCGCTCGTACAGTTCCCAACCGATGGCGACGTCCAACATCTGTTGGCCGGTCGTGGAGAGCATACGACCGGCCAAAAACAGTCGGAAGTCGCGCACGCGCAGCGCCGCGTACGGATCGTGAGAGTCGGTCGCCACCGAGTCGGTCTGAGGGAGCGAGGAAGCTATCTTCTTCGCGCGACAGCGGAAAGCGCGACGCGATGCACGGCTGATGCGTTACCGGCGGTGCAGGGTATATTCTTTCTCACAATGTGGCACATCGTGACCAACGCCGTCCGTGACCGGACCACGGCAGCGCACGGCATCGGATCGGGTTGACCCGGTAGTCATGGACGAGTTCAGCGACGACCCCGTCCAGCTACTCGCGATCGCTCGTCGCGCGGCCGTTCAAGCGGCGACGCTGCAACACCTCACCGCGGCCCTTTCGAGCACGCTGAGTGAGGAGCAGGTCGGTGCCGTCGTCTTGCGCGAGGCGCTGCCCGCCTTCGGCGCGACGGCAGGCGACGTCGTCCTCCTGGACGACGACGACCGCACGTTTCGCGTCCTCTGTTGGATGGGCTACCCCGAGCACCTCGTTCGCTCGTGGATGCGATATCCGGTCGACACGGGAACGCCGGGTGGCGATGTCGTGCGCAGCGCCGCACCCGTCTTCCTCGATTCATTCTCCGAGTGGGCGCAGCACTATCCGCGCGTCGCGCCGATCATCGGTCAGGTGCATCTCGCCGCATATGCCGGACTTCCGCTGGTGTTCGGCGGCCGTCTGCGCGGCGTCGTCAGCTTCAACTTCCCCGAAGATCGCTCGTTCTCACCGGAAGAACGCACGATGCTGCTCGCGTTTGCCGCGCAGTGCGCGCAGTCGCTCGAGCGCGCTCGTCTGTTTTCGGCCGAGCAGCGCGCTCGCCTCGAAGCCGAGTCCGCCATGCGCGCCAAGGGTGATTTTCTTGCCGTGATGAGTCACGAGCTGCGCACGCCGCTCACGTCGATACTCGGCTATCAGGAGCTATTGGCCGACGGGATCAGCGGTCCAGTCACGGAGCTGCAACGACAGCACTTGTCCCGCATCGAGGCGAGCGCGTTGCATCTCCTCGCCTTGATCGACGAGCTGCTCACGTTTTCGCGCCTCGAAGCGGGACGCGAGAGCGTCAAGCTCGAGCTCGTTCGCGTTGCTACGCTTCTCGACTCTGCCGCTGCGTTGGTCGCGCCACTCGCCACCGCCAAGTCATTACCCGTAGTCGTCGAGCCCGTCCCGGCGCTCGGCAACAGCGACCTGTCGACGACGACGGACTGCATGAAGCTCCAGCAAGTGCTCGTGAATCTGCTGTCGAACGCCATCAAGTTCACCGAGCGCGGGCAGGTCACGATGTCCGCGCAGGCTGCCGGCGATGATCTCATGATCGACGTACGAGACACCGGCATCGGCATCGCGGCCGAACATCTCGATCACATCTTCGAACCGTTCAGCCAGGTCGAACAACACTCCACGCGCCGCGCAGGAGGCACCGGACTGGGCCTCAGCGTGTCGCGTCAATTGTTGGCGCTTTTGGGCGGATCGATCGGTGTTGAGAGCGCGCTGGGCCAGGGCAGCGTGTTCCACGTGCGACTTCCATTGACACGTTGACAGCGCCGGGCAGCCCGGCGAACTTACGGGCACAAAGTTCCGCGGCGATTTGAAGCGATTGCGGCCGCGTAAAAAATTCCGCTAAACCGCTCGCCTGATCTGTGCAAACAGCCCGGGGGCGGTATCCGCCCACCGGGCTTATTCGTTTTTGTGCGCGGTGGCCGGCGTTGCACACATCGAGGAGCCAGCTCATGACACCCGCACGTTCCGATTCATTCGTGTTCTCCAGCGAGTCCGTGTCCGAAGGTCATCCGGACAAGCTCGCCGATCGCATCAGCGATGCCGTTCTCGATCTGCACCTCTCGCGCGATCCGAAATCCCGCGTGGCGTGTGAAGTGCTGGTGACCCACAACTTTGTTTGCATCGCCGGTGAAACGAGGTGCGCCGCAACCGTGAATCGCGATGAAGTCGAACGCTTGGCGCGTCAGGTCATTCTCGACACGGGATACGACGGATTCGACGAGCGATTCGGGCACGCAAGCGCGCGCATCGACGTACGCCTGCAGCCGCAGTCCACCGAAATCGGTTCCGCCGTCGACAAGAAAACGGCGGCAGACCAACAGGGCGCAGGAGACCAGGGGCTGATGTTTGGCTACGCGACGCGCGAGACGCCTTCGCTCATGCCCGCGGCGATCACGTACGCGCACGGCCTGGTCGAAGAGCTCGCGCGCCGTCGCAAGGCCGGCGACGCGCGGTGGATTCGTCCCGACGCCAAGTCACAGGTCTCGGTGAGATATCGCGACGGGCGCCCCACCGACGTGACGCGCATCGTCGTCTCCACCCAGCATGCGCCGGCGGTGACGCAGACGGTGATTCGCGAGTACGTGATCGAGCAGATCATCCCGGCGGTCATTCCGGAGTCGATGCTGCCGACGGGCTGGCGTGATACCGCGCTCGTGAACCCGAGCGGCGCCTTTTCAGAAGGCGGACCCGCAACCGATACCGGCCTAACGGGGCGCAAGATCATCGTCGACACATACGGTGGCGCGGCACGTCACGGTGGCGGCGCGTTTAGCGGCAAGGACCCGTCAAAGGTCGACCGTTCCGCGGCATACGCGGCGCGCTGGGTGGCCAAGAACGTCGTGGCGGCCGGCCTCGCCGAGCGTTGCGAGGTGCAGGTGGCATATGCGATCGGCGTAGCTCGACCGGTTTCGGTGATGGTCGAGACGTTCGGCACCTCCGAGCTGTCGCGCGCCGAGCTCGAGGCACGCGTCGCTTCGGCGTTCGACCTGACGCCGTATGGAATCATTCGCGATCTCGAGTTGCTGCGGCCTATCTATTATCCGACCGCCGCGTACGGCCACTTCGGGCGTGAGCCCGGTGAAGCCGGCACTTTCAGCTGGGAGCTCGCGTCTCGGGCGAGTGCGCTGCAGGAGGATGCGCGGGTGGTGTCGGCGGTTAGTTGACATCGGTCGCGCTCGCTCTGGCGTTTTGAACCGGGTCGCACTAGGATCGGCAGCACGGTGTCACGAGTGTCTCACGCCGCGTGGCGAGGGGGCCCGTGGCGCTCATTCGAGATGGTGCGCATGCGTGCTCTCCTGCCGGTCCGTCAGTTTCTCCGTCCCACGGTGTGGCTCAGCATGCTGGCCGCATCGGCACTGGCGTGTCGAGGATCTGACCCACCCGGCGGCGCAAAGACTCCGGCGGCCGCGCCGGCCGGTGGCGCTGCTCCCGCGGCATCGAGTGCGCTCGTCGTTCCGCTGCGGCCGCCCAACGACCGCGAGATCCCGCCGGGTGCGTTAGGCGCGTCGATTCGTCGCGGGCACGCCCTACTCACAGCGACGCGCGACAGTTTGCCCACGTTCGCGCCGAGCCGCCTTCGTTGCGTGAGCTGCCACCTCGATGACGGACGCCGGGCGCACGCGTCGCCGTTCGTCGGCGTCTACGCGCGCTACCCGACGTACAACGCGCGGAGCGCGAAGGCCTACACGATCGAAGACCGCATCAACGACTGCTTCCGCCGCAGCTTGAACGGACGCGCACTGCCCGTTGGCAGCTCCGACATGCGCGACATTGTGGTCTACTTTGCGTGGCTGTCGCGGGGTGTTCCGGTGGGTGCCACCGTTGAAGGGCAGGGGCTCGCGAAGCTCACGCCGCTCGCCGCGGACACCACGCGTGGCCGCGCGATCTTCGGCGTGCAGTGCGCGCGGTGTCACGGCGCCGATGGCGAGGGCACGGCCGTTGCGCCGCCGCTCTGGGGACACGAGTCGTTCAACATCGGCGCAGGCATGAGCCGCCTGCGTACCGCCGCGGGCTTCATCCGGTTCAACATGCCGTTCGATCGGCCCGGCTCGCTCGACGACCAACAGGCCTTCGACGTCGCGTCGTTCGTCACATCGCGCCCGCGTCCCGATTTCGCCGGCAAAGAAAATGATTGGCCTAACGGCGACGCGCCGCCGGATGTCGCGTATCGTACGCGCGCCGCCGCCGCCAAGGACACCGCGCGCCATTGATGACGCGCGGCGTTGCACGAGCACCTGCCGCCACCCCGCTTCTCCGGATACCAACCCGACTCAGGAGGCAGCACATGATCGATGACTCTTCCTCGACCACGCCACGCCGGGACTTTCTGGGCAAGGTCGCTGCCGCATCCATCGCGTTAGGCTTGGGCGGCGCGCTGCCCGAGCGGCTGAACGCCGCCGTCGATGCGGCGTCCCCGGACGTCGAGAAGTGGCCTGACGTGCACGGCAAACACCGCCAGATCTACGACGCCGTCAGCTGGAACAACGGCTTCTCGCTCGTCTGGTCGATGATCTTCCTCGACACCAACAAGGCGTCGAGCAACCTGGCGGATGGCGACCTGAGCGCAGTCGTGGTCATGCGCCACGAGGCGATTCCGCTCGCGTTTACCGACCCGATCTGGAAGAAGTACAAGCTCGGTGAGGCGTTCAAGATCAACGATCCGGGAACGAAAGCGCCCGCCGAGCGGAATCCGTTTTTCAACGCGAAGGAAGGCGAGTTGATGTTCCCCGGTATGTCGATCGAGAAACTGATGCAGCGCGGCGTGACGTTTGGATGTTGCAACGTCGCGCTGACCGTCTACAGCGGGATGCGCGCCGATGCCATCGGTGTCGACAAAGCCACGGCGAAACAAGAATGGGTGGCCGGTCTCATTCCCGGGTTCACGCTGCTGCCGAGCGGTGTCTGGGGTGTGAACCGCGCGCAGGAACACGGTTGTACCTACTGCTACGCGTCGTAGCGAGCAATCGCAAGCGGACGGGCGGGCGCACTGCCCGCCCCGCCGGATCGAGTCACGGCGGTGAGAACTCTGTTTCACAGCTCGGACGATGGCCGCGGCAATCGTCGCTATATTGCCGCACTATGCGCGCTGTCTGCATCTCGCGGCACGTTTTTTTGGGTGAACACATCTGCTCGATCATGCGAAGCGCCGGCATCGAGTGCGAATCGGTGATCGGCCTGCGTGAAGGAATGGATGCGTCGCGCCTCGCGCGGCCGGACGTCGTGATCTGTGATTACGATTTGCTCGCGACGGCTCCTCGTCACGAATGGCAGCGCGGACCCGGCCGCGACGATCTGCCGATCGTCGCCGTGAGTCTCACCCGCCGACCCGAAGAAGCCCACCTGGTCGACGGACGCACGATCGCCGGATTCCTGTACCTGCCCGCGGTCGACAGCGCCGTGGTCGAGCGGACCGTGCTCGATGCCACGACGAGGTCGGCACGGCAGCGCGCGCGCGATATGGAAGTTCCGTTGCGAGTGGTGCGCGAAGACTGACCACGTGCACATGACTCGGGTGTCCTCGCGATGCGCGATGTCCTTGGCATTCGCAGTCGTCGCGTGTGGGCACAGCGAGGGGTCATCCTCGCGGGCTGGAAAGACAGCCCCACAAACGGGCATACCCGCAACGGAGATCCAGCCCGCTGACAGCGTCGCGCTGGCGCGCGATGCGTGGTCGGTGCCTGAAGTGATGCGCCGAGTACGCGAGGCGGGCCTCGCGATCGCCGACTCGGGGCAAACCGTGCACCGGCCGGAGCTTCACGAAGTGGGTCACGTGCTTCATCTCGGGCGAGGCACACTGACCGTGTACATCTATTCC
>Ga0134126_10003394_pt1 | contig 19952 bp, 17 predicted proteins | sample KB31752_FD_96881 | JGI IMG/M metagenome (GOLD analysis project Ga0134126, IMG submission 96881) | Terrestrial soil microbial communities with excess Nitrogen fertilizer from Kellogg Biological Station, Michigan, USA - KB3-175-2 | ecosystem: Environmental > Terrestrial > Soil > Unclassified ...
ACACGCACCCAATGTTCTTCTTTATTGAGCTCAATAATTTTTGTAAAATTTTTTGAAACGTCCACAACAATTCCATTTCCCACTACCTGCCCTGCAAGTGAAGTGCCCGCCGCCCTTGGAATTAATGAAGTATGATTTGTGTTGGCAAATGAAATTAGTTTTTTGATATCTTCAACTGATGCCGGTATCGCTACGGCCAAAGGCTTTTCCTGGTAAGCCGAGGCATCTGTGGCATACAACTGCCGCATTGTGTCATCCGTGTATAATTTTCCTTCTAAATGTTGAGATAATTCTCTTAATCTATCTTCCATATAAAATTTTTCTGTATAAAACGTAAATTTTAATTTTTTGAAAAGCAAAGTTACTTTTATAAAACTTTTTACCGGACAGAAAATTAATCATAATATTTATCGGTTTATCAAATTGATTTATAACCGTCTTATAGTCATATAAAAAAATTAACGTTATTCCGTCTAAATTTGCCCAATGAAAATATTATTCCTCTACTTAAAACCCTATAAATGGCTGATTGCACTAGCGCTGTTTCTTGCTACAATGAACCAGGTTTTTTCCCTGTTTTCTCCGTGGATTGCCGGAAGAATACTTGATTTATTTGCCAATCATCCTCACGTTTTTCCGGATAAAACCCCAAGGAATGAGCACCAGTTTTTTTTCGGCGAAGGTGCATTTCACGGTTTGTTGTTTTTCCTGATGTTGCTGATAGGCACGGCAATGGTTAGCCGCATTGCGAAGGCGTTCCAGGACTATTTTGGAAATGTATTGATACAAAAATTTGGCGCCACTATTTTTACTGATGGCCTAAAACACAGCATGCGCCTACCTTACCAGGATTTTGAAGACCAGAGCAGCGGCGAAACCTTATCCATTTTAACCAAAGTAAGAGCCGACACTGAAAAATTTATCACCAATTTTATTAATGTTTTCTTTGTGATTATTGTGAGCATCGTATTTATTTCTATTTATGCTTTTAAGCTCAATTGGATGATAATGCCTGTGTATGTCGTTGGCATTTTGGCGATAGCCATTGTTACAAGTCTGCTCAGTAAAAAAATAAAAATTATTCAAAAAACGATTGTTAATGAGACAAATGTTTTGGCAGGAACTACTACCGAATCGTTAAGAAATATTGAATTGGTAAAAAGTCTTGGCTTAACTAACCAGGAAGTTACGAGGCTTAATAATAATACTTTTAAAATATTGAAACTGGAGCTTCGCAAGGTAAAAAGCATACGCACATTGAGTTTCATACAAGGTACGATGGTAAATTTTTTACAGCAATTAATCACTTTTACTTTGTTGTGGCTTATATTCCAGGGGTCGATTTCGCCGGGGCAATACCTTTCGTTAACTTTTTACGGATTCTTCCTTTTTGGCCCAATGCAGGAAATTGGCAACATCATTATCTCGTACCGCGAGGCAGAAGCATCTTTAAATAATTTCCATGACCTGATGGAAAAAGCTCCGGAAGTAAAACCGGAAAAACCGGAAATAATAGAACAAATAGAAGCACTTGAATTCATCGATGTTTCATTCAAACATCAATCTGCCCAGCAACCGGCCTTAATGGATATCAATTTTAAGGTAAAAAAAGGAGAAACCATTGCCTTCGTTGGGCCGTCAGGTTCCGGGAAAACAACGCTGGTGAAACTTTTGGTTGGTTTATATATACCGCGAAAGGGAGAAATCTTATATAATAAAATAAACAGGGAATTAATAGATTTTGATGAATTAAGAAAACAGATTGGATTTGTAACCCAGGATACACAGCTATTTGCGGGAACCATAAGAGAAAATTTACGTTTTGTAAATCCATCCGCTACCGACGAAGAAATATTGGATGTGCTTAAAAAAGCTTCATGCAATACTTTGCTGGCGCGCGCCGATAAAGGACTTGATACGCTAATCGGTGAAGGAGGCGTAAAAGTTTCTGGTGGTGAAAAGCAAAGACTATCTATTGCAAGGGCTTTGCTGCGGAATCCATATCTATTGATTTTTGATGAAGCTACTTCGTCGCTTGATTCATTAACGGAAGAAGAAATCACCAACACGATTAAACATGTTTCTTCACAAAAGGAACAAATCACTATTTTAATTGCTCACCGACTTAGCACCATTATGCACGCAGATAGAATTTATGTTTTGGAAAAGGGTGAAATCATTGAAACAGGTACACACCACGAATTGCTTTCTAAAAATGGATTGTACCATGCTATGTGGCGTCAACAAATAGGTGAAAGAAAAAAAATAGGCGTTCAGCCGGAATTGATGAATTGATTAAAAAAAGGAAATAGAAATCCGGATAATTTGTTTGTTTACTGAAATAAAAAAGGTCGCCAACTTTTATTGGCGACCTTTTTTGAAATCAACTTAAAAAGAATTTTTCTTATAATGTTTTATAATAGTTTCTGACTCATTGCACAAATTCTCTTTCAATTTTATGAACCACTCTCATTTTTTTTGTGTGGCGAAAAATCAAATGGCACCACTACTTTAAAGCTGATATTTCGTCCCATATTAAAAATCCCAGGCTGAATGCCGGCTTGAACATTAGGGTTGTCAAAATATTTAAGCCTGCTCATATTGGATTGGTAATTTACATTGGCCAGGTTAGTCCCTTCAATATATAATTCAACGATTTTCTTTCCTGCGGCATTTACGATATTAGCGCCAACACCACCGCTTATCAGATTGTAGCCGGGGGTATAAGTTTCAGTGCCGTAAGCAGAAAAAAAGCGATTTTGTGCATTAAAGTGATCAAAGCCGGCAAAAGCATATACATCCTTGAATTTCTTAGATTCTTTCAGGAAAGACACACGTAATTCTGAGTGAGTATGGAGCGGCGGTATAAATGGAAGGTATTTCAAACTATCCGGTTCGCCAGCCCCATTTCCAAGATTGGTTCCGTAAATTACCGATAACGAATTTTCAAAATGAATCATTGGGATGGGATGAATATCAAGTGAAAACTCTCCTCCATCAATTCGTGCTTTGCTCTGCACAAAAGTAAACTTGCTATACAAGCCATTTGGATTAGCCGTGCCGTCAGCGTTAACCCTTTCAGGATTTCCATTGGCATCCAAAATCTGTTGCTGGAAAATATAATTCTCTATATGATTGTCAAAAAGTTCTACACTTGCTGAAACATTTTTCAAAGTAAGAAATGCACCTAAATCTCCCTGGAGGCTAAATTCAGGTTTGAAGCTACTATTGCCCACATGAAAAATCTGAGATCCTGGATCAGCCCCATTGGCCGACAACTCAGCGATACTCGGCGCTCTGAATCCCGAAGCCATGTTAGCCTTTATTAAAAATTTATCGGAGAAATTATAAGTGCCGCCAAGACTTCCGGAAGGGCCTAAAAAGTTTCTCTTTAACGGGCTAAACTGTTCTACGATATTTTGACCCGCTGTAGGTTTGGACCCAACATAGAGCTTGGGGTAATATTGAACAGAGGTGTCCAGGTAGGCTGCTTGCCCATTAAAAGCACGTGTATCAAAACGTGCTCCACCAGACATCTCCAATTTTCCAAACGTTTTTTTAACAACAAAAAACGGCCCGAAATCAAACTCCTTATAGGCAGGGATAGGGAAATCAGTTCCATAACCCAGTGTATTATTTTGATACATACCGTTCACCCCAAACGTTGTTTCGTAGCCATTGGCAAAAACAAAATTGTATTTTACGTCATAGGTATAAGTTGCTAACTGTAGATTCAGACCTGGTATATCAGGATTGGCAGGATGTGTGAATTCACGCCTGTGGCTATATTGATACCCCAGATTGATGAGTAGATTGCCATTTCCCAAATGAATATTCGTGTTATTGTAGATGCGGCTTAGCTGAACATGTTGGTGCAAAGCAGGAATGTTATATGAGTTCAATACTGATTCGGGAACAATTGGCCGAACTGTATCCGCATCAGAAATTTGGTAAGTAAATTTCCTGGTTAATGAATCACGGCTACCATCTGGTATATCCTGGAGGTCATCAAAGGTTGATGCATGCATATAGGAATGACCCCAGGATTTATTCAGTCCAAACATTATACTGGCGTCTTTTTCCTTAAAACCGGTGGCATATACCCGGCCATCATGTTGATTTTGATAATTTTTTGCCTCTTTATCCGAAATTACCGTTCCCCATACAAAACCATTTTGATTGCCCTGCAGCTTAAGAGATCCGTTTATTAACCCGTTATTGGTGCCATAATTGCCAGTTACAGATCCCAATATTTTTCCTTCCTCAACGGGTGGCGCTGTAATTAAATTAACCACTCCTCCGATAGCATCGGGTCCGAAAGATAAACTTGCCGGACCTTTGATAACCTCAATCCGGTCAATTGAGTTTTGATCAACTTCGATACCATGCTCGTCTCCCCATTGCTGGCCTTCCTGCCTGATGCCATCTACCGCTGTAACTACCCTGTTGTAACCAAGCCCCCGAATAAATGGTTTTGAAATATTAGGGCCGGTAGTAACAGCGCTAACGCCCGGTATATTAGCAATTTCAGCTATTACATTTCCGGCAGCAGGGTGATCGTTGATATAATTTTTATTAACCACGGCCATTGGAACCGGGTTCCTTCTCAAACTAACAGCTTTACTTACTCCGGTCACCACTATTTCCGCTTGTTCAGTAGCTGCTATCACCATCGAAAAATCCTGAACCTGATCTTTATTGAAGTAAATATTTTTCAGAATGGTTTTATATCCTATATACTTTATTTCTACAAGATAAATACCGGATGGAATATCATTGATTACATAATTTCCCTTGTCATCAGCAACATTTCCAATGCGTAGGTCAGAAATATATACTGAAGCTCCGGCAAGAGGAGCGCCTGACCCATCCGTCACTTTACCTGACAGAGAATACCTGCCGGATTTTTTTTGTGCATTTACCTGCCATGAAAAAAGAGTGCACGTTATTATGATAAGAGTAAAAACAAATAATTTCATTTTAATTTTTTTGTGAGAAAGTTATTCAATAGATAAATTCTAACGAGACCTCAATAAAAGAAACACATCATTTATCGGGCCGAAAAGAACAATAAAATTTGACTAACTTAACGATGGCGGGCCTCTTAAACCAAAAGAAATAGATTGGGGGAAAATAACGTCTTTAACATCTGAAAAAGTAAATTCAGTAAATGAGGGCAAAACAGATTTTATTTCAAATCCATTTTCAAAAGTGTACGGAGCTATTACGACATTGCTTTCGCAATGGCAATTGATACCTGCAAGATTTAATTGCGGGGAATTAGAATCAGTTAAAGTCTTACTTACAAAATCTACGTGATTGGCAAATAGCTTATGCAAATATTTGGTAGGTGTATTACTCAATGCAAAAATTGCCAGCAACACCACTCCAAAAAATTTTCTCATGTAAATCTTCTTGTACAAAAGTGCTAATTAAATAATTTACAAATGTAGAACTTTCTATTAAAGAGGTATATAAATGTTTTATTAAATTTTAAAAAGTTGAATATTATGAATATTCGGAATAAATTTTGCTATTCATCCGGTTAATTATAGAATTGAAATTTTTAATCATTAAACAGACATATTATGCCAATTGTAAAAGTAATTGAAGTCATTGCCTCATCGGAAAAGAGTTTTGATGATGCCATACAGAATGCCGTATCCGAAGTTTCCAAAACAGTAAAAAACATAGATTCGGTTTATGTTAAAGATTTTAAGGTTCACGTAAAGGACGAAAAAGTATCTTCCTATGGAGTCATTTGCAAAGTATCTTTCAGGGTAAATGATAAATAATTTTACCATTTTGAAAATGTTTTTGAGGGGAGCTAAACACTCCCTTTATTTTTAACATACCTTTCCGTGAAGGTTTTTTATAAACTTCTTTTTTCTTTATGTGATGTTCGTAATTTGCGAACCATTAATACACAACTAATTTTTATTTGATTTAAAATGTTACAAACCGCAGAAGACATTCGTCTGCTGAATGAAAAAATTAATCATTCAGCGTCAATCATTGATAAAATCCACGCTGAAATAGGGAAAATTATCATTGGCCAAAATCACATGGTAGAACGTTTACTAATCGGCCTTTTAAGCAATGGTCATATACTACTGGAAGGCGTTCCCGGGCTCGCAAAAACACTTTCTATCAAGTCGCTGGCGAGTACTATTAATGCGCACTTCAGCCGCATTCAGTTTACACCCGACCTTTTGCCCGCCGATGTGATAGGAACTATGATTTACAATCAGCAAAAAAATGAATTTGTAGTTCGCAAGGGGCCCATATTCGCTAATTTCATCCTGGCTGATGAAATAAACAGGGCGCCGGCGAAAGTACAAAGCGCACTCCTCGAAGCAATGCAGGAACGACAAGTAACGATAGGCAACAGTTCCTATAGCCTGGAAGAACCATTTTTGGTATTGGCTACTCAAAACCCAATAGAACAGGAAGGCACTTATCCGCTGCCCGAAGCACAGGTGGACCGCTTTATGCTAAAAGTGGTTATCGACTATCCCTCCAAGGCGGAAGAACAGGCTATCATCAGGCAGAATGTACTGGGTTTGAAACAGCCTTTCATCAACCCCGTTGTTTCTTCCTCCGAAATTTTAAACGCACGTCAATTGGTACGCGAGGTATATATGGACGAAAAGGTAGAGCAGTATATTATTGACATTGTTTTCGCCTCAAGATATCCCGAACAATACAACTTGTCCAAAATAAAGCCGTTGATCTCGTATGGAGGATCGCCAAGAGCGAGCATCAACCTGGCGCTGGCCTCCAAAACTTATGCTTATTTAAACAAAAGAGGTTATGTAATACCGGAGGATGTTAGAAATATTTGCAAAGACGTATTGCGGCATCGCATTGGCCTTACTTATGAAGCAGAAGCCGAAAACGTAAATGTAGAAATGATCATTAATGAAATTTTAAAAGCAGTGAATGTGCCGTAGGGAAGTGAAAAGAGAGCAGATAACAGTTAACAGTTATTAGTTCGAAACTCATCACTCATAACTAATAACTCATCACTTATCACTCATCCCTTATAACTCATCACTAATCACTAATAACTAATAAACCAAATCATCATCTTAACCACCGCCGAAATAATAAAAAAAGTAAAGGAACTGGAGATTACCTCCAGGAAGATTACTACGCAGCTTTTTACAGGCGAATACCATTCCGCGTTCAGAGGAAAAGGTATGCGTTTCAGGGAAGTAAGGGAATATTATCATGGTGATGATGTAAGATTTATCGACTGGAATGTAAGTGCGCGATATGCACATCCATTTACCAAAGTGTTTGAAGAAGAGAGGGAACTTACCGTAATATTATTAGTGGATATCAGCGCCAGTTCATTTTTTGGAACGATACGCCAAAATAAGAAAGACCTGATCACAGAAATAGGCGCCGTACTCACTTTTAGCGCTATTAATAATAATGACAAAGTAGGTGTCATCTTTTTTAGTGATAAAATAGAAAAATACATTCCTCCTAAAAAAGGCAAGGAACATGCGCTTTACATTGTGCGCGAGCTATTAACAGCAGTTCCCAAAAGAACAGGCACTGATATCAACGAAGCATTAAATTTCTTTTTAAGGTCCAACGGCCAGAAAAGTATCGCTTTTATTATGAGCGATTTTATTGATGAAAATTATGAACGAGGGCTAAGAGTAATGGGCAGGAAACATGATGTGATAGGATTGAAAGTATATGATAAAATGGAAAGCCAGTTACCGGATATCGGGATGATAAAAGTACAGGATCTTGAAACTCAAAAAACCCAATGGCTTAATACGTCGGACGCCATGGTAAGGTACAATTACCACCAGAATTTCATTAACCAAAGCAATGTCAGCAAAAATAATTTTAAGAAGGCCGGTGCTCAATTACTGCATATTCGTACCGATGAGGATTATGTAAAAATTTTGCAGAAATTTTTTAAAGGAAGAAAAAAAGCTCATTAACAGGAATTGAAGATTTGTGATTATAATATGAAGTTATCTACCACCAGTTTGTGTATTTGTTTTCTGTGTTTGTCCCAGGTTGCCTTTGCACAATCACCCACGATAAACACCTCAGTTGATAAAGATAACATTCTTATTGGCCAGCAGTTAAATCTCCGTGTTCAGACTTCAATGCCAGACAATACCTACCGTCTTAACTGGTTTTCAATTCCTGACAGTATCGGAAATTTTGCTGTTGTAAAAAGAAACAAAATTGACTCTACGCGTTCTAATGGCAATCTTAATTTCTCGCAGGATATCGTTTTGACGAGCTTTGATTCCGGAAGACAGGTGATACCGCAGATACCACTTGCAGTATCCACGCTTGATAGTGATTCTTCTTTCAATATTTATACGGATTCTGTTGCGGTAAATGTTACTTATGCGCCCACCGACAGCATTATGCCTTTCCACGATATAAAACCCATTATTGAAATGAAACCATCATTTCCGTGGTGGGCGTGGGCTTTGGTGGCGCTTGCGATAGTGCTATTACTCGCCTGGATCTTTTTCCTTCGGAAATTTCTCACAAAGAAAAAAGATACTGTTATTTTCGAATCCAAACTTTCACCCTATGATGAAGCCATGGAATCTTTATCGTCTCTTGAGAAAGAAGAGTTGCCTCAACACCACCAGATAAAAGAATATCATTTAAGACTTACAGAGATATTTAAAAGATATTTATCAAGAAAATCAAACACCTATCAAATGCATCTTACGACAGATGAATTGCTGATAGAATTGAATGAACTTGAGTTATCAAAAGAACAGATTGCAGATTTTGCAAATTGCCTTCGAATGGGGAATGCGGTAAAATTTGCACAATACGTTCCGCCGGCTTATGAAAATGAAAAATGCTTTTCCCAAACAAAGCAAATGATAGTCGCTATTAATAATATTGTGAACAAAAAACCCGAAGATGATATTTGATTATTTCAACAATATTACTTTTGGGCAACCCTGGCTACTGCTGCTATTTATTATTATTCCATTTTTGATATACTGGAAATTTAACCAGGGTAAAAAACAAACAGCCGCTATCGGAATCTCGTCCATAAAAGGCTTGTCTGATGCCAGGTCATGGAAAAATAGCGTACAACAACTTCCCTTTATTTTAAGAATGCTTGCACTTAGCTGCATCATCATTGCATTGGCGCGGCCTCAAACAAAATTTGATCAGACTGAAACAGAGGGCGAAGGAATTGATATTATTTTATGCATTGACGTTAGTGGCAGTATGACTGCCCAGGATTTTACTCCCAACCGAATGGAAGCGGCAAAAAAAGTAGCTGAAGACTTTGTAGATAACCGTCCAAACGACAGGATAGGCGTGGTGATATTTGCCGGTGAAAGCTTCACGCAGTGCCCACTTACTACTGACCATGATGTTTTAAAATATCAAATATCACAAATAAGAAATGGCTTGCTTGAAGATGGTACTGCAATCGGATCCGGGTTGGCAACAGGCGTGGACAGATTGAGAAGCAGCAAAGCAAAAAGTAAAGTAATTATTCTACTTACCGATGGCGTCAACAACGGCGGCCTGATAGATCCCAACACTGCAATGGAGATTGCAAAAACTTTTAAGATTAAAGTTTATACCATTGGCGTGGGTACCGATGGCTATGCCCCCACTCCGGTCAGTACACCGTTGGGAATAGTAATGCAGAACCAAAAAGTATCCATCGATGAAAAATTGTTGCAAAACATTGCTACCCAAACAGGAGGCAAATATTTCAGAGCCACCGATAACCAGAGTCTTGAAAAAATCTACTCAGACATTAATAAAATGGAAAAATCAAAAGTGGAAATTCTTACTTTTCACCGCTATACCGAAAAATTTTATCCTTTTATATTTGCCGCAATGGCATTACTTTTAATAGAACTTATTTTAAGATATACGCTATTTAAAAAGTTTCCTTAATTAAAGGCATGAGGCCAAAAGCTGAAAGCAAAAGGCAGGAAGTACTAAAAAAAATATCTAAACATTTCTAAACCGAATAACTCATCAACAAATCAACTTCCTTTTCATGAAATCATTGGTGTATAAATCTACGGGGAGTTGGTATGTGGTAAAAAATGAAGACGGCGAAGAATTGAATGCCAGGATAAAAGGTAAATTTAAGATAGATAATATTACTTCCACCAACCCAATTGCAGTGGGCGATGTAGTGGATATAGATAAAGAAGATGGTGAAGAATCTATTGTAATCACCCACATTCATGACAGGAAAAATTATATAACGCGCCAATCGCCGCACAACAAACATCTGCATCATATTGTAGCTGCCAATCTCGACCAAAGCATTTTGTTGGCAACGCTAAAAGAACCAAAAACATCTACAGGTTTTATCGATCGTTTTCTCGTGGCATCCGAAGCATACCACGTTCCGGCCATAATTGTATTTAATAAAAGTGATCTTTACAAGGCAAAAGAAACCGCCTCTTTTGAGAAAATAAAGACCATGTATGAAAACATTGGATACCCTGTTTATTCAATGAGCATTAATGAAAACAAAGGCATTGATGAAGTAAAAAATCTATTAAAAGAAAAAACTACGTTGCTCAGTGGTCATTCGGGCGTAGGTAAATCTTCATTTATAAATACCATCTTCCCGGAAAATATCATAAAAACCCAGGAAGTAAGCGGATGGAGCGGCAAAGGATTACATACCACCACATTTGCAGAAATGTTTGATTTGCCTTTTGGAGGTAAAATAATAGATACACCGGGAATGAGAGAATTTGCGATGATGGATATAGAGCCGCACGAACTTTCGCATTATTTCCCCGAGATGAAAGCGCTTATCAATGATTGCCGTTTTAATAATTGTAAGCATATCGAAGAGCCTGGCTGCGCAGTGAAAGCGGCCGTCGAAGAAAATAAAATATCTCCTCAGCGTTACATAAGCTATTTGAATATTTTGGGCACCATTGACAACAAAAAGTGGTAGTGTTCTTTCAGTGATTATTCATTCTTTTCAGGAAATAGAAATAGTTGTTTTTTGTTTGTTCGCTGTCATTATAAGAATTAATAGAAAACTTTTGTCTCAAAGCTAATTGTTTATTGCATTTACAATAATCTCCTCCGTGAATTCGTGGTTTTGTGTTTGTGCCTCGCCAGGATGGTGTGATTGTGTTCATTCAATAAGAATAGAAATACTTTTTTTGTTTGCATTTTGCTTACGAAAGACATTCCATTTGAGCAACCCGCAAATCCTTTGGTGCAGGCAGTAAACCACCCCGCCTGACCACATTCGGTCAGGAATTATTTTCATCTTCTTTTCTCAGGAAAGTTTCCACAGCCGGTCGCATCAAAAATAATTACAGCCTGATGCAGCGAAATGAAAGTTTTTGTGATCGAAGTATAAAAAATGTTTTAGAAGAATTATTCTTTTGTTGCATATCACTCGCCTCATAAAGATTATATCCAAAAAAGGAAGTGCTAAGAGCATATTACAAAACTCGCTGACTAATAATCGTCTGGAAAAGTTTTTTTCAAGAAAGCAGCGAATGTCATAAAATTGTTGCCTAATATAAATCGACTTATTTTAAAACTAATTATTCTGAAAAATTACTCTTCCATTTTCTTCGTTCTTTTTGTTTCATTAGTATTGTTTATTTCATGCAGTAGAATTTGTATAGAACCTCGTGGTATCCAAAGTGCGGCTTTGGTAATTAAATTCTTTAATGCAATCAACAATCAATACATCTATCCTGAAGATAACAATCTCTCTCCATTTAATACTGATAGTTTGCAAGTTAAAGATTCGAATGGCAGATTGTTAACGACATCCTTTAATCTTGATCAGGATTCAATAAATCCGTTGAGGAGGTATTATTTAGTTAATATATATCCCATTTTTATCCCATCTGACGATGATGGATCTTATAATAGTGAAAAATCTAAGGATATTTATATAAGATATAACTATCAAACCTTTGATACTTTAAAACTTGTATATAAAGCCAAAAAAGAAAAATGCGCAGATTTATATCAATATCTAAAAGTGTATTATAAAAACAATCTTATCGGAGAAGCCTATAATTCCAACGGTCAAGGTTTTGTATTTAGTCTAAAACACCGAAACTAATTTTAAACACTAACTAATTTTTATGAGGAAGATTATTTTTTTGAGTTTTGCATTTATAGTCGCTATAAACGCACATTTATATGCACAAGACACTTTAAGTAGTAAATGCTGGACACCCGAAATGGATACGACGGAGTTTCGAAATCAGCCTTGGTATAGTAATAATGATTATCTGGAAAATTTTTTAGATAGTATCGGTTATGTTGAACATTTCCTCCTTTAAAGCCGGGCTATACTTAATAAAAATTGACGTAAAGGGGGAGATAAAAAAAACATCGAAAATTATAAAGTTATAAATTCATTTTGCATCTTCAACACAGGTATCATGGTTATGTGTCAGGGCTATTGAATTCTAAATCAAATGTGGATGATTACAAAATTGTCCGCATTTGTGGTATGGAGTTGTTCATTCTTTTCAGGAAATAGAAATAGTTGTTTTTTGTTTGTTTACTCGATCAAAAAACCGGCTGATGAAAATTCATCAGCCGGTAATTTATTTTATAATTCGACTTCTTAGATAATTAACATCGCATCGCCATAACTGAAGAAGCGATATTTATCTTTAATGGCTTTTTTATAAGCATCCATCATCAGGTCGTAACCGGCAAACGCACATGCCATAATGAGCAAGCTCGTTTTTGGTAAATGGAAGTTTGTGATCAAAGAATCCGCAATATTAAAATCATAAGGCGGATGAATAAAATGATTGGTCCATCCTTCTGAAGGCTTTAATAATTTTTGCGCTGTAAAAGAGGTTTCCATAGCACGCATGGTAGTAGTGCCTACCGAACAAATCCTATGGCCGGTTTCTTTTGCTTTGTTCACAATTTTGCAGGCTTCTTCATCTATTCTATAATATTCGGCATCCATTTTATGCTTGCTCAGGTCTTCTACTTCTATTGGCCGAAAAGTTCCCAAGCCGGTATGCAGCGTAACTTCAGCAAACTTTACGCCTTCAATTTCCAAACGCTTGATTAGTTCAGGGCTGAAATGCAAACCCGCTGTAGGAGCAGCAACTGCGCCTTCATGTTTTGCATAAACCGTTTGGTATCTTTCGCGATCTTCTTCGTCAGGCTTGCGTTTGATATATTTTGGCAAAGGTGTTTCTCCCATGAAATACAACATCTTTCTGAAATCTTCTTCAGAACCTTCCCAAAGAAAACGGATAGTGCGTCCACGGCTTGTCGTGTTATCAATTACTTCTGCAACCAGTTCATCATTTTCTCCAAAATACAATTTGTTGCCGACCCGTATCTTTCTTGCAGGATCTACTATTACGTCCCACAAACGATTTTGCTTGTGCAATTCTCTTAACAGAAACACTTCTATTTTAGCACCCGTCTTTTCTTTGCGCCCATACATGCGTGCAGGAAACACTTTTGTATTGTTGACCACAAATACATCCTTGTCATCAAAGTAATCAAGAATGTCTTTAAAATGCTTGTTTTCGATTTTACCGGTGGCTCTTTCGATCACCATCATTCTGCTGTCTTCTCTTCTTTTGGTAGGATTTTGTGCGATTAGATTCAGGGGAAGGTCAAACTTAAATTGACTTAATTTCATGTACAATTATTAATTTAAAAGTTAATTGCCATAAGTCACTTACTGTTTTCACAGAGATACGTGCCAACCTGGTTGGCCACTTATCATGTTACGGCATGATTTTTTAAGGTTGCAAAGGTACAACGAATTTTTAAATTTATAAATTGTTTTCAGGCTTATCCCGTTAATTTTAAGCTAATGAGATATCCAGGAGGATCCCAAAACACATTCAAAAGATTTACAATTAAATATTTCGTAACGAATCCAAAAAGCTCAGTAAACTAAAAAATAATTGAGATTCCTATTTGTTATTGAAGTAGTTCCGGACCCCGCGCATAAGAAACGATCTGGCAATTACAGGTAATTTTATTTCAAATTGTGATACACTTTTTGTACGTCATCATCCTGTTCAAGGTTGTCAATAAATTTCAAAACTCCACTAACTAAGCCTTCTTAAAGTTTAATAAAAAGATTACCTTCCTCCTGTCAGAAATTAGTTTAAATTTGAAGAAATGACCCTAATATTATGGGGGAAATCCTAATTTTATCAAAATAAATTTTTCTCGTTTATAGCGCTGATATCAATGAATTGAGGAAACACATGCATGTAACATACAACGTGGCAGGGCATAAAAAATCCTGTAAATTTTGGTTAGAGCCAAATGTTGAATTGGATGAAAATAAGAAAGGGAGTTTTTCGATAATTGAATTAAGGGAAATTGAAAAATTAATTGAGAACAATAAGGAAATTATTTTACAGCAACTGAACCTTTTTTATGCAGGCAACGCTGTTAAATCAATACGAATAAGCCAGTAAAAAAATGAATAATGCATTAATCTATCCGGGTATTCACAATATTGAATTTATCAACAGTTCTATTCTGTTTGTTCATCTTACTAATGACAGAGTTTTTATTGTGCCATTGGACAAATTTCCTGTTATCAAAGATCTTTCTCCCGAAGAAAAAAAGCATTTGAAATAATTGATGATAAATATCTTTCATTCCTGGCAATTGATGAAGCCTTTAGCTTAGAAGAATTGATTGGATTATCCGGAGTTAGCTGAGGCACAAAAAAAACTGTAGTATTATGTTAAGATTATTCAGACTTAGCAAATTCTCCTGCTCCAGAAGGTCTCTTTGGACTGATTCCACGAATTGATTGCAGTAAATTAAGAAATAAAGGAGATTCTTATTTTTAAATTTCCCAGCAAAAATTTAACAGTTAAACAATTTAGCAATCACATCATTGTTATTTTAGATTATGATACACTTTTTGTACATCATCATCCTGTTCCAGGTTATCTACCAACTTTAAAACTTCATTAGCATTCTCTTCTGAAAGTTCTACCGTTGTTGTTGGGATCCGGGTAAGCTCCGCCGTTATTACTTCAATCTTTTTTTCGTCAAGAGCCTTGTTCATATTGCCAAATTCATTGAAGGGTGTGCGAATGATAATGTTGCCTTCGCTGTCTTCTCCGATCTCTTCAAGGCCATAATCTATCAACTCCAGTTCCAATTCTTCCACATCCAGGTTTCCGTTTTTAATTTTAAATTCTCCAAGATGATCAAACATAAACGAAACACTTCCGCTGGTACCGAGTGAACCTCCATTTTTATTAAAGTGCATGCGGACATTGGCTACCGTCCTTGTGGGATTATCCGTAGCGGTTTCTACTAATATCGCGATGCCGTGTGGCGCGTAACCTTCATAAACTTCTTCATGATAATCGGTTTTATCTTTTCCCATAGCCCGCTTTATCGCAGCATCCACGCGGTCTTTGGGCATGTTCACGGCTTTAGCATTGATGATACAACGGCGCAACGATGCATTATTATCCGGATCGGGGCCACCTTGTTTTACAGCAATGTCTATTTCTTTACCGATTCTTGTAAATTGTTTGGCCATTTTATCCCAACGCGCAAACATCGTTGATTTTCTTACTTCAAATATTCTTCCCATTTTTTTTCCCGCGTTTATTAGTTAATTCGTGTATTAGTTTATCATTTATAAAAAGCTAACAACCCGGCAAATCTAAAATTCTAAAAGCTAAACTCAAAAATTAAAAATTTACTTAGTGAAGGCCGCGGGGGATATCGCTGAGTGAAAAACCAGGAAAATGTTAATAGTAATTAAATAAATCAGTTAAGAAACTTATTCCGTTTTTGTAAACTTTTGAAAAGGCAGATGCTCACTAACTATTCTTTTTGGAAAGTTTTTCCTATTCAAATAATTTTGCACGCTTTTAGTTTTTTAATTTAAAATGCCCAAAAGGGACACAGATATGAAAGTAATGAAGTTTGGTGGTACAAGTGTTGGCAAACCTGAAAGAATGGCTTCTATCAAAACGCTAATCACAAAAGATGATGAACCTAAAATAGTAGTGTTGAGCGCTTTGAGCGGAACTACTAACGCGCTTACAGAAATTAGCGCCGCACTTGCCAACGGAGACCGCGCAGCAGCGAAAGAACGCATTGATGCGCTGGAGCAACATTACCAGGATTTTATCAAACAGTTGGTAAAGAAAGAGGAAGATTACCAAAAGGCAAAGGAAGTGCTTGCAGAGCATTTTGAATTCCTAAATATTATTTTAAAGATTTCTTTCAGTGAGGCATTGAATAAAGACATACTTGCGCAGGGAGAATTGATAAGCACCAAGCTTTTCAGCCTGTACCTGAAAGAACAAAATGTTCCGCATGTATGGCTGGCCGCACTTGAGTTTATGACCATAGATTCAGCAGGAGAGCCACAGGTAGGCAGCATAAAAGTGAAGTTGTCGCAACTTTTGCAATCTCACAAGGACACAAAACTTTTTATCACACAAGGATACATAGCACGCAATGCTAAAGGAGAAGTAGATAACCTCAAACGTGGTGGCAGCGACTACAGCGCTTCATTGATAGCTGCGGCGACTGATGCTACCGTTTGCGAAATATGGACCGATATTGATGGCATGCATAACAACGATCCCCGGATTGTAAAAAATACCCATCCCATTAAGCATCTTTGCTTCGATGAGGCCGCAGAACTTGCTTATTTCGGCGCTAAGATTTTGCATCCTGCCAGTATATGGCCTGCGCAATATTTCAATTTCCCGGTAAGATTAAAAAATACAATGGAACCCGATGCACCCGGCACACTGATAGAAAGCTTCTCAGATACGGAAGGCGTAAAAGCCATTGCCGCAAAGGATTCCATTACTGCCATTAAGATAAAAAGCAGCAGAATGCTGCTGGCATATGGTTTTTTAAGAAAAATATTTGAGGTGTTTGAAAAATACCAGACTTCCATTGATATGGTTACCACGTCCGAAGTCGCCGTTTCCCTTACTATTGATAACAGCACGCATTTAAATGATATTATTAAAGAACTGGAAATGTTTGGGACCATAGAAATAGATACCAATCAAACCATTGTTTCCATTGTGGGTTATCATATTTCCAAAACCGAAAACCTTCTTGCAAAAGTGTTTGACAGCATTACGGAAATTCCGGTTCGTATGGTGAGCTTCGGAGGAAGTCAACACAACATTTCTATTCTTATTTCGCAAGATCAAAAAGATAAAACCTTGCAATTGTTGAACAAAGGATTATTTGATTAAAAATAATAAAATATTTTAGATAAGATTTTCAACCTTGTGCATCTGTTCTTTTAAAGCCGGATATAAATTCTTAAAAACTTTATAGTTTTCTTCGTGCTTTTTGTAATTTTTTAAATCAGGCGATACTTTTTGGTTGACAGGCGGTTTCAATGATGAATAACTTTTGATCATTTTCATTGCTTTCATATTTAATAAGGCAGCTCCAACCGCTGATGAGTCTCCTTTTTCAAAAACAAAAAGTTTCTTCCCGGTGATATCTGATAAAATTTTCATCCATGTTTTGGAATGAATTAATCCTCCCCCGACAATCAGTTTATCAATTTTTGCAGTTGACGATTCCACAATTTGTAAAACCTGGTTCATGGAATAGCAAATGCCTTCCAATGCCGCACGTAAAAAATAAGCCTGTGTGTGAAAAGGTTTGATTCCAAAAAATACGCCGCTGGCTACTCCGTCCCAAACGGGCGCTCTTTCACCATTTAGATAAGGCAAAAAAATCAAACCTTTACTTCCCACAGGTATTGAATCAATTTGCTGAAAAAGATTTTCATAGTCTTTTTCAGAAGGTTTTTCAATATTTAAGAAAGCTTCAAACAACCATTGCACCACATTCCCGCCATTGTTTACGGGACCGCCGCAGATAAAAGTTTTATCATCCAGCAAATAATTAAAAGTCATCTCCCGGTAATTAAAGACCGGCTTTGGACTGGCGATTCTTACGGCGCCGCTCGTGCCTATCGTTAGAGCTGCTGTGCCTTTATCAATCGCATAACTGCCAAGGTTCGCCAGGCAACCATCACTTGCCCCGATGCAAAAAGAAGTTTCTGCGTTAAGATTTAATGAATCAATGATTGAAGAATTGGCACTTTTCCTGATAAAATTGGTTGGTACAGGTTTTGAAAGTTGGCCGGCGCTTATCCCGCTTAATTTCAAAGAAGCGGCATTCCATTTTAGTGTTTTGATATTAAATAAACCTGTTGCCGAAGCAATAGAATGATCTATTTCATAAACACCAAATAACCGGTACCAAATATATTCTTTGATAGATATGAATTTAAAAGCCTGTTTAAAAACAGAAGGTTGATTTTTTCGAAGCCAGATAATTTTGCACAGCGGCGTCATGGGATGAATCGGCGTTCCTGTAGCTTTATAAATACTTTTTGCTTCTTTCGATTTCCTGATTTCCTCCGCTATTTTTTCGCTCCTTGTATCAGCCCAGGTTATCAAATTAGAAATTGGTTTATTTTCTTTATTTACTGCAATCAGGCCGTGCATGGCGCTGCTGAAACTGATAGAAACGGGAGGATATTTTATAGCGCCAACTACTTTTTGGATGCATTCTAAAAATGCATCCCATATAATTTCAGGATCTTGTTGTGCGTATCCGGGGTTAGGGCTTTGGGTAGAATAATACAATTGCGAATCAGCGATAATTGTTCCTTTGCTGTCCATGGCAATTGCTTTGGTACTGCCGGTACCGATGTCTATACCAATAATGTACGGTTGATTTTTTTTAGCCATTATTCAAAAGTAATCATAAGGCAAGAAAATTATCAATATCCTCTCACATTCCTTCCTTCCATATAATTCAGAAATGCATTGTTCACCACGCGGTTGCCACCGGGAGTGGGATAATTACCAGTGAAATACCAGTCGCCAAGATTGGTCGGGCAGCTTTCGTGCAGGTCTTCTATGGTTTGGTAGATTACTTCTACCGGGATATTTATTTCCGGCGGCGTAATTAGTTCGGCTATTTTATTATCAATTTCGTCGAGGGAAAAAGGCTTGTAAATTTCTCTTACAATATTCTCTGTATGTAATTGATTGTTTCGTTTCAATTCTTTACATTTATCAACAAGGCAACCCAACAACGATTCCATTCCCCGTTCTTTTATCAATGCCATTGCAGCTTTGAAGGCTACAAATTCTCCAAGTTTGCTCATGTCTATTCCGTAACAATCAGGATATCTTATTTGCGGCGCGGAAGAAACCACAATTATTTTTTTAGGCCCAAGACGGGAAAGCATCCTGATAATACTTTCGCGCAAAGTGGTACCTCTGACAATGGAATCATCAATAACTACCAGCGTATCTATTCCTTTGCGCACAGTACCGTAAGTTATATCATAAACATGTTGCACCAACTCATTCCGGCTGTCATCTTCTGTTATAAACGTGCGAAGCTTTACATCCTTGATGGTTATTTTTTCCATCCGGATTTTCCGGTTTATCATTGCCGAAAGCTTTTCTTCATCATAGTCTTTTCCCCAGCTTAAAATTCTTTCTATCTTTATTTTATTCAGGTAATCCTCTGCGCCTTTTATCAATCCGTTAAAAGCCGTTTCCGCCGTATTTGGAATAAAAGAAAAAATAGTATTTTTCAGATCATGGTCTATCGTTTTAAGCACCCGTTCACTGAGATGATAACCTAAGGCAATTCTTTCGCGGTAAATCTTTTCATCACTGCCTCTCGAAAAATAAATGCGTTCAAAACTGCACGCTTTTCTCTCCTTAGGTTCCAGGATTTGTTCTATGGAGTATTGTCCGTCCGGCTGCACAATAAGCCCGTTCCCCGGCATAAGTTCCTTCACCTCATGTTCTCCCACATTAAAAACAGTACGAATAGCGGGGCGCTCACTGGCGGCCACTATTACTTCATCATCTATATAATAATAGCATGGTCTTATTCCATTTGCATCTCTCACCACA
>Ga0134126_10003395_pt1 | contig 19951 bp, 20 predicted proteins | sample KB31752_FD_96881 | JGI IMG/M metagenome (GOLD analysis project Ga0134126, IMG submission 96881) | Terrestrial soil microbial communities with excess Nitrogen fertilizer from Kellogg Biological Station, Michigan, USA - KB3-175-2 | ecosystem: Environmental > Terrestrial > Soil > Unclassified ...
CTCAGCCTGACGATGCCGCTCAAGCGCACGGTCTTGCCGCTGCTCGACCACGTGGACCACCTGGCGACCGCCACCGGCGGCGCGAACACGGTCGTGTTCCGCCCCGAGGGCCGCTACGGCTACAACACCGACGTCCAGGGCATCGTCGACGCGCTCACCGAGGCTGGTGCTCCGGCGCCCGGCACCGTCACGATCATCGGCGCGGGCGCGACCGCCTGCTCGGCGCTGGCCGCCGTCGGCGAACTCGGCGCACCCGGCGCCGACGTGATCGCCCGCGACCCGTCCCGCGCGGTGGGCCTCCAGGCCACCGCCGACCGCCTCGGCCTGAAGGTCAGGCTCCGCTCGTGGGAGGACCTCACAAGCAGCGATGCGGTGGTCCCCGACCTCCTCATCTCCACCGTCCCCGCTGGTGCCGCGGACAAGTATGCAGAACGACTGCTGCTTACTAAGGAAGCCCCGCCTGCGCTAATGGACGTGGTGTACCACCCGTGGCCAACTCCCTTGGCCCAAGCCGCGACGGAAGCGGGCACGATCGTGGCGAGCGGCTACGCGATGCTCCTCCACCAGGCGGCCGCCCAGGTAGAGCTGATGACCGGCAAGCCGGCCCCGCTGGAAGCGATGCGCGCGGCAGGCGAGCAGGAACTGGCCCGCCGCAGCGCCGCCAGTTAGTCCTGCTTAATGCGCACTTGAGGGGCTTCCAGCGGCTGGGTGGAATGTCAGAGGGTGTCGTTAGGGTCGGTTTATGTACCGACAAGGGGACGTTCTGATCCTGCCGCTTGACGAAGCAGCGGCGCAGGCGGCGATCCTGGGATTGTCGCCCGTCGCCCGTGATGCGCGCGGACGACTGGTGCTCGCGCTTGGGGAGGTGACCGGCCACGCCCACGCCGTGGTCGGCCCGGGTGAGCTTTACCGGTCAGCCGATCCGCTCGCCTCCGACTGCCTTCATGTGCCCTCCGGTGCCCGGGTGGTCCACGAAGAGCACGGGGCGATCTCGCTGCCGCGCGGCTGGTACCTGGTAGTCCGGCAGCGCGAGTACACGCCCGGCGCGGTCCGGCCTCAGGTGGTCAGCGACTGATGACGGACACCGTGAGCGCCGTCGACTGGCGCGCCGCCGCGTTCGCCACCGGCCCGGGCGACGCGGCCCGCGTCACCCAGGGCATCCGCGCGGCTTACGCGGCAGCCGCCCTTGACTCCCCCGCCCGGATCGCCTGGCTGCCCTCGCCGTTGCACGGTGCGGTCGCCGCCGTGCTCGCCGCTGACCCAGCGGCGCGCGCGGCGCTCGTCAGAGCCGGGCTCGCAGAGCACGCCGAACTGGCCGAGGAAGCGATGTCCAGGGGACCAGTCGGTGCGCCGGTCCGTGAGCTTGTCCGCACCAGGCCATGGGAGGTGGCACGGTCAGCGGCTATCGCAAGCCTCGGACCGGCGGCGTGGGCTCAGGCCTGCGGGCGGAACGGTGCCCTGTGGGACCAGGTCAACGGGCTCGTCACCCAGATCAGGCGCGGTCTCGGCGCCGTCGGCCGCACGGACGCTGACCCCGTGAGAACTCGAGGCGCGTCGCCCGCAGCGAACTCGGAAGTCGGCTTGGTGCTGCGACGGGCGGCGCTCGGCGCGGTGCTCGGCCAGCACGACGCCCCCTGGCTGGGCCTGTTCGCACAGCTCGGCATGCCCGACGGCCTGGCCGGGCTGGCGGAGGTGGCCGCCGAGGCGGGCTGGTGGTGGCCGTATGCGGACCTGGTCATCGTGACACCGCGGCCGCTTGAGTTGCACCGGGAGGAGTCGGGTCGGCTGCACCGGGCCGATGGCCCCGCGCTGGCCTACCCCGGCGGCTTTGAACTCCATGCCTGGCGTGGGATGCCGATGGCCGCCGACTTCATCGCCTCGCTCGGCGCGCTGACGGCGGAGCGGATCGCCCAGGAACGGAACGCGGAACAGCGCCGCGTCATGCTCGAGATCTATGGCTTCGACCGCTACCTAGCCGACACGAACGCCAAGCCAGTCAACCGCGACGAGGCGGGCGTCCTGTGGCGCATCAACCTGCCAGACGATGAGCCGGTGGTCATGGTCGAGGTGATCAACGCCACTCCCGAGCCCGACGGCACCCGCCGCACCTACTGGCTCCGGGTCCCGCCCCAGACCAGCACCGCCAAGGAGGGCGTCGCCTGGACCTTCGGCCTAACCCCCGCCGACTACCAGCCACTGGCGCAGACCTGACCATTGCATAACGCGGGCGTCCCGGCCCGGGAGGCCGGGACGCCCGCCAAGATGCCGTGGCGGCTACTCAGCGACCTGGACGAACCTGTGCTCGTCGAGCCCCCACCGCCGAGCGGGCTCCATAAGCAGCGACTGGACGGGGGCGAGGGCTTCCCGCAGCCGCTCCATCATCGGCTCAGTGAAGTAGTGGTGACTGAGGTCCAGTTTGGCGAGGTGGGTGAGGGGCTGCCCCGACAGCAGCGCCTCAGCTCCGTCGTCGCTCAGCATGCCCATGCTCAGATCGAGTTCTCGCAGCCGGGCGACCACGGGCGCGGTCGCGACGGCGGCGCAGATCTCGTCCTGGATCTCGCTGTCCATCAGCCCGAGACGGGTGAGCGCGGGGAACAGGTCGCCGCTTAGGATCGGGGCGAGGGCGGCGATGGTGACATCGGCGCCGTACATCCTGGTACCGAGCCACAGTTCCAGGGCCTGCAGGTTCGGCAGGTCGCTGGCGACGACGGCGCGGACCACAGGGGCGTACAGGCTGCCCGACTGCACTTGCAGGACCTTCAGCGCCGTGCTGGACAGCCGGGACAACGCCAGGCTCAGCCCGCCGCGGATGCCGAGCTGTTCCAGGCCCGGGTAGGTGCGCAGCAGCGGGGCGACGTCGGGCAACTCGATCCAGGTGATCTCGGCTTCTTCGCTGATGATGTCGCCGAGGAAAAGTGCCTTAAGGTTCGGCAGCCGAGGGGCCGCGTCAATCAGCAGTGCCACCGGATCCGCTTTGTCGCTTTCATACGTCCCCCAGTAGCCGACGACCAGGTGTGTGACGGCTGCGGCGTCGACGGTATCCAGGAAGCGAGCGAAGATGGCAGCGAGCGACTCGCCGTCGCGTTCGGTGGCGATCTTCCAGGCGCATTCGCCCGCCTTCGGCGGTGCGTCGGACTCAAACTGGACAACGGGAAGCCCGGCGAACTGGTCAAGGTACTCGGTCACGGCCACAGGTTCTTCCTTTTCACGCGGTGGGGAGGAGGGCGGGGATTCGTTCCAAAATGCCGTCGGCGAAGACGTCATACAGGCCAAGCGGCACCAGGTGCACATAGCCGATGTGGCAGTCGCACAGGTCAGCCGGGCACGCCGGCGTGGGCCGCAGCGCATCGCGGAACGACCCGTCGTACAGGTTGCCGAGCACCGCGGGGACGAAGTGGCAGCGCCGCACCGTGCCGTCGCCGTTTACCGAGATCACCGTGTCGCCGGTCCGGCACGGCAGCCCCCGGCTGGGGTGCGGGTGGCGGCTCCACGAGAACAGCGGGTCGAGCGCGGCCCACCGTGCGGCCTCGGCGTCTGAATAGGAAAAGCCCTCGGCGGCGTTGACCCACAGGTACGTATCGGACGGCAGCGCGTTGCGGAGCGCCACCGCGTCGTCGTAATGGGCAGGCAGTCCGACAACGCCGACGCTATGCCGGATGCCGAGCCCGGTGAGCTCCGTGCACCGGGACAGGAACCGGTCAAGGCCAACTTGGCTCGGGTGGTAGGTCGCCCACAGGGCCAGCCGGGAAGGATCCGCGTCCGCTGCCCAGCCGGTCCGCTGCGACAGGTTCGTTTGGATCGCGACCCGTGAGACGTGCGGCAGCAGGCTGAGCGCGACCAGCGCCCGCCGGTACCAGGGCCGCACAAGACCTTCGCCCCACGGAGTGAACAGCACCGAGACCGGGTGCGCACAGGAAGCGACCCACGCGGTGAACCTCTCCAACGCGGCCCGGTCGGCGAGCAGTCGCGCGCGGGAGTCGCGCCGCTTGGCGAACGGGCAGTACGGGCAGTCGTAGTCGCAGCTCGCCAGCGGTCCCCGGTACAGGATCGTGAGGTGGTTCACTGCGGCCGGTACCCGTCCATGAGCGCGCGCACGCGCGGCGAGAACAGGGCCGGGCCGATCGCGTCGGACCAGGCGAGCCCCTCGTGCGTGAGCCGGATCGCGTCGGCGTCGACCGATACCCAGCCGGCGTCCGCGAACGGCGCGAGCTCGCGGTCGAAGTCATCCATCGGGTCGGTGCCGAACCGCTTCTTGTAGAAGGAACGGTCCGTGCCCTCCGCCTGGAGGAGCGACTGGATCATGTGGCGCCGCCGGCGTTCGCTGTCAGACAGCGTGAACCCGACCGCAGCCGAAGCGAAGTCCTGCTCGGCGATGTACTCGTCGATGATCCGCCGCACGTGCCCGATCTCCACCGCGTACTCGAACGAGTAATGCAGGTCCGCCGTGTAGGAACGGGCACCGCAGCCGAGCCCGACCATGCCGTCTTCCTGGCAGGAGTACTCAGCCGGCGTGGCCGGCGACCCGAGACGGCGGAACATGCGCATCGACACCTGCTCGTACCCGGCCGCCAGCAAGTGATCGCGGCCCTGCCGGTACAGGGAAAGCCGCTGGTCCGCAATGACCGGCGGCGAGTCGCCCAGGAGCGGCAGTTCCCGCCGTCCGAGCCCGGTGAGCGGCCGCACGTACAGCGGGTACAGGTAAATCTCTTCCGGTGCCCAGGCCAGCGCGGCGTCCAGCGACTGCGCCCAGGTCGCCGGCGTCTGACCGGCGATCCCGTAGATCAGGTCAATGTTCAGCGTGGCGAAGCCAGCGGCCCGGATCCGGCTGAGCGCGTCTTCGACGAGGGCGCGTTTCTGCGGCCTCCCGGCGGCGTGCGCCTCTGCGTCGATAAAGCTCTGCACGCCAAGCGACAGCCGGGTGACGCCCCGGTCTTTCAGGACCGCGAGCCGGTCAGCGGTCGCCGTGGCGGGGGAGGACTCCACCCCGAACGGGATCTCGCCGAGTGAAGCGAACCGGGACGCGATGTCACACGCCGTGTCGAGTTCGGCGGCGGTGAGGTACGTGGGCGTGCCGCCACCGAACGCGACGGACGCGAACGTCGCCTCTCCGAGCCCGTCGGCCACGGCCCGCGCCTGCCGGTCCAGCGCGCCGAGGTAGGCGGCAGCCTGCTCCGCTGGCGCCCCGGTCCTGGTGAACAGGTTGCAGAAGCCGCACCGCATCTCGCAGAACGGCACGTGCAGGTAGAGGAAGAGCGCGGAGCGGTCTTCGGAAGCCCACACGGACCGCAGCGTCGGCCGCGGCGAAAGCGGCCGGTAGGCGGTCTTGTGCGGGTAGGCGTACACGTAGCCCTGGTAGGGAGATGTCATGAGAGGGTGAACTCCCCGTAGGGCACGGTCCACACGGTCTCGTGCCCGACTCGGTGCCCGGTGTGCCCGTCTTCGCCGTAGGCCGTGCCGTGGTCCGAGCAGACGATCACGAAGCTGGGCCGCCGCAGCAGCCCAAGCAGCCGGCCGATCCTCCCGTCCACGTACTCAAGCGCCGCCCCGTGCGTTGCCAGGGAGTCGTCCACGGCGCCCGGCAGGTAGTGCTTGTTCGGCTGGTGCAGCGCCGACACGTTGAGCAGCAAGAACAGAGGCCGCGACGCCGGCTGCCCGGCGAGCACCGCGGCGACCCGGTCGATCTGGTGATCCAGCGACTCGGGGTCGGTCACCCCGAACGACGGTTCCCAGTGCCGCTCAGCGAACAGCGACGGCAGCGCCGACCCCAGCGGCGTCAGCCCGTTGAAGAACCCCACTCCGCCTACGCACACCGTGTGGTACCCGGCCTTGGCGAGCCCGCCGGGCAGGTCCGCCGCGTCGAACACCCAGGTCCCGTCCCCGGTCGTCTCGCTGCCGGGGAACCGGGCCGCGAACGGCCGCGGGTGCGGCCCCGGCGTCACCGGCGTCGGCAGGAACCCGGCGAGCATCGCGGCGTGCGCCGCGTAGGTGAAGCTGCCCGGCGTGTGCCGCCGCTCCCAGCGCCCGCCGGGTAGCACGGAAGCGAGCGTCGGCGTGCGCCCGGCGGCGCAGAGCGAATCCGCGACGTCGTACCGGAGCGTGTCCAGCGTGATGAGGACGATGTCGTGGCTGCCCACGACCGCGTTCATGTCCCGCACGGTGCGGCCTCCCGGGCAATTGCCGCTCGCACCTGGGCGGTGTAGGTGTCCAGCCCTTCGGCAAGCCCGCCGGGCAGCCCGGTGAGCCGCGGCAGCAGGTCACCGAACGCGTTGACCTCGCCGACGAAGAACTGCCGCAGACCGGCGTCCACCAGCAGGTCAACCCCGACCATGAGGCTGCCGGGGAAGCAGGCGGCGGCCTGGGCGCACACGTCAAGGGCCTGCGCCCAGCGCGCCGCGCTGAGCTTGTCCCGCACCGCGTCCAGGGAACCGCGCTGCCCGCCCATCTGCAGGTTGGTGATCGGCAGCTGGCTCGCCCGGACGACCGCGTGGGTCGGCGTCCCGCCGATCACCACGACCCGCAAGTCGAACGTCCGCCCCTCGACGCCCGCCTTCGGTATCCAGCGCTCCACGTGCAGCCCGTCCGGCGCGAGCGCGTCAACCAGCGCGGCGACCTCGTCTTCCCGCTCGTACACCGCCGCCCGCAGCGAGTTCACGTACCCGCCAGATGAGTCGCGCACCGCCGAGGTGACCGCCCGCACCCGCGACCCGTGCGCGGCGAGGGCTACCACCCCCGACCCGGAGGACCCGTGCGCGGGCTTGACGAACACCCGCCCGCAGTCGGCGGCGGCCATCGCGGCCCGCAGCGACGCGTAGCCGGTCACCGGGCCAAGCGCGGCGGGCACAGGCACCCCGGCGGCGAGCAGCCGTGCGTGGCAGCGCCGCTTGTCGAACATCACCGCGATGTCACCTGGGTCGCTCAGCCAGGTGGTCCCGGGGCCGACGGCGGCCCGGAGCCGGTCAAGCGCCGAGGTAAACGCCGCGTACCACCGGGCGCCGCCGCTCACCCGCGTCGGTTCACCCGGCCCGCGCAGCAGCGCATCGGTGTCCGGGTCACCGCCCGGCGACTCGATGCGCAGCAGGCCAGGCGGGATCGACGTGGTTACAGTCCCGTCCAGCAGACTCGCCCAGGGAACCACGGACGGCGGCGGCAGCCCTTCGCCCCGGCACGCATCCGCGAAGCCCGCGACGCGCCGGTCATCCGGGGAACCGATCACGGTGAACTCGGTCATTCGGCAACCTCGATGAACAACCGGATCCCGTACTCTTCCTCGTCAAGCTCCTCTTGGGCGTCATCGATCAGCAGCATCGTGACCGGAGCGAGGGATTCCCGCAGCCGCGCCACCATCGGCTCGGTCATGAAGTGGTGCCGCAGGTCAAGCTCAACCAGGTGGGTGAGCGGCTGCCCGGACAGCAGGGCCTCGGCCCCGTCGTCGGTCAGCGCGCCCATGCTCAGCGCGAGCTCTGATAGCCGGGCAACTACTGGCGCGATCGCGACGGCGGTGCATATCTCGTCCTGGATCTCGCTGTCCATCAGCCCGAGGCGGGTAAGCGCGGGCAGCCGTTCGCCGCTCAGGACCGGGGCTAGGTCGGCGACGGTGGTGTCGCCGCCGTACTCCCTTTCGCCCAGCCATAGCTCCAGGGTCTGCAGGTTGGGGAGGTCGCTGGCGCCGACCGCGCGGACGACGCTGGCGCTCAGCCCGCCGGACTCGAACCGCAGCACCTTCAGTTCGGTGCTGGAGATCGGGGACAGCCCCGGGCCGCTGCCGCCCCGGACGTCCAGTCGCTCCAGGCCTGGGTAGGCCTGCAGCAGCGGGGTGATGTCGCCATGCCGGAGCCAGGAGATCTCGGATTCCTCGGAAATGATGTCGCCGAGGAAGAGCGCCTTCAGGTTCGGCAGCCGTGGAGCCGTGTGCTGCAGCAAGCGCAGCACCGGTGTGCTGATGACGAAGTCATCAGTGTCCCAGGCGCCGATGACCAGGTGCGTCACCGCCGCCGGGTCGACGGCGTCAAGGAACTGGCCGAAGGCGTGGCCGAACCGGACCGGGTTCCGCTGCCGCCTCCAGGAGTCCCGGTCAATGCCCACCCGCCAGGCGACCCGCTCGCCCGGTTCCGGCTGGTCGCCGCCCCCGAAATCGATGACCCGGAGGCCGTCGTACCGGTCCAGGTGCTCCCTTACGGTCACGGCTGCATCCCTTCACGCGTCCAAGGATGTGCCTGTCCTATCAGAGCCCTCCGACAAACGGCGTCCTAGTTTCACCAACTTTCACCCGAAACGCTGGTTGCTCCGCGTATTCCGCTAGCTCCGCGCTCGCTCAACCGCGTCCGACATCTCCGCGTCGCCGCGCTCGCGCAGCCCGACGATCACGCCCTCGACATCGGCGGCCGGCCGGTTCTGGCTGAGCTTGGCCTTCGCCTCGATGCGGGTGATCTCCAGCTCCACCCCGACGATCGCCCGCAGTTGCCCTTCGATGAAGGCGCGGGGCGCGTCGTCGACCGACCAGGGATGGTCCCGGCGGGCTTCGTGCTTCGTCGTGAGCCGCCGCACCAGGTCCTCGGTCCAGACCGGGTCGTCGTGCACCACGAACCGCCCGTACACGTGCGCGGTCACGTAGTTCCAGGTCGGCACCACGCGCCCGTGCTCAACCTTGGACGCGTACCAGCCCGGCGAGATGTAGGCATCCGGCCCGCGCACGATGGCCAGCGCCTCCCCGGCTGAGTCAAGCTTCCACTGCGGGTTGTTGCGCGCGACGTGCCCGTGCAGGGCCCCGCGCTCTCCTGCGGACGGTTCATAGATGAAAGGCAGCATCGTCGCCACGAGCCCCTCGGCAGTCAGGGTCACCAGGTCGGCCGCCCCGTGATTGCGCAGCAGGGCCTCAACCGTCGCCTCGTCGGGCGCGAAATGGGCAGGGATGTACATACCGCCTCCTCCTCCATGCAGCGTAACCGTCCGGGGCGCGAAGCAGCGTAGCCGCGTGGCACACAAGGCCCGAACAGTCGTACGCTTGACACATACCGAATAGCCGGAAACCTAGCTGTCACCTGCTGAAATAAGCGTGGAACAGCGGCTCTCTACCCTGGGGGTCGTGGCGGACATTTTCGATGGTTACCTGCTCGCCGAGGCCTGGGACGAGATGTTCGCGGCGCCGGGCAAGCCACGCGCGGTATACGACGCACTGGTGAGCGTGCTCCAGCCCATGGACCCGGCCGAGCTCAGGTACCGCGCTGACCAGCTGGCCCGGGTCTTCACCGACCGCGGCGTCACCTATGACTACGCGGGCGAGGAGCGGGCCATGCCCACCGACCTCATCCCGCGGGTCATCGATGCCGCCGAGTGGGACCTCGTCTCGAACGGCGTCCGCCAGCGGGTCAGGGTGCTTGAGGCCTTCTTGGAAGATGTCTACGGGACGGGCCGCGCCTTCGACGACGGCGTGGTCCCCTGGAACCTTGTCTTCACCAGCGGGAAGTTCCGCCGCGAGGTCGCCGGGCTCACGCCGCCCAATGGCGTCCGCGTCCACGTGGCCGGCATCGACCTCATCCGCGACGAGCAGGGCAAGTTCCGCGTCCTTGAGGACAACGTCAGGGTTCCGAGCGGGGTCAGCTACGTCCTGGAGAACCGGCTCGCCATGACCCGCCTGTTCCCCGCCCTGTTCAGCGACCAGAAGATCCACCAAGTCGACGAGTACCCCTCAAGACTGCTCACGGCCCTGCGGGCCGCCGCGCCGCACGGCGTCGCCGACCCGTTCGTCGTGGTCCTTACTCCGGGGGTGCACAACGCCGCCTACTTCGAGCACACCCTCCTCGCCAGGCTCATGGGGGTTGAGCTGGTCGAGGGCCGCGACCTGTTCTGCTCTGGGAACCGCGTCTTCGTGCACACGACGCACGGCAGGCGGCGGGTGCACGTCATCTACCGGCGGGTGGACGACGAGTGGCTCGACCCGCTGCAGTTCCGCCCCGACAGCCTCCTCGGCTGCCCCGGCCTGGTCAACGCGGCCAGGCACGGCACCGTGACGATCGCCAACGGCATCGGCAACGGGGTGGCTGACGACAAGCTGATGTACACGTACATGCCGGACCTCATCCGCTACTACCTCGGCGAAGACCCGATCCTGGAGAACGTGGAGTCCTACCGCCTCGACGACCCCGACGTCCTCGACTGGGTCCTGTCTGAGGTGGCCAACCTCGTGCTCAAGCCGGTCGACGGCGCGGGCGGCGCGGGCATCGTCATCGGCCCGAAGGCCACCGAGGAAGAGCTGCGTACCCTAAAGACCACGGTCAAGGCCAACCCGAGAGGGTGGATGGCCCAGAGGCCCGTCGCGCTGTCCACCTCCCCGGTGCTGGTCGGCGAGAAGCTGGCACCACGGCACATCGACCTAAGGCCGTTCGCCGTCCACGACGGCAGCGACGTCTGGGTCCTGCCCGGCGGCCTCACCCGCGTGGCGCTCAAGGAGGGGGAGCTCAAGGTGAACTCCAGCCAGGGCGGCGGGTCGAAAGACACCTGGGTCCTCGACCGGGGCGTCGTGCAGGAAACGGTGGAAGAAGCCAAGGAACGCCTCGCCATGGCGCTCCCCGAAATGACCCGGGCGGGAGCCGCGAGCGCCCCTGAGATGGTCGCCATCACCCGGCAGATCGGCCCCGACCAGTGAACGCCGAGCTGCTCAGCCGCATCGCGGAGTCCATCTACTGGACGGGAAGGTACGTCGAGCGCGCCGACGACACCGCCCGCCTCATCGACGTCTACGTCCACCGGATGCTCGGCGAGGCGGGCGCGGACTCCGACGCGGCCTGCCGCGCGCTGTTCGGCATCCTCGGCGTCCCCGTCGACCCCGACGCCGAGCTCGACGTCGACGTGGTGCTGTTCCGCCTGGTCTTCGAGGCGCAGTCGCCGAGCGCGATCGCCGGCTCGATGCTCGGCGCCCGGGCGGGCGCGCGCGGCATCCGCGAGGTCATCTCCAGCGAGATGTGGGAGTGCCTGAACGTCACGGCGCACGGCCTCGCCGGGCAGAGGCGCGCCGCCGAGCGCCTCGGCCCGCACGTTTACCTGCGCTACATCAGGGAGCGGTCCGCGCTGTTCTTCGGCTTGGCGGATTCCACGATGAGCCATGACGACGCCTGGCGCTTCCTGGTCCTGGGCCGGAGCCTGGAACGCGCCGACATGACCGCGCGGCTCCTGCTTGCGCGGATGTCCGCGCCCGACGACCTCGCCTGGCCGGTGCTGCTGAGGGCCTGCGGCGCCCACGAGAGCTTCATCAGGACCCACGGCTGGGCCGCCGAGCCGTCCCGCGTCGCCGAGTTCCTGCTCCTGGACCGCCTCTTCCCGCGCAGCGTGGTGCACGCGCTGACCACCGCGGAAGAGTGCCTCGCGGCGCTCAACCCAGGCGCGACCAGAGCCGGGGTCGACGACACGGCCCGCCGCCCGGTCGGCAGGCTCAGGAACCGGCTTGAGTACGCCGACCCGAAGCAGCTCACGGCCCAGCTGCCTGAGCTGCTGAGTACCTTGCAGGAGACCTGCGTGCAGGCGAGTGAGGCGATCGCCAAACGGTACTTCCAGTACCGCTCCCCGGTCGTCTGGAAACGGGACGGCTAAGCGTGGGCTGGCGACTGCGGATCGAGCACACGACCAGGGTCACGTACGCGAGCCCGGTGCTGACCTCGTTTAACGAGGCGCGGATGACCCCGCTCACCCTGCCCACCCAGATCACGCTGGAGTCCCGGGTGACGGCGGGTCCTGGCGTCTCCGTGTGGACCTACTGCGATTACTGGGGCTCGTTCGTGTCCGTCTTCGACCTGCCGGACGCACACGACATGCTCGCCATCCGCGCCGCCGCCACGGTGGAGACCGAGCCGTTCCCCGGCATCCCGGCCGCCGCGGAGCGCCCCACCTGGGCGGAGATCAGCGACAAGGCGAAGGGCGGCAGGCTGCTTGAGTTCCTGCTGCCCACCTCGCTGACGAGCGTGGCGGAAGAGATCACCAGCGCGGCGAAGGCCGAGATTTCCGGCCTGTCGCCTGACGCGGCCGCCGCGACGCTCTCCGCCCGTGTCCGCGAGCACGTCACGTACATGCCGGGCGCGACCGGCGTCCGCACCAACGCCCAGGAAGCCTGGGACAAGGGCCAGGGCGTCTGCCAGGACATGGCCCAGCTGACGGTCGCGCTGATGCGCTCCGTCGGCCTCCCCGCCCGGTATGTCTCCGGCTACCTGCACCCGCAGGCGCAGGCCGAACCGGGCAGCACCGCCGTCGGCCAGTCGCACGCCTGGGTGGAGTACTGGGCGGGCGAATGGACCCCGCTCGACCCGACGAGCGGCGCCGCGGTCGGCGAGCGGCACGTGGTGGTCGCCCGCGGCCGTGACTACGTCGACGTCCCGCCGCTCAAGGGCATCTACCACGGCCCCGCAGGCGGTGACCTGCAGGTCACCGTCGAGGTAACCCGCCTCGCGTAAGGTCAAAATCAAGACCATCATCCAGAACGGGTTCTTGGTTCCCGTCCGCCCCAACGTTCTAACGGTAGGGGGGAGGCGGAGCAACAACCCGCTGGCGGAAATTCAATACTTAACCTCAACCGCTGGCATACTGACCCCATGACTCGGCGAGCGGCATCCGGCGCAGGCGGCGCCGAGCCGGCCGGCCGGCTCCGGGCCGAGCACGCCGAGGCCACCCGCCGCGCCGTGCTCGGCGCGGCCCGCTCGCTGTTCGGCCGGAACGGCTATGCGCAGACGTCGGTGGACGAGATCGCCGACGCGGCCCGGGTCACCAAGGGCGCGGTGTACCACCATTTCGCCAACAAGCAGGCGCTGTTCCGCGCCGTCTACGCGCAGACCGGGGCCGACGCGCAGGACCGCGTCATCCAGGCGGGCGGCCTGGCGGGGGCCGAGGCGCAGCCGGTTGACCAGATCGTGGCGATGATGAGCGCGTACCTGGACGCGTCGCTCGACCCCGAGTTCCGGCGGATCATCCTGATCGACGGGCCCGCCGTCGTCGGCTTCGACGCCGAGGCCGAGGCGGCCGCGGCGGACGAGCCCGGCATGCAGGCGCTGCGGTCGTTCATCGCGATGTCGATGGCGCACGGCCAGCTGATCGAGCTGGACCCAAGGCAGCTGACCGAGCTGATCGGCGGCGTGGCCTGGCTGGCGGGCAGCATCATCGCCCGCGCGGCCGACCCGGAAGCGGCCAGGGCATCCCTCGGCCGCGCTGTTGACGCGATGCTCCGCGGACTGGCCCCGGATCCCGGCAAGTAGCAAAACCCCAGCGTGTCCCATGGTTGTGATCTTCGCATACCGAGGGTATGTTTTATACCCATGGAATCCGGAAAGCTGGAAACCCGGCTCGGTCCCCTCGCCTGGCACTCGTCTGGCACGGGGCCGGCCATCGTCTTCTACGCCGGCGCGCTCGCGAACCACGACCTGTGGCGCGACGTCATCACCCCGCTGAAGGACCGCTACCGCTGCATCACGGTCGACCTTCCGCTCGGCGCGCACCCCTGGCCCCTGCATCAAGGGGCCGACCGCTCGGCCACCTCGCTGGCCCGGCTGATCCCCGACTCACTCGAACTGCTTGACGTGCACGACGCCACGGTCGTCGTGAACGACACGGCCGGCGGGCTGCTCCTGCTGTCGCTCGCCAGCGGGCACCCCGGCCTTGATCGCATCGGCCGCCTCGTGCTGACCAACTGTGAAAGCTACGAGCACTTCCCGCCGGAGTCGCTGCGACTGGCGGCCCAGATGTGCCGCCTGGTACCCGGGCTTGCCGCCGCGGGCCTGCGGCTGCAGGCGCGCCGGGCGCTCCGGTCGCCGGAAGCACGGTGCAAGGGGACGTCCACCGTTGCCGCCACCGAGATCGACGACGCGCGGGCCGCGTCGTTCGCCGAGTCGCCCCTGCGCGACCGCCGGGTGAGCGGCGACCTCGTTGCCGCGATGGCAGGCTGCCGCCCGCAGCTCATGCTGGACGCCGCCCGCGAGATCCCGCGCTTCACCCGGCCGGTCCTGCTGGTCTGGGGCACGGAGTGCGGCTTCTTCCCGGTGGCGCACGCGGAACGCCTCGCGGCGGACTTCCCCCGGGCCACGCTCATCACCGTCCCCGGAGCCAAGGCCTGGGTCCCGGTGGACAACCCGACAGCGGTAGCCAGCGCGATCACCGACTTCGTCCCTGCCGCCCCGGTGCGGTAAGCGTCGGCTCGCGCCTGCCCCGTGCTCGCCGGCCGGGAGGCCTCGCTGTTCCCGGTACCGGAGCAAGAACAGTCCGTATGCCACCGGCCCGGCGAGCAGCGGCAGCCAGTATGAGGCCATCCGGTAGGCGAGCGTCGCCAGCGCTGCCTGACTTGAGTTCACGTCCGCCAGGATCAGGAGGCCGGTGAGGCTGGCTTCCACGATCCCGAGGCCGCCAGGGGTGAGCGGGACCATCCTGACGATGCCGGCCAGTGCGTAGGCGACCAGGATCAGCGAGGGCCGTGGGCGGCTGCCGGTCGCCTGCAGCGCCGCGAGCAGGCAGAGGTAGTCGAAAGCCAGCCGGCCGGCGCTGAGCAGGACCGCCTGCCACCACTGCTTGCCGAGTGCCTCCCTGATGTCGTTCCGCTGGGCGAGCAGCGCCTCGTCGAGTCCCTCAAGCGGTTCTCGCTTCCGCAGGATCAAGTTCCTGAGCTGCTGCGCCCGCCGGCCGGCCCAGCGGAGCGGTGCGTCGTAGGTCAGGAGCACCGCGCCGATGGCGGCGAAGATCACGAACACGATGGCACCGAAGACCGCCGCGGTGATCAGGCCCCGGCTGCTTGGCGAACCCGCCAAGATGACGGGAAGGGCGATGGCCGGCAGGGCGAGCAGGCCGCCGACGCCCAGGAGGGCGGAAGCCGCCAGGCCGCCGACCGTCGAGGTGGTGTCCTGCCCGCTGACCGCGAGCATCCGGAACTGGACCGCCGCGCCCATGGCCGCGCCGCCGGGCATGATCAGCGTGACGGCGTTGCCAGCCAGCAGCGACGTGATGACGGGAAACCAGGCCTTGGTCCGCAACGCCAGCCGTTGCAAGGCGAACGTGCAGATGAAGTGGGCGATCTCCGCCGCGACCGCCGCGATGATCCACCAGGGGTTCAGGGTCGACAGCTGCGGCCAGGACGCGAGCACTTCGGTGATGACCGGGAGCACGAGGTAGATGGCGATGCCTGCCACAACCACCGCGGCGGCCCGCTTGACCACCGTTTTCCATGACAGCGAGTGTGACTTCTCGTCCTCGATCCTGGCGGCCAGGGACGGCTTGCCGGCAGGGCGCATGTCCCCTTCCTGAACCACTGAAGTCCTGGTGCCTGATCCCGCATTCGGCTTACTAACCCGATCATGCTGGCATGCCCACGGTAGCCCTATGTCACGCGACCGTGACTCATTCGTTCCGGGTGAGCTGACCCGCTGGGCGCCGTGGTCGGATGAGGCTATGAGGCTGTCGCGGCGGGCTGAGCTGACGGTAGGCGTCGGCAGCACGGTCCTGCTCGCCGGGTTGCTCGGGTTGGCGTGCTGGCTGTGGTGGCACCGGCCGGGATACGAGCCAGGCGGGCACCTGCGGCGCACCCGGTCCATCTTGGTCGCCGTGGGACTGCTGGTCATCGCGATTGGCGCCGTCTGGCGGCTGGTGATCCTCATCCACCCCGTACGCGCCTGCTCGCCCGCAGGCGGCTCGCTGTCGGCCAGTTCGCTCAACGCGGCGGTGGTCGCGCAGAAGGCGGCGACCTGGCCGGAGACGGGGGTCGGGATTCTGTACTCGCAAATGGACGGCGCGCAAGTGTGCTGGGCACGCTCGGCGAACAACTACGTCGCCGTCAACGCGGACAACATCGCCGGAGCGAGCGCGATGACAATAGGCGACGTCGTCCTCACCCCAGGGTTCAACATTCCGCGGGCGAACCGGGAGAAGCTGGTCGCCCACGAGGCGCGGCACCGGGTGCAGTGGGCGATCGGGACGGTGATCGCGGGGCCCCTGGCGTTTCCCGTCGCGTACGCCGTCGACGAGTTCTTCTTCCCCGGCTCGCGCAACTACTTCGAGCGCCAAGCGGGCTTGGACACCGGCGGGTACAGCAGCGCGGGAGCCGGGCCGGTGCTCGGTCCCGCGCAGCTCGCCGTGCTCAGCGTCGTGGCCGTGATCATCGTGCTGGCACCTTTTGTTGTCGTCCGGCGCCGGCGCGCAGCGGCTCGATCCCGCGCCAGGCGCTGACAGGTGCCTGTCGCGAAGGCGCGGCGGGCGCATCAGCGAAGGCGTGTTCAGAAAGAGTTTTGATGTCAAAATATTTGACCTCAAAACTCCTGATGGGGCATACTGAAGCATGACTTCAGGGGAACCTGACCAGGCGAAAGCCGGCGCACCCGGGGGAGCGGCGGCCATGCCGCCGCCTGCCGACGGCGGCGCCTGCGCGGCACTCGGTCCGGACGGCCAGCCCATCAACTGGGAGGGTTGGCCGGGTCAGCTGATCAAGTTCCCCGACGACGTACCGCTGCACGCGCTCATGCTGTCGGCCACCCGGTTGCTCGGCGCGTACGGCCAGCACACCGTCCAGGCGGCCGGGCTGAAGGTGAGCTTGTCCGGCCTCGGCGTGCTGCGGGTGCTGATGGCCAGCGACGGCCTGAAGTCAACCGAACTGGCCGAGCAGGCGTGGTCCACGCCTGGCACGGTGACGAGCGTGGTGAACACGCTCGTCAAGGGAGGGTTCGTTGAGCGCAAGCCCGACGACACCGACCGCCGCGTGGTCCGGCTCTATATCACCGACCAGGGCCGCGCCTTGATTTCCTACTACGTCCCCCAGGCGGCCGCCCGGTGGCGTAAAGCGTTCGACTTCGTGGACGAGGCCGACGAGGCTGTCGTCCGGGGTTTCTTCATCCAGATGATCGATCATCTGAGCCAGCTACTGCGAGAGGAACGCGGCGCATGACGACCGTGACCGCGCGTCTCAACGGCCATGGAGCACCGACGGTGACGTCGGCGATCAGGACCGAAGGGCTGCGCAAGACCTATAAATCAAGCCGGGGCGACGTCGAGGCGGTGCGCGGCATCGACCTTGACGTACCGCAGGGGGAGTTCTTCGGGCTCCTCGGCCCCAACGGGGCAGGCAAGTCCACCACCATCGGCATGCTCACCACCCTGGTCGCGCCTACCGGCGGCAAGGCCTGGGTGGCCGGCCACGATGTCACGAAGGACACCGTGGCGGTCAAGCGGCGGATCGGCGTGGTGACCCAGAACAACACGCTGGACATGCAGCTCACCGTGGCGGAGAACCTGATGTTCCGCAGCCGGTTCTTCGGGCTGTCCACGAGTGTCGCGGCCAAGCGCGCCGCGGCGCTGATCGACGCGTTCGGCCTGTCTGACCGGAAGAACGCGATGGCCGACCAGCTGTCCGGCGGCCAGGCGCGGCGGCTGATGATCGCCCGCGCCCTGGTGCACCAGCCGGACGTGCTCTTCCTCGACGAGCCGACCGCCGGCCTCGACCCGCAGACCCGCGTCAACCTCTGGGACATCCTGCAGGTGCTGCACGACCAGGGACAGACTGTCCTGCTCACCACGCACTACATGGAGGAAGCCGAGGCGCTGTGCGACCGGATCGCGGTCGTCGACCACGGCAAGGTCCTCGCCGAGGGCTCACTCGACAAGCTCCTCGCGGACTCCGGCGCGCAGACGATCGTCACCGTCCGGTACGAGCACGCGGTGCCCGACGGGCTCGCCGAGCGGGCCGGCCTGGCCGAGCGCCCCGGCGTCAGCAAGATCGAGGCCGAGGGTGACCAGCTCCGTGTCTTCAGCAGCGATGCCGAAGGCCTGCTCGGCGACTTGGTGAGCCTCGGCGCGGCCAACGGCCTGCAGGTCCGCGACGCGTCGGTGGCCAAGCCCAGCCTGGAGACCGCTTTCCTTGCCCTGACCGGCCGCGAGTACCGGGAGTAGAAGACCAATGGCTACCACGACCCAGCCTGCCAACATCGGCGCGGCGGCTGGCGGCCCCGAGGTCACGGCCTCGATCGCCGCGCTGATCACCGACGCGCCGGTGCCGCACCCGACGCTGTGGAAGACGTTCGCCGCGATGATGGCGCGCGAGTTCCGCGTGCTCGGCAGGAACGCCCCGTCCACGTTCATCCGCGCGGTCTTGCAGCCGCTGCTGTTCGCGTTCGTCTTCGCCTACGTCCTGCCCAAGATCGGCAGCGGTTTCTCGGCTGGCGGCAGCGCCGCGTCCGCCGGCATCAACTTCGCCACGATCCTGGTGCCAGGCCTGATGGGCTCGATGTTCCTCATGCAGGGCATGTTCGGCACCACGATGCCCCTGATCATGGAGTTCTCCTGGCAGCGCACCATCGAGGACCGGGCGCTGGCGCCGGTCCCGATCCAGGTGCTCGGCATCCAGAAGATCACCGCCGGCGCCATCCAGGCGTTCATCGGGGCGGCGATCGTCTTCCCGGTCGTGTACTGGGTGCACGCCCCGGGCCAGGGCCCGCACATCCACGTGACCAACTGGTTCCTGCTCGCCGTGGTCATGATCTTCGCCTCGACGATGACCGCGTCGCTCGGCCTGTGGCTCGGCACGGTGGTCGACCCGCGCAAGGTCCAGATGCTCTTCGCCGTGATCCTGCTGCCGATCACCATGCTCGGCTGCGTCTACTACCCGTGGTCCGCCCTGCACGTGATCCGCTGGCTGCAGATCGCCACGCTGATCAACCCGATGGTCTACATGACCGAGGGCTTGCGCGCCGCCCTCACCCCAAACCTGGGCCACATGCCTCTCTGGGCCATCATGCTCGCGCTGGTAGGCGGCACTGTGGTCTTCGGCGCCCTAGCCGTCCGCACTTTCCACAACCGAGTAGTCAACTAACCCCGCTAGCCACCCAGGCGTTCTGGCCTTGCACCCGCCAAGGCCAGAACGCCTGTCTGCGCGCGCCCCCCAGAACCCCCACCGCCCACCACGGGCTGGCCTTGTCGCACCCAGGACCACTACCAGCTGGCCTTGTGGCACCCAAGGACATCTCTATCGCCCTTGTGGCACCTCAGGCCATTTCCGAAATGGCCGTGTGGCACCCAAGGCCACTATGCGTAAGGCGACTTCGTCACGAAACCCACGCTTACCGGCACGCAGGTGGTCCTGCGCCTTCCACCATCCTTCCCGGAGCCCCGCTCACGCGGATAACAGCAACAGGCGCGGAGCGCTGGCGCCCGCGGGCACGTTCCAGGCCAATAACAGCAAGAAATAAGCTTGGGCTAGGACATGTTGCCCCGCACCAGCCGCCGGGCCGTCCAAAGGGTGCGACGGGAATACCCGATCGCCCGCGAGTGCTGATACTCTTGTCGGTGACAGTCCGGTGCGCATTGCGTGCCGGGTGTGCAAGCGGAGGACCACCTCCCACCTGGTCGGCCCCTGGGGTCGGCGGGTTCGGTGCGGCGCTTCGCCAGCCTAGCTGGCGGGTAGCGCCGTCGATGTGGTAGCCCCGCGGCGCACGCGCCTGACGGGGCTTTTCCGTTTGGCGCAGGTCACGACAGGCCAACTGTCGTCGGCAGGCGCACTGCCGCGACAGCGCAAAACCCGCCGCCGGGGAAGCCGGCGACGGCAGAACCAATGATGAACCTGTGGAGGTCACATCAGCGCCGAAACGCGTATCAACGACCGCATCCGTTCGCCTGAAGTCCGGCTTGTCGGAGCGAAGGGTGAGCAGATAGGGATCGTCTCTATTAACGAGGCGCTCAGGCTCGCCCAGGAGGCTGACCTCGATCTTGTCGAGGTTGCCCCGACCGCTCGGCCGCCGGTCGCTAAGCTCATGGACTACGGGAAGTTCAAGTACGAGGCCGCGCTGAAGGCGCGGGAGTCGCGCAAGAACCAGACCCAGACGATCGTCAAGGAGATCAAGCTCCGCCCGAAGATCGACCCGCACGACTACGGTACCAAGAAGGGCCACGTCGAGCGGTTCCTCAAGGCGGGGGACAAGGTCAAGGTGACGATCATGTTCCGCGGTCGTGA
>Ga0134126_10003396_pt1 | contig 19951 bp, 17 predicted proteins | sample KB31752_FD_96881 | JGI IMG/M metagenome (GOLD analysis project Ga0134126, IMG submission 96881) | Terrestrial soil microbial communities with excess Nitrogen fertilizer from Kellogg Biological Station, Michigan, USA - KB3-175-2 | ecosystem: Environmental > Terrestrial > Soil > Unclassified ...
ATAAAGGAATATAATAATGATACAAATCTAACAATAAAATTAGATATGATTTAATGTTGCTTAAATGCACACCATTTTTATTACAGGAACTGCAGGTTCTGGAAAATCACTATTAACATCTAATCTTTTAGAATGGTATAACAGTAATGACACTATGCCGATATCAATAAATCTAGATCCCGGTGTCACCAATTTACCCTATATCCCAGATATAGATGTAAGAGATTTTATTGATATTTATTCCATTATGGATAATTACAACTTAGGTCCAAATGGTTCACTAATATTAGCAAATGATTTGATATCCACAAAACTAACCGAGATACAAGATCAAGTGGAAGAATTAAATCCAGAATATGTCATTGTAGATACACCAGGCCAAATAGAATTGTTTGTTTTTAGATCCAGTGGACCATATTTTATATCTAATTTTCGCTCGGATAACAAAGTAATCCTTTTTACGATCGACGGAACTATAGCAAAATCGCCTATCGATTATATATCATTAATGTTTTTATCCCAATCAGTTAAATTACGTTTAAACTTGCCCCAAATAAACGTACTTACCAAAAGGGACAAAATAATCGATAATTTAAAAGAAGTACTGGAATGGTCTAATTCCATAAATTCATTAGAAAATTCTTTAAATAGAGAAAAAAATTATGAACAATCGCTACTTAGCAAGGATTTAATCAAAACACTTTTCAAAAGCGGGAATACCACAAGCCCTATTGCCATATCAAACACTACAATGAATGGATTGATAAATTTATCTGCATCTATTTCTAGAATATTCACCCAAGGAGAATAAAGAGAAAGTACTAGTTCGATGGACAGATAACTATGAGCAAATTAAATAACAAAAAATACGAAATATGCATAGTTAGTGCACCGTCATCAACAGCAAATTTGGGTCCAGGGTATGATGTTTTTGGTTTGGGATTAAATGCATTAGAAGATATTGTTACCTTAAAAGTAGTAAAAAAAGAGGATGATTCAAACAACATAATAATAAAAATAAACGGAGAAGGAAGTAAAAATATTCCAACTGATCCTGAACTGAATTCTTCAGGAAAAGTAGCAAAAAAAATCATTTCAGATTATGATTTATTTGATTATGAATGCATAATTGATATAAAAAAGAATGTCCCTGCAGGGTATGGAATGGGTAGTAGTGCTGCCTCAGCAGTAGCAACAGCCATCGCTTTTAACAAAATCTTTGAATTAAATATTAAAGATATTCCTCTCTTAAATTATGCTGCTGAGGGAGAATTAGCTAGTGCAGGTGTAAAACATTATGACAACATCGGAGGATCCTATTTTGGAGATTTTATAATAGTTAGAAATGAGCCAGAATTAGAATTTATAAGAATCAAACCACCAAAGGATTTAACCATGGTAGTATGTGTTCCACTGATAGAAGTTCCGAGGAAGAAAACAGAGGCTGCTAGAAAGGTATTACCAGAAGAGGTACCTCTAAAAAAAATTGTACAGAATACTTCAAATGCATGCACTATTGTTGCAGGATTTTTTAAAAACGATATACCAATGATATGCAAAGGAATAGACGATTGTATAATCGAACCTGCAAGGCAAAATCTGATCCCCGGTTACAAACAAGTCAAAGAAGAATCCATAATGGCAGGAGCTTTAGCATTTACTATTAGCGGCGCAGGTCCTTCCACAATTGCATTTTTAGATTCAAAAATAAAAGGAAAACAAGTTTCACATGCGATGATAGAAGCTTATAAAAAATTAGATATAAAATGCAAAACTTTTATTTGTAATTCTAGTGAAGGAGCAAAAGTGATTTTATTAAAATAGTATAATACTATTTTTTGCTTTTATTTAGAAATTGAGACATAAGTTTACGTCTATCGTCATGTGCAAAACATAACGACCAACCATAAATCTCTAGCCTTAATCCCGTGTCAATATCTGCATCCATACCCTTATTAATTAGCATTTTACTAACCTTAATTGCATTAAAGCTATTTTTAGTAATTTCTTTTGCAACAGACATACAATGATCTAAAAGTTTATTGTTTAGGACTTTAGATAATGCCGCATTTTTTTCCTTTGCATTAGTATGATCTATAGATGGATCTAATTTTGAAACGTCTTCATCTGAAATGGAAATAACGGTATTAACAAGACCTATACTGTTAGCTTCATGAGCAGAGATCATTTTTCCAGTATAAATCATCTCTTTAGCTTTTGCGGGTCCAATAATTCTCAATAATCTTTGAGTTCCGCCCCACCCTGGTGGAATACCTATTGTAACTTCAGGCTGACCAATTTTTGCATTTTCAGAAGCTATTCTTAGGTCGCAAACCAATGAAAGCTCACAACCTCCACCCAGAGCAAAACCATTGATAGCAGCAATCACAGGTTTTTCCATTTTTTCAATCTTGTTTAACATAGACTGTGCTGAGGAAGCATATTGTTCGGCAGCGACTGGATCGATATTAACCATATAGGAAATATCTGCTCCGGCACAAAAAGAACGTTCTCCTGATCCAGTAATAATCAAAACTTTTATCCCTTGATCAACAGAAATCAAATCAATTGCCCTATTCAAGTCAGAAATAACATCCAAGTTCATTGCATTAAGAGATTCAGGTCGATTTATTTTAAGAATAGCAACCTCACCTTGTAAATCAATCTGCACATATTTCATAAAAGACATGTTAAAATTTCAACAGCCCTTTAAATTAAATCTTATCAAAAAAGCTAATTATTACCTATACAAAATGTGTCATTCTGTAATTTCCTTAAAAGCTCAAATAAATGGATATAACTTGTCGAATCAACACTATTTGGATCAGTATGATTTTCCTTTACATTTACTACCACTTTTTTTAACGTATCATAAACAAACGTATCCTGAATCATTCTAATAAAAATATCTTTTTCAAATGGTTTTTGGAGGATTTCTATAAAACATTTTAAGGTTTCTATATATTCATCAAATATTTTCTGTGGCCATGCAGATGCAAAAATTATTCTTTGATTTTTATTGAGACTTAGTACTTCTCTTGCAACATTTAATCCATTTTTAGTTACAGTAGAAGAGGATTGAGAAAGATCATAATCTATAATAACTAAATCAAAATTTAAATTAGATGGATTTTGTAATGATTCACCATACTTGAACAATCCATCCTCAACACTTTTAGCAATAACATAATGATAATTATATTCTTGAATCCAAATAGCATATAACTGACATATATCAACATCATCTTCGAAGATTAATACATTCATACAATGCACTATAAATAACTAATAATAAAATTTTCCCATATTCAAAGAAATTAATCATAAAATTAAAATTTTAACACTAATTTTGATATAATAGATGTATAAATAATTAATTTTAGAACAATATATACAAATTTTATTTATCATTATGATATACCTTAAATTGATCAGTTTTATCTGTCGTTTTATAATCAGAATCAATAAACTTTACAAACAAACCAATCATATTTTAGAATATAGTCTAAATCTGATGTGGAATTTTTACTACAAATTTTAATCCCCTATTACACATTCTATTTTTTACAGTAATATCGCCCCCATGTAACTCAAATAGTTTTTTTGAAATGAACAATCCCAAACCAGTACCTCCACTCGTTTTGGCAAAAAATTTTGTAAACATGTGCCCTAAATCTTTTTCTGGTATACTATGTCCTTGATCTTCAATAATTATAGTAACAAAAGAATCGTCATCTTGTAACAATCTAATTATTATTTCATTTCCTTGATTATTTTTTGTAAAATAATATGAATTATTCAATAAATTACATAATGCATGTGATATTAAAGATTTATCACCTTTAATAACTACATTAGGTTTACCATAATAAACTAATTTAACATTAACAGTGTCCCTAAATGCAATATTCCTATATTCAGAAACAATGTTATTTAATATTAAATCAATATCAAAATAATCGTTGTTAATTTTCAAAGAATTAGTCTCTATTCTAGAAACATCCAACATATCATTCGCAATATCCTTTAGTTTTTCACCATTTCTAACAATTATATCCAAATAATCTAAAAACATTGAATCTTTTATTTTGGATTTAAGAATTTTAGAGAATCCCACAATAGGTAAAATAGGATTTCGTAATTGATGTGATGCCATATCTATAAAATCTTGTTGAAACAGATTATGTTTTTCCAATAATGTATTTTTTTCCATAGTGTTCCACATAGAATCAAACATTGAATTAAAAATACATGCAAATTCATCAAAAATGACTCTATATAAAGTACAACTGAATTCATTTTTAGAAGTATCATAGAATGTATTAAAAAAAAATAAAGTTTTTTTATCGATAGCAATTGTTATAAAATTTTCTTCTGGCTCCGAAGAGCTTAAAATGTGATCAAAGGTAACATTTTTTATAGATGAAAAAAAATTATTAACGGATTCGTATTTAACCCTCTCGCATATTGCTATAACTCTAATTCGACAAGAATTACTATCGACCATGGATTTTAAAGTAAAATGAAAAGAATCATTTTTTAAGAATAGAAATGAAGAATATGAGCTTAAATATATATCAATAAGCTTTGGTTCGAAGGTTTTAAATAAAACATCAAAACCAAAGAAATCGATTTTATTAATCTTTATAGGCATTAAAGCAGTTATTTAATTTATTTTTTTTTATATACATCATCTAACATTACATCCAAATCATCTTCAAATTTCTTTAATATTCTTCTTAAGCTTTGTTCTAATTCTTTAACACGTTTCTCGGTCTCTAATTTAAAAATATCTCTAGAAATTGAAGAATATACATGGAAATGTCCACCTTCTTTCAAAGTTCTACTCTCTTTAACACATATTCCCAACCCAGTTAGTTTTTGCAAGGATCTGAAAACGGTGCTTTTATCCCTATTTACAGCTTTGGATAAATCTTCCAATGTCATTTGCTTATCGTTAAATTTAATGAGAGTTAGTAACAGGTCCATATCTAATGGAGATAGATCATAAATATAAATAAAAAGATCCTTAAGAGTTGCACTCATTCTTGTAATTGCGTTTATTGATGATGACGGCATTTTTACAACGTACAATTAGTTTTCGTGCTATTTAAAATTATCTACAAAAACATATTAAGAATTAAATAGAAAAAAAATTGCTAGAAATATTATATTAAAATTTTTATACGCTATGCTCCAGCCATATTATTTCTAAGTTCAACACCACGGTGATCTTCAGATGCCTCTGCAGCAGCTCTATGCATTTCAGACATAGCACATCCCATTTGAGCTTCAGGTTTCCCTTTTCTCATTAACCCACGATATAAACCAGCTTCTAACGTTTGTCCATGTTCTTTTTCCCAGTCTTCAACAGGAATACTGTATTTCTTTTGTATCCTATCACGATACCATTCAGGGATTACATTAAATGCGCAAAATGGAACTATACGTAAATCAGGAGTTAAATAATGAATATCACATCTTTGTAATCGCTCTAAATCTTCATTATACTTATCTTGGAAATGCATCATTCCAAGGAATAACGAACGTACATGCCATGAACCCACTGAATCAAAGTTTTGTTTAAGCAAGATGCTTGAAAACATTCTACCCAAATCTAAACCATGAGGCTGTTTAGATCTATCAACAAATTGATTTAATTTTCGTATAACTTCCAACATGGTCCAATATCTATTAGATCCAGATTTTATTTCCTCAGTTTTTTCCTCGAAGTATTCAAGAAGTCCCTTTATATCCACAAAAGAGGTAAGAGGAGTTAGCTTTTTAGTTTGAGTATCTTCAAATACATACGTTCCAGCACCGCATGCAAAATGAATAGATAATTCATATTTTGGTTTTTTGCTAAATGCCTCAATTACATTAGTTAATGGCATACAAGATGGGACAGGGAACCAACCATCTTTAGATATTTCACCATTTGTTTGTTCTTCAATTCTTTCAATACAATCAGGAATAGTGATTCGATATTTCTCTCGTTCTTTTTTCCCCATTCTACCAGTAAGAGAAACAGGCTGAAAGTTAACTGCATGAACAACATCCATATTCTTTTGAGCAAAACGAATAATTCCACCTAATTCATGATCATTAATAGATTTAATAACAGTAGGTACAAATACAACAGTCATTCCACATTTTCTTGCAGATTCTAAAGTATATGGAATTTCCCAATGATTTTTAGGATTAGTTCTAGGACTAACACCATCAAAAGAAAGATACAAGTTGCTCACTCCAGCCATTCTAACTTGTCTCATTGTTTCAGGAGATAAAGCCAATTTAATACCATTAGTATTAAGTTGTACATGATCTACACCCTCTTCTTTCATAATCTTAATTAGAGAAGTTATATCGTCTCTCAACATAGGTTCTCCACCGGTAATTTGGATAGAATTACCAGGAATAGGCCTTTCAGCTTTCAAAGTTTTCATCATTGCTCTAACTTGTTCATGAGAAGGCTCGTAAAGATATGCACCTTCTAAACCTTTTTTAACATAAAAAAAGCAATACCAGCATGTAAGATCACATCTATTGGTTACAATAATGTTTGCCAATCCTGAATGAGATAGATGGTTAGTACATAATCCACAATTTGTTGGACAGGCACATTTATCTACCATTACATTAGGAGAATGAGCACCCTTTCCGTCAACCCAATAGGTACTAAACTTTTTATACATCTCGTATGAACCGTAATAAAGTTCTTCACATTCACCATGACTTGGGCAGGTTTTTGTCATAAAGACTTTACCATCCCTTTCAAAGACTTCTGCATCCAAAATCATATTACAATCTGGACAAATACTTTGAGTATACCTAATAGTACGTTTAGAACCAATAGTTTTACTAGTTAAATTAGAAATATGTATTAAATCCATAATAGGCCTTGAATACTATTTTAAATTAGCCTTATAAACTTGATCTAACAAATACTACGGTGTTTAGTCAGAAAACAATAACGTAAAAAGACAAAGATTTAATATGTTTGGTAATTTAGTCACATCAAGCAATGGAAATTAGTGACAAGGCAAAAAAATCAATGGAGAGCCTTGGATTAACAAATTATGAAATAAGAGTGTATACATCATTATTATTTTCTGGTTCTACCACTGCTGCAGAGATCAGTAAGAAATCAGGAGTGCCTTATTCAAAGATTTATGATGTTTTAAATAGCTTGTATGAAAGAGGTTGGACATATTCAGATAATTTAAGACCTCAAAATTTTTTTCCCAAGTCACCTTCTACAGCAGTAGAAGCAGTGATGATAGAAATGGAAAATAGTATGAGAAGTTATAAAAGTATTTTGATAAATGAATTAATGCCCATTTATGAAAAAACAGGATTAAAAGAAAAACCGGACATATGGGTGGTAAGTGGCCTTTACAACATTGCTGCAAAAGTTACTGAAATAATTCAATCTACAAAAGAAGAGCTCTTAATTGCAATTCCAAAAATTCCCGAGAAAGTCATTAAAACAATTCAACCTTTTCTTCGAGAATTATTTGAAAAGGGGGTAAAGATCATTATTTTGGCATCAGAAGAAACAAGCGAAGAAATAATAAAATCAATGTCAAGAGTAGCCGAAATTCGATTAAAAAATGACATGTTCGGTGGTGGAGTGATAGGAGATTCGAAACAAGTCCTCATATTATTAGCAGAAAATAAAAATAATAATAATAATAATTACGATATAATTGCCATTTGGGCAGAACATATAGGGCTAGCAAGTTTTGCAAAAGATTATTTCAAATATTTATGGGAAGACGGAAAAAAAATAAAACATTAAAGTTTAATAATAGAAGTCCGTAAGAAAATCGGACAAACAATGAATTGAAATGCCCTACTGATAGGATGAAGTAGATCTTGAGTAAGGAGTTTGTCCTTAGATGTGAAATAACATCTATTCCTGTTTAAAATTAGATAAAAGACTAAGAATATAAAATATTAACTAGATTCAGTTTTACCGGGTAAAAGATCGATATTTTATTTGATCCGCATTCATAACGTTTTAGTAAGATTGAAAAATCAGTCTATTGTTTTTAATGTTTAAAAAGGATGTTTAGATCAAAAATTTCTTTAATAACCAATCTATGTTCAATCAATAATGAAATAAAAAATATAAAGACTATTATAAATGGACAAAGATATGCCAATTCCGGAATGAATACATCCGTTCAGTAAATAAAGATCTGGATATTAACTTTGCATATTCAAAACAATAATTACATAAGCAGGTAATTAGAAGAAATAAAGTGAGACATAAAACAAGTTTTATAATCCAATATTGTTTTTTAGATCAAAATTAGATACAATATGAAAGTAATTAAAATAAAAGATTCAGAAAATAGATTAACAATCATACCTGAAGAACCTGATGATCTTTTTAAATTAAGAAGAATCATTGAAAAAGAAGATAATATTATTGCAGATACTACTAGAGTAATTAAATTAGATAAAGAATTTGCAAGACCAGACAAAGGAGAAAGAATAAAAGTCAGAATAAATTTAGAAGTTGAGAAAATAAGTTTTGACAATACAATAGACAGATTAAAAATATCAGGAATTATAATTGCATCAAATAATGACAATATCCCTAAAGGACTATATCATTCGATAGGAATAAAAATTAATGATAACATAATTTTAGAAAAAGAAAAATGGAATCCAGATTATGTAAAACTAATAAGTTCATCTTCAGAATCAAAATACCTTTTGATCTCTATGGATTCTGAAGAAACATCAATAGCTCTATTAAATGGAACAAATTTAAAACCCAGTCCTAACATATATTCAGGAAAAAGCGGAAAGAGATATCTAAATCAGAAAAATGATATTGTTATGAAGATTTATTTTGAAAGCATCAAAAATTCTTTAGAAATTTATAATGGAGAAACTGAAACAAAGGTCATAATTTTTGGTCCAGGAGAAACAAAAAGAAAATTTATCAATTACTTGAAGGAAAAACGTGAACCATATGAGAAAAATATTACAATAATCGAAGGAATAGAAACTTCAGGAGAAGATGGATTTTATACATTTTTACGATCAGATACAATGAAAGAAATACTATCAAATAGCAAAATTGCAATGGTTTCAACAATATTAGACAATGTAATGTCTCAGATCAACAAAAGTGAAAAAAAATATGCAATTGGTATCAATGAAATCAAATATGCGGATTCACTAAATGCTATTGATATGCTAGTTTATTCAGACAAAGTTTTTTTGGAGATAAAAGAAGATGAATTTATCAAGATGTTAAACGATATTGAAAGTAAAAAAAATGTTAGAACATTTGCAACAGATTCATCCACAGATATAGGGTTAAGAATATCAGCACTGGGAGGAATTATCGCATTATTACGTTTTCAAGTTAGCTAAATTTACACTATTTAATGAGTATTATTGTACATCCATTGCAAATAATCTTGTGAAACCTCATCCATTTTAATTATCACTATTTCCGGTAAATCATAAGGATGATTATTTCGTATCTCACTCTTTAACTGGTCCACATGATCTCCAGTAGTTTTAAAAAAAGCAAGCAATTCATCTTCTTTATGATAATTTGATTTCCATTCATAAATAGATTTTATAAAAGTATAATTTACACATGCACAAATTCTTTTTTCTAATACTACAATTTTTGATAAATTATTTAATGATTCTTCATCTGGAAATGTTGAAATTAATAGTATACCTTCTTTGGAGTCATCATACATAATTATCAATAATTGTTCTTTATATATATATACTAGAAGATCTATTTAAATAAAGATTACAAAGATTTTCCCGCATTGTCAATATAATATTTCAAATACCGATATAGTTTAAACCATAACTAAAATAGGGCAAGCAAATACAGAATTTTATACCATACAACCATAATCTAGAATATGATAGAGTATTACACATTAAAATAAGTTTGTACTATATTCTAATAGACAGATCACATATTGAACACTAGTAAAAAAAACTAATATTTAAACATCCATCGGGAAATTTATCAATTCTTAGAAAGCAGATATGTTTATAATGAAGAATAATACTCAAATAAAAAAATATAAGTAATAGTAATAGTAATAGTAATAGTAATGGTAATAGTATTATTATTATTATTATTATTATTATTAAATATACACAAAGATTTTACCTGTTTCAAACCCATATTTTCACAAATAACGCTCTAATATTTCATCGATTTGTTAATCTGTTTATAATTATAGGAAGAAATTTGAATTAATAGAGTAATTCCAACAAAAGAATTAAAAAGGATTTTCATGAAGAAGCGCAGATAAAAGAGCAGATCGTAATTCCTTGCCATATGATGCTTGTTTGAAATAAACGGCATTTACGGTATTATCAATAGTTTGAGATATTTCATCAACTCTAGGTAGTGGATGTAAAATTATAACATCCGATTTGGCATTTTTTAATGTATTTTCATCAATAGTATATAATCCCTGAATTTTTTTATATTCTTGTAAATCAGGGAATCGCTCTTTTTGCATTCGAGTAACGTATATAACATCCAATTTTTTTAACAAATCTTCAGTTAATTCAGTATGATAAAAAATTTTTAAATTATTTGAAAGATCATATATTGATTCACTTCTAATTTTCAAAATTGGTGGAGAAACTAAATGTACATCTAAATTATAGGATGACAATCCATACAATAAAGAATACACAGTACGACCATATTTTAGATCACCAATAATTCCCATAGATAAACCATTTATTCTTTTTTTCTCTTTAAAAATTGTATAAATATCCAACATTGCTTGCGTGGGATGTTCCTCGCTTCCGCTACCACCATTTATGACAGGTTTATTTGATATTTCACTTGCATATCTACTAGATCCATCAGATGGATGACGTATCAATATTACATCAGAGTACAAAGATATTGTTTTTATAGTATCAGCATAGCTTTCACCTTTCATAATAGAAGAAGAATCAATATCAGATATTCCCAACGATCTGCCACCAATAGATGCCATTGCAGATTCAAAACTTAACCGAGTCCGTGTACTATGTTCATAAAAAATATATCCTAGTATTAAACCCTTTGCAATTTCCCCGCGTTCCTTTGATGTCAACGTTTGTATTTTATCAGTAAGATCAAACAGATAAGTAAAATCATCCACTGTAAAATCCCTAATTGAAATAATATTTCGATTAAAAAATTTGTTAACCGGCATATCTATCAGAACAATAAAAAAAAGCCAAATTTTATGCTTTTTTTAAATCAATTATGAAATTAACCGGAAGCACAGCTACTAAATCCACATTCAATACACATATTACAACCTTCAGTAATTATAAGAAAGTTTTTACAATTAGGACACAACTCTTTATTATCAGAAATAGAATCAATATACGAATCAGAGGTTTTTATTGAAATGGGATTAACTTCATAATCCATATGTACAGATTTAAGGTTTGATACAGAGTTACCAACATCTAGCATATGATTTTTATCATCAGGGTAGCTTTCAAAAATAGGAGTAATTTGATCAAGGACATATTTTTCTTTGACATTATTAGAAATATAAGATCGTAAGTATGTGCTTGGTCTCACATGGAATTTTTTATCTTTTTCGTCACCAGTAATATGTAATACCTGTTCATTTCTTGAACCATCCCTATAAATTGTAACCCCTTTCAAACCTAATTCATGTGCAAGCAAATATACACATTTAACATCTTCAACAGTAACATCTCCTGGCATGTTTATTGTTTTTGCTATGGCATTACCAATCCATTTTTGCCATACACCCTGTGCCACTAAATGATCAGCCCAGTGGATATCAATAGCAGTAACAAAAATATCTTGTATCCACTGAGGAATTTCATCTAAACCTCTAACGGAACCATAATTATTAGCAATTTTTTCCAAAATTTCATCATTATACAAACCATTTTCTTTAAGAACATTTTCAAATATTTTGCTAGTGTAAAAGAATCTACCCACAGTAACGCGTTTTTCAAATACTAGAGCAAAAACAGGTTCCACACCGTTTGACACATCAGCAATCATAGACAGAGTTCCAGTAGGTGCGATAGTAGTAGTCCAAGAATTCCTTATACCAAAATTTTTAATTTTTCCTATCAAAGAATCCCAATCATAGTTATGTAAATCTTTTGAAATTTCATAATATCCTGATAATGGAATTACACCATTTTTATAATCAGTATCAGGAAATAATGGAAACGAGCCCCTATATTTTGAAAGTACTATACTTTCATCCATACTAATGTATGATAATGTTTCTGCAAGTCTGTTCATAAGGTCACAACCATCCTTAGAATTATATGGAATTTGTAAAAGAAATAGCAAATCTGCAATACCCATAATGCCTAATCCTATCCGTCTTGTTAGTTTTGTATTTGTATCAATTTCATCCACTGGATATTTGTTAGTATCTATAACATTATCTAAGAATCTTGTTGCGATCCTAATAGATTGTTCATATTTTTGCCAATCAAACTCATATAATCTATCTGCTTTCCTTTTTACAAATTTTGATAGATTTATAGACCCCAAATTACAGGATTCATATGGATATAAAGATTGTTCGCCACAAGGATTAGTAGCCTTAAGTGGACCCCCTTTTGCATTTGTACATGGATTATATTTATTTATATTGTCAAAGAATATAACACCAGGTTCAGCACTTTTCCAAGCACTTAAAGCAATTAATTCCATTAATTGGTGAGAATCAATGTTTTTTACATGTGCTTTAGTGCGAGGATTTCTTAAAGAATATTTATGATCACCTTCATTAATTAAAGAATTCCAAAAATCAGACCAAACTCCAACACTAACGTTAAAATTTTCATAAAAACCAGGTTTGGTTTTCATAGTAATAAATTTTTCAATATCAGGATGCCAAGTTTCCAAAATTCCCATATTAGCACCACGTCTTTTTCCCCCTTGTTTAACGACATCAGTGACGGTATCTATAATTTGCATGAAAGATGCAGGTCCCGATGCAACCCCGCTAGTAGAAGCAACAATATCACCTTCAGGTCTCAATGATGAATAATTAATCCCAACACCACCACCTGATTTGAAAATCATGGCAGCATCAGTAGAAGATTTCATTATAGAATACATGTCATCAGGCATATCAAGAACAAAACATGCAGATAATTGTCCCAATCTAGCACCAGCATTCATAAGAGTAGGAGTATTTGGAAGGAACTCCCCCGATACCATAAGATTATAATATTCAAAGATTTTATCACCATAGATAGATAGTTTTCCTTCAGCTATCATCCGAAGCAATGCTTTAAAATTTATTTTAATTTTCCCAAGTTTAGCCTCGTTAACATAAGTTCTAATTAAAGATTCAAAATGAAATTTATTCAAATAATAATTTCCAATACGAAGTTTATTATCAAAATCGTTTAATTTCTCATAATATTTTTCTGCATCAACTATAGATTGATTGTGATTACCATGTAAATCAAAGATAGATGAATCATGAATTATGTCAGATATAGCCACTAAAATTGCAACTCGTTCAAAAAGCTGTTTTGGGCCTTCATTAATTTCGTTATTTGTTCCCCCTCTAAGCAAATAACGAGAAGACAATACTTTAAGAGAATTGATATCTAAAGATTTGTCCACCTCGTCAAGATCTTTTTTATTCAATATCTTCATCTTCATTTCTCGAATCTTTCTCCTTTCATGCCTATACAAAATGTAAGCTTTTGCGGTTTCTGCCAACCCTTCTTCGATTAAAATAGATTCAACCATGTCTTGAACATCCTCTACACTAAGAGCATGATCGGTATTAGCAGACCCCAAGTATCCGCTTTTATCAACCTTTTTAACTAATTTAATGGCCAGTAATTCAGATAGTTTCCGATCAGATTTACCAGTTGCGACTAATGCTTTATAAATTGCATTAGATATTTTAGATTGTTCAAAATTTACGACTTTACCATTTCTTTTCTTAATATAAAAAACAGATTTATTTTCTGATTTACGGAGATCAGTTTCAGCCATACAGTTTACAATAAAATAATTATTTCGTTTAATAAAAATTTTTATTATATTAGTTAAGTTAAAGTTATCAAATTAGCATAATTACATCGATAGCAAATATCTTTGGACGTCATCTTGGATCCACAAATATTACAAACAAGTTGTTTATTAACAATATCAAAATAAGGAATTAAATCTATAGATTTAGAAATAAAATCTATAGAGTCGTTTATATTCAAATTACCAACATCCAATTTGACAGAAAATCCACCAGGAAGTAAAGTATCGATTATAGATAAATTGGTTATTAATAAATTTTCATTCAGATCCCTTGGAGTAATCACTAAACCCTGAGAATAAGAACCAATAGTATGCGATATTTTACCAAATTTTTTTGAATCCAATTCCACAAATCGCTTGGAACTATTATCATTAATTATTGAAATTCCAAAATTATGTTTTGTTTTATCAAATTGTGCTACTACATCATTAGCGGTTTTAAGAACCTTTTCTATTATTTCAAAGGCTTCATTTTTATCAGTATAGCCTAAAATATCAAAAATGGATTCATTTAAGCCGGTTAAATTAATTAACATATTGGTAGTACCTGATGATGGATAATCAAGATAAGATGATAATGCTGGTAATAATCCTTTTTTAATATTGTCAAATATCAAATCTCTTTTAGTTATCAAAGCGTTTAGTGAAGGTTTCAATAATAAGGCCAATTTCGTTCTGAAATATGTCTCATCTTTATTTGATTGATAAGCCAAATGTGGAAGATTTAATGACAGAGAATGTAAAGATATTACAGGTAAACTATAATCATTATTTAGTTTATTAAGACCCTTACTACTTCGGATGGATTTACGTGATAAAAATATCTGTCCACCAATATTAGTTATCTTGGAAATTAAATTTAAAATTTCATTTGACGGAGGACTAGAAAATACAATATAAATTCCAAATATAGGTATAGAAACTCTACCGAGATATAATAAATATCCATTTAATAAACTGGATAAAACATTACTATTGTCCTTTAATGGAAAAACAAAAGTTATGAATGGAGAATCAAATGTCCTTACAGAAAATGAAGAAAATAACAATGTATTTGCAAAAGTCTTGGAAATCTCTTCCAATGAATAATTATCAAATAGTTTTATAACATTTTCAATAACTATTTCTTTTGAAACTTGTTTTTGGAAAATAGAAGTCAAAAGGGCCAAAACAATACTAGGGTTATCACCTTTTGAAACTCTAGGCAAATATGGAAATTGATTATCATTAAAAGCATCTTTTTTCATCAAGCTTTCAATATCAATAAAAATGGTATCAGGACACATTCCCCAGCTACCAATATCATCAAGATGAATTTCACCATTAAAATGCATATCCAAAATATCCTTTGGAAAAATGGATTTGAAATAATCAGAAAATATAGTTCTTGAAATATCTGTGACTATATCATTAATACCATTAAATAACGATCCATCAGTATTATTTAGCTTTTTATTTAAATCATATATAGGAATACCAATTCTTATTAGTTTATTTAAGTGGTCTTCTAAACCATGTTCCATTAATACATTATTAACACAATCTCGTATGAAAAAAGAAGTTAGATAAGAAACATGGGATTTATATATTTTATTTTCCACCTCATCAGTAATTTTGGCAGATTGTTCTAGAGACATATTAGATTCTCTTACCAAACATTGAATTATTTTATGGGGATTGAATTCTTCAATTGTTTGAGTACTGGTTCTAACATACAATTTTCCACTTTCGATTATAGACTTTTCTTCTATTTGACGTGCCAAACTTAAAACCAGTTTTCCTAAATTAGTAATAGCATATCGTCTTTCTGCTTTATTTAGTCCAACTAATGATTGTCTCAATAATTTTCTTAAATGATAAGCAAATTTTCCGGATTCTTTTTTAGATTTGAAGCCTGCCAAAGATTTTAATTCAGAATAAGTCATGGGACCTTTAGAATTCAGAATACGCAAAATATCAATTCTGTTAGGACTAGCCATTACCGAAAAAATCATTCTAACCCGCTTAGAAGTAGATTCTAAAATACCTCGTTTAGTTTCAGATGCAGGTAAATATTCAGTCCTCAATTATAAAAAGCAGTCAGTTATTGATATATAAATAAAACTAATAAAAATAAAGGTTAAAAATTTAGATCTAGGTTTCTAACAAAATCTGACCACTATTTAATATATCATCTTTTAAATTAATGTTAGGTCGTCTAGAAATAATTGATTCTGGAACCTCTGGCAACTTTTCTTTTGCTTCATCCTCAAGACTATTTTGTACGTCACTTAGTATGGATAATGCTTCTTTATCGACTACAGTACTAATTTTACTATCGGTATTAATAGTAGAATTAATCAATACCTCGCTAGACAAAGAGTGAACTTGAGATAAAACATCAGTAGCAGATGGAACAGCCTTTGAGAGATCCTTTTGAATATCAGTTAACATTTCAATTGTTGGATTTATAGTATCCATCATTGTAGAAAATTCAGTTAAAGTTGTAAAACGTATACCTACAACCTCTAAAGCCAAACTAACATTTTGAGTATTTTTCCTGAGTCTTCTGACTGCAGACAACTCATTAGCTATTACATTAGCCTTGGCATTATTTCCTAGTTTTATACTTTCAGCAATTTTTGAACTAAAGTTTGAATCCATATTCGAAAACTTTGTATCCATAGAGTGTAATTGAGAAATTTGTGTATTTATTACAGAAATAGCAGCATTAACATCAGTATAGAATTGACCGCTTTTTTCCATTCATTAGTTTTTAAAAAAAAATATGTTAAAAATGATTGTTAAATACTATATACAAAAAAGAAAATTAAATTTAGCTAATAGAATTATTAGACCGCAGATTTTTCCAAGACCAATCCATGCTTGACGTCAAAACCAACTACTTTGATTGATGTCCCTAAAGGTAAATCATTAGGAGATGAAATTTTAGGTAAAAATCCAGACACATTAAGATCACATTCATCTAATTTGAATACTACCCATGCATAAGATTCAACATCTTCAAAACCTTCAGGTACTACAGATTGTATGGTATAAGTAATAACTTTTCCATAACCATTAAAAGCGACTTGGGTAAAAGAATTATTAAAACATTTATCACAGAAATATACTGTTTCCAAATTTAGGTTATTACATTTCGTACATTGATTGATCAGTATTTTACCATTTTTTGCACAATCCACAAACTGATCTCTTGAACTTTCTTTTTCAGTTTTTACTTTAGACAATTCAACTATCTCCTTAGATGTAATTATTCCACTTTTCTAAAAATATGGACAGAAGCACTTGCACCTGTTGCACCAAAATTATGAGTCATTGCAATATGGGCATTTTTAACAGTCCTTTCACCAGCATTATTTGTAAATTGATCGAATACTTCTACCACTTGCCCTATACCTGTTGCCCCAATGGGGTGACCTTTAGATTTTAAACCACCAGATGGATTTACAGGAATATCGCCTTTTAATGTTGTTCGTCCCTCTCTAACAGCTTGTGCGCCAGCACCTTTCGGAAAGAATCCCAAATCCTCTATATCAATGAGTTCAGCTATAGTAAAGCAATCATGAACTTCTACAAAATCGATATCTTTTGGGGATACATTAGCCATTTTATATGCTTGTTGTGCAGCATTGACAGTGCTTGGTATTGTTGTTATATCTTTTCTAGATTGAACGGCTGCAGGGGAAGCACCTCTACCAGATCCTATAACTTCAACATATGGTTTTCCAATTTTTTTAGCAAACTCTTCATTACATAAAATAACTGCAGATGCGCCATCAGAAAATGGACAACAATCATATAATTTCAATGGAGAGGCAACTACTGGAGACTTTAACACATCATCTATAGTAATTTTTTTTCTAATGTGAGCCTTAGGATTAAGGTAGCCATTTTCATGGTTTTTGACGGCAATCCTTGCTAGATCTTCTTCAGTTGCTTTATGAGTTGCAAGATATGCTCTAGCCATAGAGCCAAAAAGTCCAGGAAAAGATGCACCATTTCCCCCCTCATAAAAAAAATCAGAACAATATGAAAACAATGTAGTACTCTCCACAGTTCCTGTGTGGGTTATTTTTTCTACACCTATTGCAATAATACAATCATAAAAACCTGCAGCGATATTTGCATAAGCTTCTCGAAACATAACTGATCCAGATCCACAGGCAGATTCAATAGTTAGCCCCGGAACTTCAGGTATTCCCAGATTACTCATAATTACAGGAGCCATATGTACTTGTTTGTCAGTCACACCAAAAACGTTTGAGATATAACCAGCTTTTATATCACGAGGAGATATTCCAGCTGAATTAATAGCATCTTTCGAAGCATTAAGGGCTATTTCAATAATACTTTCATTTAATTTACCGTATTTTGTGCTACCAGCCCCAAGTACACAGACTTTTTCACCCATATTTAATAAATGACCTAAACATAATAAAAATCAAACGGGGACCTTATTAGATAATTATTTTGAAAAATAATTACATGTAACCAATAAAGAGACTAAATTGACTTTAAAACAAACAAATTTTGTCTGCATCATTAGAACAGATTTTCTTAATAAGTAAACACAAAACCAAACAAATTTTGAGACAATAATAATAGTTTTTACCTAATTACATACTAGATTTCATTTTTTAGACAAGTATTTTTAAATCCAAGTATATAAAAACATTAATTCTTTTGATAAATCAAGATTTTAATCTTAAACAGTATTCTTGAAGAATAAAAAAACTATAAAATATAATCACCATATTTGGAAGGCCTATTTCTTGAATCCACATGAAACTTTATATATTTATCGACAGTTTTATCATGAAATGTAAGACTAGACATATTAAATAATACATATTGTTATTTTAAATCATACAAATCGGTTCGTCGATGATTTAACAAAGGAAGATCATTTCTAACTATAGTTATTCTTTCCATATCTAAATTAACAATATCCATTCCTTCTTTATTACCCATATCTAAAATCACTATTCCGAATGGATCCACTACTAAACTGCGACCACAAAAAATATTCCCAACTTGATTTGGAGCTATTATATAAACTCCATTTTCAATAGATCGAGCTTTGCACATAGTTAACCAATGATCTTCTTTCATTGTTCCCTGTACCCATCCAGATGGAGATATTAATGCAAGAGATCCCTCAAGTGTCATCAATCTACTTAATTCAGGAAATCTTAAATCGTAGCATACTAGTAATCCCATTTTACCCAAAGGAGAGTCAACCGGTGTAAAAATTTCATTACCCGATAAGAGCTTTTTTGATTCTTGAAAATTAAGAGCATCATACAAATGGATTTTTCTGTATTTAGACTTAATCAATCCTTTGTTATTTATATATACAACCGTATCATAAACATGGAATTTATCATACATATTTTTATCTTTTAATAATTCGGATAAATTAAGATCTAAAGGTTCTCTTTCATACATCGTTCCTAATATAGATATATTATTTTTTTTTGCACTATTACATAATGTTTTAATAAAATCACCTTCAATTGTTTCTGAAATAGAGAACAATTCCTTTGAAGTTTGAGAAGATGGAGAAAAAGCCATTTGGAATTCAGGGAAGCAAATCATTTCGGCATTTTTCCTCCCAGCTTCCTCAATCAGATCTAAAGAATAGACCAAATTTTCATCTTTATTCACAGAGGACTTCATTTGAACTATTGAAATTTTCACCATTTATTTATCAAATATATTAAAAAGTAGATATAAAAATTAGCAGATTAGAATATATATTAGATCTCTTGCATAATTAGAAATCATTTAAACCAGTCGCATGGATCTTGTGTTTGGTTTTAATAATGCGGGTTCATTATTCTATAATTTACCAAACCCGTAACTATATCTGAT
>Ga0134126_10003398_pt1 | contig 19950 bp, 14 predicted proteins | sample KB31752_FD_96881 | JGI IMG/M metagenome (GOLD analysis project Ga0134126, IMG submission 96881) | Terrestrial soil microbial communities with excess Nitrogen fertilizer from Kellogg Biological Station, Michigan, USA - KB3-175-2 | ecosystem: Environmental > Terrestrial > Soil > Unclassified ...
CTGCAGCAGCAGCACCCCGCCCGGCCGCAGCCGCCGCGCTCGCTCGGCGAGCGCGGCGGCCTGGTCGGCAGCGTGCATCATGCCGAAGCAGTCGAGGATGACATCGGACTCGGCCAGACCGTCTACTCGCTCCAGCCCCTCGACGGCAAGCAATTCCAGCCAGGACCCGCCGTGCGGGCTACCGTACTCGGCGACCTGGGCCCCGGCTGGGAGCAGGCCCGCTGCCGCCACCTTGCTCACGGCATCGACCGCCTGCGCGACAAGGGCGGCGGGCTCGGTTCCCCGCGGCTCCTCCGGCACGGTCGGGTCGTCTAGCAGCTGCGCCAGGCCGCAGTGCGCGCAAAGCCACATCTGCAGCGGGTAGAGCGGGTCTGGTCCTGGGTCGTCGTATCGCGGAAAGTAGTCGCAAGCGGGCTGATCGCCCAAGTCGAGTACTACGTCCCCCGCCTCACAGCGGCAGGCCCGGCATTGGTAGGCGCTCACCGTTATTCCCGTCTCCTCATGTGCACGTATCAAGGGGATGCGGTCCGGATCGTATTAATACGGCTGCCGGCCGAATCTCAAGAGACCTGGCGGCCAATGGTCACCAACCGGATGCATTGGGGGAACATGTCGTCAGGACATGCGTGCCGTTTGTGCGGTGCGGATCTTACACGCTCGTTCGTCGATCTCGGGATGTCCCCGCTCTGCGAGAGCTACCTGCCGGCCGAGAGCGTGGACTCGCCCGAGGTCTTCTACCCGCTGAAGGTCCTGCTCTGTGAGCAGTGCCTGCTCGTCCAGCTTCCCGTGTACGTGACCGGCGAGGACATCTTCTCCGACTACGCGTACTTCTCCTCGTACTCCGACTCGTGGGTCGCGCACGCCAAGCGGTACGCCGACGAGATGACCAGCGCGCTCGGCCTGACCGCCGGGAGCCTGGTCACCGAAGTCGCGAGCAACGACGGCTACCTGCTGCAGCACTTCGTCGCGGCCGGCATTCCCGTCCTTGGCGTCGAGCCTGCGGGTAACGTGGCGGCGGCGGCCCGGGCCAAGGGCATCCGGACTGTGGTGGAGTTCCTAGGACCTGATACGGGCGCCGCGCTCGCCGCTGAGCACGGCAAGGCCGACCTGGTCGCCGGCAACAACGTCTTCGCGCACGTGCCCGACATCCGCGGGTTCGCCGCTGGGCTGCGCGCGCTCGTCAAGGACTCAGGCCTGGTGACGCTGGAGTTCCCGCACCTGCTGCGGCTGATCGAGCGTCGGCAGTACGACACCATCTATCACGAGCACTTCTCGTACCTCTCGCTGCTGACGGCGAGCCGCGCGCTGGAGACTGGCGGCCTGCGCGTCGTCGATGTCGAGGAACTGAGCACGCACGGCGGCTCGCTCCGGGTCCACGCCCGGCCCGCCGAGGCCGCCGGGGAGCCGTCGGCGCGGGTGAAGGCCGTGCTCGGCGCGGAAGAAGCGGCCGGCCTGCACACCGTCGCCGGGCACGAGGGCTTCGCCCGCGACGTGCTGCGTATCAAGAGCGACTTGCTTACCTTCCTGATCAGCGCGGCGGCCGAGGGCAAGACAGTCGTCGGCTACGGCGCCCCGGGCAAGGGCAACACGCTGCTGAACCACTGCGGTGTCCGGTCTGACCTGCTCCAGTACACCGTGGACAGGTCACCGCACAAGCAGGGCATGTTCCTGCCGGGGACGCACATCCCGATCTACGCGCCCGAGCGCATTGCGGAGACGAAGCCTGACTACGTGCTCGTCCTCCCCTGGAACCTGCGCGAGGAGATCAGCGCGCAGCTGTCCTATATCCGGTCCTGGGGCGGGCGGCTGGTCTTCCCCATCCCAGCTCTCGAAGTGGTCTGAGGAGGAGCGGCAGTGAAGGTCGTGCTTTTCTGCGGTGGCCTTGGCATGCGGATGCGGGACGGCGTGACGGACGCACCCAAGCCCATGGCCATGATCGGCGACCGCCCCATGCTGTGGCACGTGATGCGTTACTACGCGCACTACGGGCACCGGGACTTCGTGCTCTGCCTAGGTTACGGGGCGCAGGCCGTCAAGGACTTCTTCCTGAACTACGACGAGACGCGCTCCAACGACTTCGTGTTCCAGGGCGCGGGGGGCGTGGAGTTGTTCAAGACGGACATCGCCGACTGGCGGATCACGTTCGTTGACACGGGACTTCACTCGGAGATCGGCGAACGGCTGCGCCGGGTGCGCCGGTTCGTAGAGGGCGAGGAGATGTTCCTCGCCAACTACGCCGACACCTTCACCGACGCCCCGCTGCCGGACATGATCACACGGTTCGCCGCCAGCGACGCCGAGGTGAGCATGCTCGCGGTGCCGTTGCAGTCCTCGCATCACATGCTCGACGTCGACGACAGCGGGGTCATCACCCGGGCCATGCCAGTGCGGGACCTTCGCCAGTGGGAGAACGGCGGGTACTTCGTGCTCAGGCCGGGGGTCTTCGATTACCTCGATGTGGGGGAGGACCTGCTCGGCGACGCGGTGCCACGGCTCGTGCAGCGAGGGAAGGCGCTGGCCCACCCGTACAAGGGATTCTGGATTACGGCCGACACCGTGAAGGAGCGGGCGCAGTTGGAGGAGATGTACCAGCGCGGCACCTGCCCGTGGATGGTATGGGATCCGGAGCGCTCCGGTGCGGGTAAGGCGGACGCGGCACCCGCTGCCGCCGGGACGGGTTCGCTGTGATCACATTGCGCTTCGAGCCGCCGGATCCCGCGCAAGGTCCGCTCTCCGTGCTCGCCTTGGGCGCCCACCCCGACGACCTGGAAATCGCGGCCGGCGGCACCTTGCTCACCCTGGCAGCGCGCCATCCCGGGCTGCGGGCCAGGTACGTGGTGCTGAGCGGGACGCCGGAACGCCAGCGGGAAGCACAGGCGGCGGCCCGTGCGTTCCTGCCCGGCGCGGACCTGCAGATCGAACTGCACGACCTGCCGGACGGCCGGTTTCCCGCCGTATGGGGTGAGGTCAAGGAGGTTCTGGAGGGCGTGGCCGGGTCCTTCCGGCCGGACGTCATCCTCGCGCCGTCCGCAACGGACGCCCACCAAGATCACCGCACCGTCGGTGAGCTTGTCATCACGGCGTTCCGTGACCAGGTCTACCTGGCGTACGAGGTTCCGAAATGGGACGGCGACATGCCCCGTCCGAACATGTACTTTCCGCTGTCTGAAGAAGTCGCGCGGCGCAAGATCGAACTGCTCGACAAGCACTACCCGTCCCAGCAAACCCGGGACTGGTGGGGCGAAGAAACTTTCCTGTCGCTGGCCAGGCTCCGTGGCATGGAGTGCCGTGCCCGCTACGCCGAGGCCTTCACTTGCTCAAAGCTGATCGTCTCCTAGCGGGACCATAGGAAGGATCATAGGTTCATGACTTTGCCGGCTTTCCCAGTTCTGCGCTATCCAGGTGCGGTGCCGCCCGACCCGGTTGCGGCCCGGGAGCGCTCGCTGCGGCGCAGGGTCGGCCTAGTGTGGGCCCTGCTGCTTTTCAACACCATGACTTACACGCCTGGGATCGGCGTTTTGGACTTCCCGTCCAAGATCGGCAAGGGAATCGCCCAGGGGTCGCTGCCGGTGGCCCTCCTACTGGCGCTGAGCGTGAACCCGAAGCTCAAGGTGCGCCCGAACGTGCTTCTGTGCGTTGAGGGCTTGCTCCTGCTCGACGCGCTGATCACTGCCCTGCAGGTGCACAAGTTCGGCACCATGTACCGCACGTTCCGGCTCGCCGAGTATGTCGTGGCGCTCTGGCTGCTGACTCCGTGGTGGGGCCGACGCGACATGATGCTGGTCTGGTGCCATCTGCGCTGCCTTTACGTGGCGCTCGCCTCCGCGTTCATTGGCATCGTGATATCCCCGCACCATGCCTTCGCCTACGGCGGCAGGCTCAGCGCGGTGCTCTGGCCGATCCTTCCCACCCAACTCGCGCAGTACGCGGCGATCGCGGCCGGGCTCACGATTATCCTCTGGTTCGCCCGCCTGATGAGCGGGCGCACCGCCGCCGTCGGCGTGGCGTTCGCCGTTGCGATCCTGCTGCTCTCGCACACACGGACCGCGCTGATCGGCCTAGTGGCAGGCCTGCTCGTCGCGGGCATCAGCCTGTTCCTCATCAATGCGCGGGTTAGGAAGTTCCTGGCTACGATCGCAGCCGTCGCGACGGTCGCGGTCATCGCCGCGGCAGGCGTTCTCACCACGTGGCTGGCACGGGGCCAGGGTATGCAGGGGCTGACCAGCCTGACCGGCCGGACCACCTTCTGGTCCGCCGTACTCAACCTGCCACGGACCAGGTTCGAGGAGCTCTTCGGGTTCGGCCTGACCAACGCGAGCATCAACGGCCTGCCGATTGACAGCAACTGGCTGTCCGCCTACCTGCAAGAAGGCCTGATCGGCGTGGGCATCTGCGTGACCCTCTACTCGTTCGTGCTCGTGGCGGCATTCTTCAGGTCGACCGGGATCCGCCGCGCGATCGTCTTGTTCCTCGGTACGTACTGCCTGCTCGCCTCGTTCACCGAGGATGGCGTCAGCGGCGTCTCGCCGTACCTGCTTAACCTCGTCCTAGCTGTCTCGCTGTTCATGGCAGGCCCGGCCCGCCCTGCGTCAAGCGCGGCGCCCGTCCCCACGTTCACCCCAGAGGAGCTTGCGGCCGTCCAGCCTTAGCCACCGAACAGCACGGTGGACAACTCGGCGAACTGGGCTGCGACTTCCTGCTCAAGCCGGGTGTTGCCCTCCGCGATCGTCTCCCGCAGCTCGTCCTGCCGCTTCTCCAGCTCGGTGAACTGCGCGATCAGCTGGTCGAGATCCGGAAACTTGGCCGGCTGGCAGAACTCCGCTAGGCCCATCTTCCCGAGGAGCGCGGCGAACTTCGGCGAGTAACTAAGGGCGACCACGGGCTTGCCGAGCCGCAGCGCGCAGACCACGCTGTGGAAGCGCGTGGCCACCACCGTGGCGGCCGGCGCCATCGCCTGCATGAGCTCAGGGAACGTCGTCGCGTATTCCGTGACGACCCGCCCGGGGGCAAGGTCGGGACGGTACGCCTGGATGTCCGCGAGAATTGCCTCGCCGACGAGCTTGTCCGGCGGGTTCTCGTCTCCGATCAAGATCCGCACGCCGCGGTCGTTGTCAACCAGCCACCTGACGAAGGCCTTCATGGTGAAGACATACGCCGCGTGGATCTCCTCGGCCTGCTGCCGGTCATCGTTGCTGCCCCGGTAGCCCATCACGCCGACGCACACGATGTTCGGGTCGCCCGGCCCGCATGGCAGTGGCGGGGTGCTGAACGCCAGGTCCGCGTAGACGTGATCGCGCGCCGTGTCCACGCCCCGTGCACGCAGCATGTCGCGCGACTGCGCGTCGCGGTACGAGCGGTAGTCGGCGAGCTTGGCAGACGCGTCGAGCAGGACCCGGGTGGCCCGCCGCTTCACGGTGCCCGCGCCGATGCTGACGAAGGCGACCTTGACACCGAACAGCTTCCCCGACGCGCAGGCGAGGAAGAACGAGTAGGGCAGCCCCCAGGGCTTAAGCGGGAGGCTGGACTCCATGGTGCCCATCCCCGGGATGATCACGACGTCATGCCGCCGGACCCAGGCAGCCGTACGGAAGACGTCGACTCCCTTGCCCAGGCTCTTGAGCGCGATCGCGGTCAGGCCGGTCGCGGTCTTCTCGTACCGCTGGTACCAGTTCAGGTAGACCGCAGGGACCCCGTACCGGGTCGTCACGATCTCCGGGCCTTTGCCGATTACGTCAAGTACAGCATCGGGCTGCTCGGTCTGCAGGTAGCGGAGCACGGCCTCCATCGAGGTGTCATTGCCGATGTTGCCCGTGCCGAGAAGCCCGAGCAGGCCGACCCGGGGCCTGGATGTCATTGCCCTGCTCACAGGTTCTCCTCTTCCTTGCTCGGCACGAGGGCATCGATATTGAGATCGGGAACCGCGTCACTTGCCTGCCCAACAGGCGCTTGCGCCCCCGAGTCAGGGGTGCGAGCGGGCAGCACCAGCCCGGATAGTCGGCGCACCAGGTAGAGCGCGGGCTGGGTCTTGAACGACGCCTCTTCCTCACCTTCCTGCTCCGCCGGCACAGTCCGGCTTGCGAGCCAGCGCACTAGGTGCCCGTAACACTCGCGTTTCTCTGCGGGCGGCAGCGGAGACCGGTGGACCGCCGAGACGTAACCCCAGAGATACTCCGCGTACAGTCGGGCGGCGGACTGCTTCGCGCGGCGCGGGTCGAAGCCGGTGCTCCACCCGCGCGGTGACAAGTGCCGGTTCGGGTGGTCGCGGCGGAAATACATCCACTCGGGAACCTGGAACAGCGTGCCGTGCAGGGCGAACTCGGCGATCAGGGTGCGCTCTCCGTTGTGGTAGCTGGCATGCAGCGGCGTCTGGCGCAGGACGCTCATGCGGTACACGGCATAGGTCCAGTCGCCCTTGCCGTCATACAGCATGCTGTGGAAACGGTCAGGTGCCCGCGAAGCAGCCGTGCCCTTCGGGTACTTGAAGTACTGAACCGGGCGGCCTCCTGGGTCCATCAGCACACACCACGCGTGAGCGAGGGAAGCCTCGGGGTGCGCGTCAAGCGACTCCACGCATCGCCGCAGGAAGTCGCGATGGTACAAGTCGTCATGGGACGCCCATTTGAAGAACTCGCCGCGCGCCTCACCAACAAGGAAGTTGTGGTTAGGGATCAAGCCAATGTTCTGCGGCTGGCGAATGTAGCGGACCCGGGAGTCCTGCTCCTCGTAGCTGCGGCATATCTCTGCGGTGCGATCGGTCGACGCGTTGTCCGAGATAATCAGCTCGAAGTCCCCGTAGCTCTGCCCAAGCAGCGCGTCGATGGACGCGGGAAGCAGGCTCTCGCCGTTGTACACGGGAAGTCCGATGCTCAGCCGTGGGTGGGTGGTCATGCTCAACAGACCCGCCACGCCACGGCCCTGATACGCGCCGGTCTGGTTTGTATCAGCACACGGTGATCGCAGGTCTCTTGACCGTGCATGCATATGTCATTAACTTGGCCAGGTCCGCTGACCGGAGGGCGCACGTCACGGCCCAGCTCAAGAGCGCCGGCATTGACTTCGAGCTCGTGACGGCCGTCGATGGCCAGGAGCTAGACCTGGACGACGCCGAGAAGATCGATCCCGCCTTCCACTCCGTTGAGTACTCGGCCGGCGCGGCTGGCTGCGCGCTAAGTCACCTGAACGTCTACGCGAAGATACTCGCGGACGGGCTGGACAAAGCGCTGGTGCTTGAAGACGACATCATCGTGCCTACCGACCTGGCGCGGCTGGCCGATGCCGTGGCGGAGCAGTGCACGGGGGCGGAGATCGTGCTGCTCAACTTCGACAACCCGGATCCAGTCAAGATGAGCGGCGAAGGCGCGGTGCGCCTCCCCGGTGACCGGCTGCTCGCGTTGCCGATCGACATCGCGCAGCCGCGCAGCTCGGCCGCGTACGTCGTGACGCGGGAGGCCTGCGAGCGCCTGGTCAAGACGGTGTTGCCAGTGCGGGTGCTGGCCGACGCGTGGTGGCACTTCTATCGGGAGGGCGCACTCGACCGGGTCCGTTGCGTCACGCCGCTGTCAGTGCGCAAGAGCCCCAGGTACACCTCGACGATCGGGTTCTACTCGCTTGGCGACGGAGTCCGTGCGCGCCTGGTTGAGCCGCTGGTGCGCGGCAAGATCCCGCTGCTGGGCCACGTTCTCTCCTACCGCCGGGAGCGCATCTACCGTCAGTTCATCCGGACGGAGCTGGTGACGGTGCCGTTCGTGGAGAAGCCGTCCCGGCTCGACTGAGCCTCGCACCAGGTCCTTCAGCCGCTGACTTGCGCTCGTGCCGGGCGCGGTAGCAGCCAGGACGGCACCATCACCTGCGGGGTCTCGTGTAGTGCCTGCCGCAGTTGCCGCCATGAGAGCACAGTGCCGATCCATGCCGCCGCGGCGCTGAAGTACAGCGTGCCCTCAGTCCCGGCGACGAGGGCGCCGATAATCGCGAAGACGATGACGAGCGTTGCGGTGGGGAGCGAGGCCAGCAGGCTGCGCCGCGACGCCCCGAGCGCGTGCAGGCCGAGGTTCGCGCCGGTCGCCGTGCAGCTGGCCATGACGGACAGCGCCGCGGGTATCACCAAGGGGTAAGCCGCTTGCCACAGGTCGCCGAGCATCAACTGCCCGAGCCCGTGTGGCAACGCGATGAGCAGCCCGATGGTCCACGGCAGCGCGAGCAGCAGCAGCCCGCTGCTCACCATGGCGCAGAAGAGCGGGAACCTGCGCGGTGAGTTGTGCAGCAGCCGGGCCCCTTCGGGGATCGTGATGATGCTCACCCCGAAGAGGAGGATGTTGAAGGGGCCCATGAGTACGGACGCGGCCTGCATCGCGCCGACGGCGGGAAGGCCGAGCAGCGAGGTGACGCTGTAGCTGCGCAACATAGAGACGGAGTTTGCCCCCGTGTTCTCCACGAGGTACCGCGGGCCCAGGTCGCGGTGCCGCACTAGCCACTGCCCGGCGGCCATCAGGCTGGGCAGTACCTTGGCCTGCAGGGATCCGACCACCGCCCCCACGCCACCGGCGGCGCCCCACGCGAAGACGAACCAGAACACCTGCGTATGGCCCGTCACCTTCAGCAGCAGCAGTGCGGGAATCTGCACCCCGGCCCAGACGGCGTCGTTGATGAACGCGTGTTGGCCCTTGCCGAGCGCGAAGAACGCATACCGCCAGCTGTCCTGCAGCAGCAGTCCTGGCAGCGTCAGGCCAAGGGCGGTGAAGGCCTGCCCGGTCGTGCCGCCGATCAGCGGTCCCACCGCGAGGCCGCCGGCGCCGCCGACTAGCCCCACGACCACTGCGGTGCCGGTGGCACCCGCTGTAGCGCGTCGCCAGCTTGCGAGGCTGCCGGCGCTGAACCGGATCAGCAGGGGCTCGACGGCGAGGGCGCGTGACGCGTTGATCGCAAACCCGTACGTAACGTAGGCAAGGCTGAAGGCACCGAACTCCCCTACGTCAAGCGAGCGCGCGACGAAGGCGCTCAGCAGGAAGTTCGTCAGGCTGGACATGCCCTGATCCGCGATACCCCAGCTAAAGCGGTGGGCCGCCTTGCGCACGGTCCCGAACTTCAACCATCCACCAGCTCAAGGGCACGACATTGATTCACCAGAAAGAGATCCGCGACAGCGCGCGCCTGATACAAAGAACGCACACATTCCGGCACCTCAACCCGTCAACCCTGATCTGTCCGAGGTTGTGGGTATCAGCATCACCTGCTGGGTGCTCTCATGGACGTGTTGTCCAAAGCGACCCGCGTCCTCATCATCGTCCAGAACCTTCCTGTCCCGTTTGACCGGCGCGTCTGGCTCGAATGCCAGGCCCTCGTGGCGGCTGGGTACCAGGTGGCTGTCGTGTGCCCCAAGGGCAAGGGAGAACCGGGTTACGCGGTCATCGACACGGTCGAGCTCTACAAGTACCGGCCCTACGCGCCGGGCGGGAGCAAGGTCGGCTTCATCGTCGAGTACGCGTACTCGTTCCTCGCGACCGCGTGGCAGGTGGTCAGGGCGCGGCGGAAAGGGCGCTTCGCCGTCCTGCAAGCGTGCAATCCGCCCGACATCTTCTGGCCGATCGCGCTGATCCTACGCTGGCTGGACCGCACCAAGTTCGTCTTCGACCACCACGATCTGTGCCCGGAGCTGTTCCAGTCGCGTTTCCCCGACGGGCCGTCGCTGCCGTACCGGGGGCTGCTCGCGCTTGAGCGCCGCACGCACCGGACGGCGGACCACGTGATCTCCACCAACGACTCCTACCGGAAGATCGCGATCAACAGGAGCGGCAAGGCGCCGGGGGACGTGACGGTAGTCCGCACCGGCCCCGACCCGGACAAGCTCCGCCGGGGCGAGCAGGAGCCGGAACTGCGGCGCGGGCACGCGTTTCTCGCCGCGTACATCGGCGTCATGGGGCCGCAGGACGGCGTGGACTACGTGGTGCGCGCCGCCGACATCGTGGTGCATGAGATGGGACGCGACGACATCGCGTTCACGCTCATAGGCAAGGGCGACTGCTTTGACGAACTGGTCGCGCTGCGGGACGAGCTCAAGCTGCACGGCCATGTCGAGTTCACCGGACGGGCACCCGACGACCTCGTCAAGAAGGTCATGTCGACCGCGGACATCGGGCTGTCCCCCGACCCTAAGAACCCGCTCAACGACCTGTCCACCATGAACAAGACGATGGAGTACATGGCGTTCGAGCTGCCGGTCGTGGCCTTTGACCTGCGGGAAACCCGCGTATCCGCCGGCGACGCCGCGCTCTACGTCACACCGACCGGGTCCGCCGAGCAGGATGTGCACGACTACGCGAAGGCGATCGTGGACCTCATCGACGACGCTAGCAACCGGGAGCAGATGGGCAAGCTCGGCCGGGTCCGGGTCGAGGAAGAGCTCGCCTGGCCTCATTCCGCCCGCGCCTACGTCGGCGTGTACAACCGGCTGACCGGAGCCTAGGCCGATGTGCGGGATCGCCGGGTGCTACCAGCAGGCGGACGGGCGGAAGCTCGCCGACGTCATGACGGCGCGGATCGAGCACCGTGGCCCGGACGCTGGCGGGGTCTGGAGCCATGAGGACGAGCGGGTCTCCATCCACCTAGGCCACCGCCGGCTCTCGATCATCGACTTGTCCACGGCGGCCGACCAGCCGCTGCGCAAGGACAGCCTGTCGCTGACCTACAACGGCGAGCTGTACAACTACCGGGAGCTGAGGGCGGAACTCCAGGCGGCGGGTGCCACTTTCGTCACCTCCTCCGACACCGAGGTGGTACTTGAGGCCTGGCGGCACTGGGGCCCCGCCGCCCTGGAGCGGTTCCGTGGCATGTTCGCCTTCGCGCTGGCCAACACGGCGACCGGCGAGCTTGTGCTTGCCCGGGACCCGCTTGGCATCAAGCCGCTGTTCTACCTGCCACGCGGTGACGGCGTCGTCTTCGCCTCCGAGCTGAAGGCGATCGTGGCGGCGCTCGGCAGCGAGCTGCGCATCGAGCCGGGCACCCTTGTCGCCTCCATGCTGTACTACTGGGTTCCCGAGCAGCGCTGCGCCATCCAGGGTGTGCATAAGCTCCCTGCGGGCGCCTGGGCGCGGCTGCGGCCGGGCAAGGAGCCGGAGGTAACCGAGTACTGGCGGATCCAGGACGTGGCCGCCGCGGCCGCCGGGCACCCGGCGGCCAACCTCAAGGAAGTGATCGCGGAATCGGTCAAGGCGCACCTGGTGGCCGACGTCCCGGTGGCGAGCTTCCTGTCCGGCGGCCTTGACTCAAGCATCGTCACCGTCCTCGCCCACCAGGACGCTAGCTCGGTTGACGCGTACACCATCACCTTCCGGCCGGAGGACCAGAAGCTTGAGGCGATGCCGGACGACGCGGTGTACGCCCGCAAGGTCGCGGCGCGGTACGGCATCAACCTGCACGAGATCGAGCTCTCTCCCGACATCGTGGACATGCTCCCGCTCATGGTGGACTACCTCGACGAGCCGATCGGCGACCCGGCGGCGATCAACACCGTCCTCATGTGCGAGGCGGCGCGCGAGCGCGGAGTAAAGGTGCTCCTGTCGGGGATGGGCGCCGACGAGCTGTTCGGCGGTTACCGCAAGCACCTCGCCTGTCTCATGGCCAGCCGCTACCGCCGTCTGCCCGGCGCGGCGCGGGGCGCGGCCCGGCTCGCGGTGAACAGCCTCCCGGTGAGCGTCGGCAACCGGGGCCTGCGCTACCCGCGCTGGGCCAAGCGGTTCATGACGTTTGCGGAGCTTCCCGAGGAGGCCAGGTTCCGTCGGAGTTACACGCTGTACGGCCCGGCGGACCTGACGGCGCTCGTCGGCCCGGAACTACGCGACTGCGTCGACGACGTGATCGGCGAGCACGCCGTAATCTACGCCGACAACGACCTGGACGACGAGGTCAACCGGATGTGCCTCGCCGACGCGCGGCTGTTCATGGCAGGGCTCAACCTCACCTATACGGACCGCGCGAGCATGGCCGCTTCGGTCGAGGTGCGCGTTCCGTTCGTGGACAAGGTAGTCGCCGAGGCAGCCTTCACGATCCCCGGCCGGGACAAGATCCGGGGCAGGGTCGCCAAGGCCGCGCTCAAAGACGCTGCAGAGAGTTGGCTGCCGCACGAGATCGTGCACCGGCCGAAGGCCTCCTTCGGCGCTCCGCTGCGCGCCTGGGTCCGCAACGACCTCAGCGAGCTGATCGGCGACGTCCTGGTGGGCGGCGAGCTGGTGCAGCTCGGCATGCTGCGCAAGGCACCCCTGGAGCGGCTGATCGCGGAAGAGCGGGCGGGCCGTGAGGACTACGCCAAGCAGATCTGGCAGCTGCTGTCGATGGAGCTGTGGTACCGCCAGGTGCGCGCCGCGGGCGTCGGAACGTAGGCGGCACACAGCAAGCATTGGTTAATCGCTAAGAAGCCTAAGGAATTCGATGAAGCAGATAGCCCAGAACTACAAGTCGGGTGAGCTGGCCGTCCTCGACGTTCCTGCCCCGGTTTGCCGCCCGGGCGGCGTACTGGTGAGATCGCTCTTCTCGCTGATCTCCACGGGTACCGAGATGATGAAGGTCTCCGAGGCCAGCATGTCGATGGTCGGCATGGCACGGGCCAGGCCGGATCAGGTCAAGAAGGTCATTGACCAGGTGCAGCAGCAAGGACTTGTCACCACCTACAAGAAGGTGGTGAACAAGCTCGACTCCTACACCCCGCTTGGCTACTCCTTGTGCGGCGTGGTGACTGAGGTGGGCAAGGGCGCGGAGGAGTTCAAGGTCGGCCAGCTCGTCGCCTGCGCCGGCAACGAGCAGGCGCTGCACGCCGAGTACAACTGGGTGCCGGTCAACCTGTGCGCGGCCGTTCCCGAAGGGGTGCTGCCCGAGCACGCGGCGTTCGCGACGGTCGCCGCCATCGCGATGCAGGGGGTGCGCCGCGCTGAGGTCCAGCTCGGTGAGACCGCCGCCGTCATCGGCCTCGGCCTCATCGGCCAGCTCGTGATCCGGCTGCTCGCGGCGGCCGGCGTGCAGGCGATCGGCATCGACCCGGTACAAGAACGCTGCCGCCTCGCGGAGAAGGCAGGCGCGATAACCGCCGGGTCGCCGGACGACCTGGACGCCTTGCTCGCCGAGCTCGGCAAGGTCACCAAGGGACGGGGCGCGGACCATGTGTTCCTGGCTGCTGGCGGCAGCAGCAACGGTCCAGTCGAAGCGGCCGTCAAGCTCGCCCGCGACCGCGCCAGGATCATCGACATCGGCAAGATGAAGCTCGACCTGCCGTGGAACGCGTACTACGAGAAGGAACTCGACGTCCGGTTTTCCCGCTCCTACGGGCCGGGCCGCTACGACACGCGCTACGAACTCGACGGCATTGACTACCCGGCCGGGTACGTCCGGTGGACCGAGAAGCGCAACCTGGAGTCCTTCCTCGACCTGGTCGCCCGCGAAGAGCTCGACGTCGCTACGCTGATCGACGGCGTCTTCCCCATGACGGACGCGGCCAAGGTTTACGACGACCTGAAGACCGGGGCGCTCAAGGCGATCGGCGTCCTGCTCTCCTACCCGGTCCCCGACGGCGACGCGCCGGCCCCGGCCACGAAGCAATCGCTCCCTCGCGCGACGCAACAACTCGTTAAGAAGACGAAGAGCGGGTCACGGGACCGGATCGCCATCGGCTTCGTGGGGGCCGGCAACTACGCGAGCTCTATGCTGCTGCCGCACCTGCTCAAGAACCCCGCCGCAGGCCTGGAGCACGTCGCGACCACCAAGTCGCTGTCCGCGGTCAACGCACAGAAGAAATTCGGCTTCGCCACGGCGTCGACCGACTCCAACTCCGTGTTCGAAGACGACTCACTCGATGCGATCTTCATCGTGACCAGGCACGCGACGCACGCCAGGCTGGTCTGCCGCGCCCTCGAGACTGGCAAGGCAGTCTTCGTCGAGAAGCCGCTCGCGCTGACCCGCGCCGAGACGGACGAGATCGCGGCGACCATCGAGAAGACCGGCAACGACCGGCTCATGGTCGGCTTCAACCGGCGGTTCGCGCCGCTGCTCACGTCGATGCGCAGGTCCTTCGGCACCGCCGCGGCCACCGCGTCGACACGCTACCTGGTCAACGCTGGCCCGCTCGCGAAGGACAGCTGGTACCTGAACGAGGAAGCGGAGGGCTCTCGGTTCATCGGCGAGGGCGGCCACTTCATCGACACCCTCTCCTGGTGGGCCGACAGCCTCGTCGCAGAGGTCTACGCCGTGCCCGGCCCGGAGAAAGGCGACGTGCAGGCCACTTTGCGGTTCGCCAACGGCGCGACGGGCACAGTCGCGTACCTGACCGGCGGCAACGCCAAGTTCCCAAAGGAGACACTGGACGCGACAGGCGGCGGTCGCTCGGCCCGGCTCGACAACTTCAAGGCGGCCTCGGTCTGGACCGCGCGCGGTAAGGACACTGCGAAGGCCCGCGGCGGACAGGACAAGGGCCAGGACACGGAGATGAAGTCGTTCGTCGAGGCGGTCCGGACCGGCGGGCCGATGCCGGTCAGCGTCGATTCCCTGCTCGCGACCACCAGGGCAACGATCGCGGTCGGTGAGAGCGTCCTCAGCGGCAAGCCGGAGCGAGTGTGAAAGGTTTGCAGGCCTCCCGGCTTGACTGGTACGCGCGGCGGCTCGGCCGGATGTCCGGCGCCGAGATCGCTTGGCGGTTCCGCGAGCAGGCGGTGCGCCTCGCGTGGGCGCGGCGGCAGGTTCGCCGCCGGGACGTGCGCGCGCTGCCCTCGCTTACCGCTGTGCGGCCGGTCACGGAGCGCCGCTTCACCTCGCCGCTGCCCGCGGGGACCGCGTCGATGGTCCCCGATGACGCCCGCGCTGCGGTGCTCACGGACGCGGAACGGCTGCTCAAGGGCGAGTGGGAGGTGCTTGGTGCCGTCAGGACCGACATGGAGCGGCCGGACTGGTTCTACGATCCGGTGACCGGGTGCCGGTCGGCCCCCGACGCGTACGCGTTCAGCCTTGACCAGCGGAACGAGTCCGAGGTCGGCAACATCAAGCAGGTGTGGGAGGTCAACCGGCTGCAGCACCTGACGCTGCTTGCGGTCGCCTGGTACCTCACCGGCGAAGACGCCTATGCCGCCCGCGTCGCCGAGCAACTGCGCTCCTGGTGGCAGCAAAACCCGTTCCTGTCCGGGATCAACTGGACGAGCGGCATCGAACTCGGCATCCGGCTCGTCAACTTCGTCTGGATCAGGAGGCTGCTCGACGGCTGGCCCGGCGTGGCGGACCTCTTCGAACGCAGCGACCTGGCGCTTAGGCAGATCCGCTGGCACCAGGAGTACCTGGCCGCGTTCGAAAGCAGGGGTTCGTCCGCGAACAATCACGTGATCGCGGAAGCCGCCGGGCAGCTGGCGGCGAGCTGCGCGTTCCCGTGGTTCCCGGAGAGCGCGCGCTGGCGGCGGGACGCGCAGCGGCTGCTTGAGCGTGAGCTCGACCGCAACACCTTCCCGTCCGGGGTCAACCGCGAGCTGGCCACGGACTATCACGGCTTCGTGGCAGAACTCGGGTTCTTCGCAGCGGTCGAGGCCTCGGTCGCGGGGACGCCGCTGGGCGTCGCGACCTGGCGACTGCTGTGCGAGATGACGGACGTGATGGCCGCGCTCGTCGACAGCCGGCTGCGCCCGCCCCGCCAGGGCGACTCGGACGAGGGGCGAGTGGTCATCCTCGACGCGCCAGCGCACAACCGCTGGCCGACGTTGCTGTCACTCGGCGACGCGCTGTTCGGCCGGCTCGACTGGTGGCCTGCGACGGTCCCGGACGCGGCCAGCACGTTGGTCAGCGCGCTCGCGGGAGGGAAACGGCCGGTTAGCGACCGGCCATCGCATCGACCTGAACGTTTCCCTGATGCCGGAATCACCCTCTTCAGAACGGCAGCTGGTGCCACGCCCGAGATATGGCTTCGGCTTGACGGCGGACCGCACGGGTTCCTGTCCATCGCGGCGCACGCGCACGCGGACGCCCTCTCGGTGGAGGTGCGTCACGACGGCACCGACATCCTGGCCGACCCCGGGACCTACTGTTACCACGGCGAGCCGGAGTGGCGGCGGTACTTCCAGTCGACGATTGGCCACAACACCCTTGAGGTCGACGGCCAGTGGCAATCGGTGCGCGGCGGCCCGTTCCTGTGGCTGCGGCCCGCAGCCGGTAAGGAAATAGCGGTGGCGGACGACGGAACCATCGCGAACTGGGTCGCCGCCCATGACGGGTACGCCCGGCTGCGGCCCCCGGCCACGCACCGCAGGTCCGTCCGGCTTGACCGCGGCGTGCGGTCGATTGAGATCACCGACGAAGTCGACGGCGGCAGCCGCGATGTCCGGCTTGCCTATCACCTCGGGCCGGAGGTTCAGGCGGAGCTCGACGGCTCGGTGGCAGTCCTCAGCTGGCCAGGCGGTACCGCCAGGCTGACACTTCCTGGCCAATTGAGTTGGAATTTGCGCTGCGGGGAAACCGACCCCGTCCTCGGCTGGTATTCGGCAGCCCTTGGGCACCGCGTTCCTTCCCGGACCTTGCTTGGTGCTGGAAGAAGCGCGGGTAATGCCCCATTGGTAACATTTCTCCAATTTTAGATGTGATGGAATGATTGAACAAAATGCGGCTTATTCGCCCGTACGATTGGGCGAAGGTAACGCCAGTGCCGCGCTTGAGGGCGCGGCAGGCAGCCGAGCGGAGGCATGATGAGCCAGCAGGCACTGGACCTCAGAAGTTCTATCCAGGCCGTGCGACGGCACCGCAGGCTTTTCGGGGCTATTGTCGCCCTCGGCCTCCTGCTTGGTGCTGTCTACGCAGTATTCGATCAGCCGATGACCACCAGTTCGGCCCTTGTCGCCCTTCCGCAGGCGGCCGCGCAGGTGGTGCCGGATCAGGCCAGCAACCAGCTTGACACCCAGATGCTTGTCGCTGGCAGCGGCGTGGTGCTTGAAGACGCGCTGCCGCACATCAAGCCGTCGATGACCCTGCAGGTGCTGGACACCAGGGTCAGCGTGACGAACCCGGCGGGAAGCATTCTCTCGATCAACGGCAGCGGACGCAGTGCCGCCGAGGCGGAATCCATCGCCAACGCGGTCGCCCAGAGCTATATCTCCTACACCTCATCGGCGGGAAGCGCGGCAGGCGCGGTGCCGGCCAGGCTGCTGGCCTCAGCGACAAGCGCGACAAACGCGAAGCTGCCCGCGCGGATTGCCATATACGGGCTGCTCGGCGTCATCGTCGGCATCGTGGTGGGATTCATCGTTGCGATTGCCACCAGCAGTAATGACCGACGGCTCAGGAAACGTGACGCTATTGCGAACTCCGTCGGAGTACCTGTTCTCGCGGCTCTCCCGGTCGCCCGTCCGGCTGATGCCACGGCGTGGGCAAGGCTGATGCAGGAGTACCAGCCCGGCGCCGTCTCCGGCTGGGCGCTGATCAGGCTGCTGCGGCACCTTGGCGTGGTGGACGCTAAGACCAGCAACAAGGACACGGGCAACGGGGCCAGTGAGGGCTCCGCTGCCCCGCTGATCCTGGCTGTCTTGTCGCTCGCGACGGACCAGAAGGCCCTCGCCCTGGGCCCGCAGCTCGCAGCCTTCGCCGCGGCGCAAGGGGTACGCACAGGCTTGGTCTTGCTGCCGCACCAGGACACTGCCGTCACGGCTGCGCTGCGCACCGCCTGCGCGGCTCCGGTACCGGCGCAGTCGTCGACGGGACAGCACAAGCCGCTGCGGCTGGCCGTCTCCGAGGACGGCACCTTTGACCGGCTGGACGACGCGCTCATCGTTGTCGTCGCCGTGCTCGACGACACGCCCTCGCCCCTGCCGGATGCACTGGGCGCGACCGTCACGCTCCTTGGCGTCTCCGCCGGCGCTGCCACTGCGGAGCAGCTAGCGCAGGCCGCCACGGTGGCCGCCGCTCACGGCGAGGTCGCGGGGTTCCTCATCGCGGATCCAGATCCAAGCGACCAGAGCACCGGCCGGATGCCACGGCTTGCCCCTCCGGCGTGGCGGCAAGCGCCTACGCGCGTTAACGACGTACCAACGGAGATCAAACGGTGAATGAGTCAGACCGTGGGGGTACCTTTCCCTTTGGCCCGGACAGTGACTTGCGGACGCGACTGTCAGGCTACGAAACCGCCGACATCGGCGACCGGGCCGAGGCTGGCCCCGGCACAGGACTTGTCAGCCTGTCGTTCCTCTTTGCGGCGCTCGGCCGTAGTAAACGGCTGTGGTGCACCCTGGCGGTAGTCGGCTTGCTGCTTGGCGTCGCGTATATCAAGGCGGTCCCCCCGGGCTACACAGGGACGACTTCCGTCTTGCTTGCCGACAATCCCAGCATGACCCCCGCCAACGAGGTTCCGGTGGACGCCGCCGTAGCGGCGAGCATTCCAGTCGCCGCGGGCGTCGTCCGCCAGCTTGGGCTGTCGGAGTCGCCAAGCAGCTTTGCCGCGACGTACCAGGTCACCACCGTTACATACCAGGTGCTGCGGATCTCCGTCAGCGGGCAGAACGCCGATGACGCCATGCGGAAAGCGTCGGCCATAGCGACGCAGTTCCTCAAGTTCCGCGCGCAGTACCAGCAGTCACAGGAGCGTGAAACAGACGTCCAGCTCGATCAGCAGCTCGCCCAGGCCCGGCAGCAGCTGGACTCGATCACTACCCAGGTTAACCAGGTATCGGCGCAACCGAGCAGCCCCGCCCAGCAGACACAGCTGGCCGGCCTGAAGAAGAAGGCCGACGCCGCCTCAACGAACTTCGGCGGCGTGCAGACCTACGTGATTCAGGCCAAGGCCAACATCCAGACGGTGACGAATACGATGGTGACCGGCAGCCAGGTGCTCAACCCGGCCATGCTCGCCAAGCGTTCGCCGCTGAAGAGCCTGGTCACCTACGGGGTCGGCGGCCTGATCGGGGGACTCGTCCTCGGAATGGTCATCGCCATCGTCGCAGCGGTGACGTCCGACCGGCTGCGCCGCCGCGATGACATCGCTCACGTCCTCGGCGCGCCGGTCAGGCTCACCGTCGGGTCGCTGCGCGCCAGCCGCCTGATACCGGCCTTGCCTAAGCGTGCCGCCATCCGCAGGCGTGACCTCAAGCGCGTCGTGGACCACCTGAACAGTGCCGTGCCGGGAAGCCCTAAAGGCCCCGCCGGCCTGGCCGTGGCGGCCGTCGATGACCCGACGACCGCGGCTCGCGCCGTCGTCGGCCTGGCCGCGGCCCGGGCCAAGCAGAATGCGCGGGTCGTCGTGGCCGACCTTTCCGCCGGTGTGCAGGCGGCGCGCCTGCTCGGCGTTAAGGGACCCGGGGTGCACAGGATCGACTGGGAAGGGTCACGTCTCGTGGTGGTAGTACCGGACCCCGCCGACGTCGCGCCTTCTGGACCGCTGGAGAGTGCCACCCCGCTAGTGATGAGCGCCCCGCCGGACGAGGCGCTGGTTGCCGCCTGCCGCGATGCCGACCTGGTGCTTTCGCTCATCGACCTCGACCCCGCCCTGGGGGCAGACAACCTGCCCACCTGGGCGACGGAGGCGGTCGCGGTGATCACCGCCGGACGGTCCACCGCGGTACGGGTCCATGCCGCCGGCGAGATGATTCGGCTCTCCGGGACGCGCCTGGGTTCCGTAGTGGTGGTCGGTGTCGACAAGTACGACGAAAGCCTGGGGCTCACGAGCGTGTCGCTCTGATGAAAGTCACCGTTGTCCACAGCCGGTACCGGTCGGCGGCGCCGAGCGGCGAGAACCGCGTCGTCGACCAGGAGATGGCTGCCCTGACTGCGCTGGGGCATGAGGTCGACCTGTTCGAACGGCGCAGCGACGACATCGAAGGGTGGTCGCCCGTTCGCAAGGCCGCGCTGCCCGCCGCGGTGATCTGGAACGGCGCCGCCCGCCGTGACCTCCGGGAACTGCTGCGAGCGCGGCGGCCTGACGTGGTGCATGTGCACAACACCTTCCCGCTGCTCAGC
>Ga0134126_10003399_pt1 | contig 19944 bp, 19 predicted proteins | sample KB31752_FD_96881 | JGI IMG/M metagenome (GOLD analysis project Ga0134126, IMG submission 96881) | Terrestrial soil microbial communities with excess Nitrogen fertilizer from Kellogg Biological Station, Michigan, USA - KB3-175-2 | ecosystem: Environmental > Terrestrial > Soil > Unclassified ...
CGGCCTCATGGGCCGGCGCTTTCGCAGCCTGCTTGGCCGCCGGCTTGGCCTGGGCTTTCTTCAGCGTCTTGCGCGCGCTGGCCACGGGAGCGGGCTTCGCCCGGCTTGCCACCGATGGCTTTGATTTCGCTGAGATTTTCTTCGACTTCGCAACGGCTTTGGCCATGGCTCTCTGAACATCCAGTGCGGGGTGAATTTTGCGCGCCTTACACCATTTTGGGCGGTTCCGCGCAAGCCGCGAAACCGCTTTTCCAGACCTAAGCTAAATATGGAGCCAGCGGAGCAGGCCGAGACCGACCAGCCCGATGAGAATGAGATAGATCGCAACGATAAAGTTGAGCAAGCGCGGCGCGATCAAGATCAAGATGCCGGCGATCAAGGCCACGATGGCAGGAATGTGCGCAGTGGTTACAACCATTCAATACTCCTGTGATGCGGGGGAATCGCTTTAGGGCCGGCATAGTAGCTTTGCAGGTTCCGGAATAGGAGACGCGCCAGTCGCTGGGCGGTTCCGCTCACCAGGAAAATTGCCCGAAAATGCCGCCGAGGAGATCGACTGTTCCGCGGAACGATGTCGGGGGCGATGCATTGGGCTGCCGTGCCGCAAGCAGGCGCAAATCGCCTGTCTGCGTCATGACAAGAGGAGCAGCCTATGCAACACAAGATACTTGCCATTGCAGCGATCGCCGCGGCGATCGGCGCACCGGCCGCGACGCTTGCGCAGACGGTCGGCATCGCGCCCGCTCCGGGCGTGGTCGTGACCGAAGGGCCCGCCATTGCGGTCGAGCGGCAGCCGGCTTTCCGTGACTATGTGGTCCGCGAGCGCGTGCCGACCTACACCATTCCGGATCGCGTCGTGGTCGGCACCGTGCTGCCGGAAGCTGGCGTGACCTATTACGACGTGCCGCAGACATTCGGCGCAACGACCTATCGCTACACCGTGGTGAACGGCGAGACCGTGCTGGTCGAGCCGCACACGCGCCGCATCGTGCAAATCATCGACTAGCTAGCCCGATCGGGCAGCAAACCGCTGAGAACTGATGTCCGGTTGCCGCAGCGGTAGCGGACATGCCCCGCCCGGTGCTCCCCCGCCCGGGCGGGTTTTTTGATGTGGACGAGTCATTCCGGGATGGTCCGAAGGACCAGACCCGGAATCTCGAGATTCTCCGGTGCGCAATTGCGCACCATAGTTCGATGCTGGCGCATCGCCCCGGAACGACGCAAGGAAACTACCCTTCGATCTTCGAAAAATCCGCGACCGCGCGCGTAGCGCTGCGGATTTCGTTCAAAAGCTTCAACCGGTTCTCGCGCACCTTCGGGTCGTCATCGTTGACCTTGACCTTGTCGAAGAAGGCATCGACCGCGGGACGGAGCGTTGCCATGAAGCTCATGGCGCTGGCGAAATCCTCGTTCATGACAGCGACGCTGGCCTCGACTTTCGCGAGGTCGATCGCATCCGCAAGCGCCTTTTCTTCTGAAAGGCTATAGAGCGCTGGGTTAGGCGCGCCGTCGAAGGCCCGCTTGTCCCGCTTCTCCTCGATGGCAAGGATATTGTTCGCGCGCTTGGTGCCGGCCAGCAGATTCTTGCCGTCATCCGAGTCGAGGAATTGGCCAAGGGCTTCGACGCGGCGAACGACGAGCAGAAGATCATCCTGGCCGCCCAGCGAGAACACGGCGTCGACGAGATCGTGGCGCGCGCCCTGCTCGCGAAGCTGGACTTTGAGGCGGTCGGAAACGAAGGCGCTAACGCCACCTGCGCGCCACGCGTCATATGCAGATTTAATCGTGTCTCGGAGCGATTCGGCGGGCTGCGCCCAAGCTTCCACGCCCCTTCGAACATTTGCGTTGCCTTGGTCCACATAGCCCTTGATTGCATGGCCAAGTACTTCCGCCAGATGGACTCGGAGTTCATTGCTGACCAGTATTCGGATCACGCCCAACGCCGCGCGGCGCAATGCATACGGGTCCTTACTGCCCGTCGGCTTCTCATCGATCACCCAGAATCCAACCAGAGTGTCGATCTTGTCGGCAAGGGCGACCGCAATCGATGTCGGATCAATCGGCACGCGATCGTTCGGCCCTTGCGGCTTGTAATGCTCCTCGCTCGCCGCGGCGACGGACGCATCCTCACCCTGCGCCAACGCATAGTATTTCCCCATCAAGCCCTGCAGCTCGGGGAATTCGCCGACGACCTCGGTGAGTAGATCGGCCTTTGCAAGCTTCGCAGCGCGCCTGGCCTTCCCGACATCGGCGCCAACCAATGGCGCAATCTCGGCGGCCAAAGCCTCAATTCGCTTGATGCGCTCGCCCTGCGAGCCCAGCTTCTCGTGAAACACGATGGAATCGAATTTCGGGAGGCGATCTTCGAGCTTCGTCCTCAGATCAGTTTCGTAGAAAAACTTCGCATCGCTCAGCCGCGCGCGGATCACGCGCTCGTTGCCGGCGACGATGGTCTTGCCGCCGTCGCTCGCCTCGATATTGGCGGTGAGCACGAACTTGTTGGTCAGCTTGCCCGTCCGGGGATCGTTGACCACGAAGCATTTCATGTTGTTGCGGACGGTCGCACGGATGACCTCGCCCGGGATCGACAGGAACCGCTCCTCGAACGAGCCCATCAACACCACCGGCCATTCGACGAGGCCGCCGACTTCATCGAGCAGCGCCTGGTCCTCGACGAGTTCAAAACCCTGCGCGAAGGCAAGCTGCCTGGCGTCGGTGAGGATCGCATCCTTGCGCCGCTCGGCATCGAGCACGACCTTCGCATCGAGCAGCTTTGCCTCGTAATCCTCGAAGCGGCGCACCTTGATGGCATTTGGAGCCATGAAGCGGTGGCCATAGGTGGTCTGGCCCGCCTCGATGCCGTCGATCGCAAATTTCACGACGTCGGGCTCTTCGGTCTCGAGCCCGAAGGTCGCGGTGATCGCATGCAGCGGCCGCACCCAGTTGAGCGAGCCGGACTTGGCCGAGCGCGCGCCCCAGCGCATCGATTTCGGCCATGGGAAGGTGCGCACGATGACGGGCAGCATCTCGGCGAGCACGTCGATCGCGGCGCGGCCCTTCTTCTCGATCAGCGCGATGTAGAAGTCGCCCTTCTTGTCCGGCTGGATCTTTGCCTCGCTGATCGACGACAGGCCGGTCGCCTTCAAGAATCCCTGGATCGCGGCGTCAGGCCCGCCGACGCGCGGACCGCGGCGCTCTTCCTTCAGATCCGGCTGACGCGTTGGCACGCCGTGCACGGTGAGCGCCAGACGCCGCGGCGTTGCAAAGGCTTTTGCACCTTCATAGACGAGACCTTCGGCGATGAGCCTGTCGGTCACCATGCGGCGCAGATCGTCCGCTGCTTTCGCCTGCATGCGCGCCGGGATTTCCTCGGAAAACAGTTCGAGCAGAAGATCGGGCATCAGACCGCCCTTCCCGCTTCGGTATGCACCCAGGCTTCGCCGCAGGCTTTCGCGAGCTCGCGCACGCGCAAGATGTAGCTCTGCCGCTCCGTCACCGAGATCACGCCGCGCGCATCCAGCAGATTGAAGACGTGGCTCGCCTTGATGCACTGGTCGTAGGCCGGCAACGCCATCAGATGTTCCTTGCGGTTGCCTCCCAAGGCTGAGTTCTCTTGCCAACCGGCCGCGAGATATTTCTTGCAGGCTTCTTCAGCCATCCGGAATTGCTCGAACAGCATCGCGGTGTCGGCGTACTCGAAATTGTGCCGCGAATATTCCTGCTCGGCCTGGAAGAACACGTCGCCATAGGTGACCTTCTCGGCGCCGTCGCGGCCGTTGAAGTTGAGGTCGTAGACGCGGTCAACGCCCTGCACATACATCGCAAGCCGCTCGAGGCCGTAAGTGAGCTCGCCCGCAACCGGCGCGCATTCGACGCCGGCGACCTGCTGAAAATACGTGAACTGGCTGACCTCCATGCCGTCGCACCAGCATTCCCACCCCAGGCCCCACGCGCCGAGCGTCGGGCTTTCCCAATCGTCCTCGACAAAACGGATGTCGTGGACCGCGGAGTCGATGCCGATCGCGACGAGCGACTTCAGGTAAAGCTCCTGGAGGTTTGCCGGCGACGGCTTCATGATCACCTGGAACTGGTAGTAGTGCTGCATGCGGTTCGGGTTTTCGCCGTAGCGGCCGTCCTTCGGGCGACGCGAGGGCTGCACATAGGCGGCGTTCCACGGCTTTGGCCCCAGCGCGCGCAGAGTCGTCGCGGGGTGAAAGGTGCCCGCGCCCATTTCCATGTCATAGGGCTGCAGGATCACGCAGCCCTGCTCCGCCCAGAACCGCTGGAGCGCGAGAATGAAACCCTGAAACGAGCGTTCCGGGCGCATATGAGCGGGCAGCGTATCCATCCTCGCAACAGGTCTCGCGAAAAAAGGGGGTGAAGCGCGCGGGACCGTATCGGCGGGTGGAAAAGGAATCAAGGCAATGGCGGCGTCGAACGCGCCAAAACGCGGGCGAATTGGCTCTGTTTAGCCCGGCCGGTAGGCGCCGGTAACGGGGTCGCGGCGAAGCGTCTTGATTTCGCTCGTTTGCGTGGCCTCGGAGACGCGGGCCATGCGTATATCCTCAAGTTCCTGGTTGATCCGCTGCGCGGTCCTGTAGGCCCAGCGCATCACCGCGAGCCCGCCCAGGACGCCCGCAAATGCGATGAATGGCGGCATCGGTCGATCCTCTATCCGTCCGGCTCCCCGATTCATATTGTCGCCGATGACAGGCGGTCCCGCAATCCAACATGTTCGTGACCAAATGGCGCGGGCAACGGGGGCCTCAGAAGCCGAATCTGGCCCAAATCGCCCGTGTTTCCAGCGCCGAAATCAGCTCCTCCGGCAGGCCACCGGACGCATCGAGGGCGGCCAAAGCGACCGCGCCCGGCGATCTGCGGCCGAGCAGCCCGGCCAGCCTGCCGGTCGCAGGCGGAATCACCGGGGTCAGCACCTTCTCGCCGTAGCGGGCGCGCAACGTCGAACGCAGGTCGCCGATGGCGTCCGCCAGCCCGAGCGAGACCGAGGTTTCGCCGGCCCAGTATTCGCCGGTGAACAACATCTCCTCACCGCCTTTCAGGCGCGCCCCGCGGCTCTGTTTCACGAGTGCAATGAAGATCGCATGAATCTCGCGCTGGATCGCCTTCAGCCGTGCCACATCATCGGGATCCTCGGGCAGGAACGGATCGAGCATCGCTTTGTGCGAGCCCGCGGTATAAAGGCGCCGCTCGATGCCGATCTTCTTGATGAGTTCGGTCATGCCAAATGAGCCGCCGACCACGCCGATCGATCCGAGGATCGAGGAAGGATCGCAGAAGATCTCATCGCCGGCACAGGCGATCATGTAGCCGCCGGACGCCGCGACATCCTCGACGAACACCAGCACGGGGAGTTTCTTTTCCGCCGCGAGCTGGCGGATGCGCAGGTAAATCTGACGCGACTGCACCGGCGAGCCGCCGGGCGAATTGATCAAGAGTGCCACCGCCTTGGCATTCTTCATGGAGAAGGCGCGCTCCAGCATCTTGGCGATCCCGGCGAGCGTCATCCCGGGCCGGAGCGGCGTGACGGCGCCGATCACCCCGGTCAGCCGCACCACGGGAACCACGGCGACCCCGCGCCTCAGGCGCAGTGGAAGCATCGCCATGCCGCGGTCGACCAGGGCGGCCCAGCCACCACGAACCTCGGCTCGATCACTTATTCGTTCCATCATGCCGCTACCTCGATTTCACCATTTTTTATCACGCCACTGTCAACGCATCGACTGGAACACCGATTGCACCCGATTGTTGCTGGCTGCGACGATCCAGCGGAGAGGAACATGAAAATCTATCTGCTGATCATGCTCATCGGTACCCTTCTCGCGGCGGTTCGCTTTGCGTCCGTGCCGGAACAGCGGTCGAAATCGCTGCAGAAGTAGACGCCGCGCTCGCTTCAGGGCTTCGCCAGCGGCAGAACCTCGCCTCCCGCCAACATGTCCGCGACCTCTTTATTGGGCACGCCCGTCTCCTGGTTGAGCATCAGGCCGGCAAGGATGCGCGTCGGCGCCCTGCCGCCCTTGACCGCGCGAACCAGCACGCGCATGGCGGCCTTGGTGGGATCGGCATGCACCGGCAGAATCGCAAGGCTTCCGAAGCCGTGCGCCAGCGCTGCCAGCACATCCGTCAGCCCGTCGGCGCGCCAGATCAGCGTAAGCCGGCCGCCGGATTTGAGCAGCCTTCGGCTGGCTCGAATCCAGCCATCGAGGGTCTTGGTATCGGCAACATGCGCCGAAGCCCGCTCCGCGTCCGGTGAGGCACGATGCCGCACGGCATCGTTGAAGGGCGGATTCATCAGCACGACATCGGCGCTGTCGGGCTTCAGGGCGTATCCTGCAAAGGCTTGCACCGAGGCGGTCACGTCGAGCACGACGACATCGGCCGCGATGTTGTTGGCGGCGGCATTTTCGCGCGCCAGCGCCGCAAGCTGCGGATCGATCTCGACCAGCTTGAGTGCGATCCCGCCGACGCGTCTGGCAAGCGCAAGTCCGGCGGCGCCGACGCCTGCACCGAACTCCACCACTTGATCGCCTGCCTGCGCCGCGGTTGCGGCCGCCAGCAGCATGGCGTCGTGCCCGGAGCGGTGACCTTTCATTGGCTGGACAAGGCGCAATCGTCCGCCGAGAAAGAGATCCTCGGTGGTGCCGGTCGAATGCTCACTCATCGGGCCGCAGTTCGTGCGACAGACCGGCGTCAACGAGGACCTGCCGCGCGGCATGGACGTCGTCGTCATGCACCAGGATCCGCCGCGGCAGGATGCCAAGCGAGCCTTCGATGATGCTCATGTTCTGGTCGGCCACCAGATGATCGATGTTGGCGCCATTGAGCAGCGCGCCGATCGCCGACACCAGCACGATATCGTTTGTCCGAACCAGTTCCCGCAACTTGCCGTCTCCCGAAGCCGTAAGGCGCATGTCAACGGCATCCCTGCCCTTGCCGCACGCCCCTGCACTTTCTATTGTCGGAACCAGAATAGCAAATGTGGAGACCGGCGTGGCGGTTATTGTCCCTTTCGAGAACCCCCAGGACGCCACGGCCGACCCGCTGGTCAAGCTCGTCGTCGCCGACATGGAGCGCGTCAACACCACGATTCTGTCGCGGACCGGCTCGGACGTGACCATGATCCCGGAGGTTGCAAACCACCTGATCTCTTCCGGCGGCAAAAGGCTGCGCCCGATGCTGACGCTCGCCATGGCACAGCTCACCGGCTATTCCGGCGACGGCCATGTCAAGCTCGCCGCAGCGGTCGAATTCATGCATACGGCGACGCTGCTGCACGACGATGTCGTCGACGAGAGCGAGCTTCGGCGCGGCAAATTATCTGCGCGGATGCTGTGGGGCAATGAAGCGAGCGTGCTTGTCGGCGACTTCCTGCTCGGCCAGGCCTTCCGCATGATGGTTGAGGTCGGCTCGATGCGCGCGCTCGACATCCTCTCGACCGCCGCCGCCGTCATCGCCGAGGGCGAGGTGATGCAGCTGGCCGCCGCCAAGAACACCGCGACCACCGAGGACGAATATCTCGCCGTGATCCGCGGCAAGACCGCGGAGTTGTTCGCGGCCGCCTGCGAGGTGGGACCCGCGATCGCCAACCGGCCGAAGGCGGAGCAGACGGCCTGCCGCTCGGTCGGCATGAATCTCGGCATCGCCTTCCAGCTCGTCGACGACGTGCTGGACTATGGCGGCAAATCGGCCAAGCTCGGCAAGAATGTCGGCGACGATTTCCGCGAGGGCAAGATCACGCTACCGGTGGTGCTGGCGTTCCGGCGCGGCAACGACACCGAGCGTGCTTTCTGGATACGCGCGCTGGAGCGCGGCGAAATCAAGGATGGCGATCTCGACCACGCCATCGGGCTGATGACCAAGCACCGCGCGCTGGAGGACACCGCAAGCCGCGCCCAGCACTATGGCGCCATCGCGGTCGACGCGCTGGCGCTGTTCCCGTCCTCGCCGATGCGCGCCGCACTGGAGCAAGTCGTGGCGTTCTGCCTGGCACGGTCGCACTAGAGCGCGATGGGATTAGGATGAATCGCCATCGCGCTCCAGATTCTTGTTTGCGCATGATCTTTTCGGAAAACCGCTGCACACTTTTCCGGATCATGCGCTAGCCGAAGCGTGATTTCGTAGACGAGAGCGAATCTAGCTCAGCACGCCCGCATGCACCCACCAATCGCCGTGATCGGCCTTGATCGCTTCCGATGCGGTTCGCGCCATGGCGTCGTCGCCGAAAATCGCAAAGCAGGTCGCGCCCGATCCCGACATCCGCGCCAACAACACGCCGTCGGAATCGCCGAGTGCGGACAACACATCCTTGATCACCGGCTCAACGCGCATCGCCGGCGCTTCGAGGTCGTTGGGAACGACGGAGAGCGCATCGACCCAGGCGCCGATCGAGGCGCCGCCATCCGGCCACGCCGGCGATTCGATGACGTCGGTGGCGCCGACCAGAAGCTCGCCGTTGCGCAAGCCGAGTGCGGCAAAAACATCTCTGGTCGACACGGGAACGCGGGGGTTGACCATCACGCAGGGCAGTTTCGGCAGGTTCAGCGGCAACAGGCTTTCGCCAACGCCGGTCATGTCGCAGGCGCGCGAGGCGAGGCACACCGGCACGTCGGCGCCGGTCGCCAGCGCCACCTCGAGCAGGCGCGCGTCGTCCTGCGCGAGCCCGTTCAGTTGCGCCAATAGCCGCAGCGCCGCCGCCGCATCCGCCGAGCCGCCGCCGATGCCGGCCGCCACCGGCAGCACTTTTTCGAGCGTGAAGACGCCCACTTTCAGGTCGGGCACGCTCTCGGAGAGCAGCCGCGCAGCTTTCAGTACCAGGTTGTCCGCGGTTTCGCCGCAGGCCCGCGCCAGCGGCCCCATGGTCTTCAGCGACAGGTCCGGACCGGGATCAAGCGTCAGGCGATCCGCGCAGTCGGCGAACGCGACCACGCTTTCGAGATCGTGATAGCCGTCGACGCGGCGGCCAACCACCCTTAGCGTCAGGTTGACCTTGGCGCGCCCCTGATCACTCAACATCGGCGAGAAGCCCCCACTTCACCCGCTGATCAGCCGCCCTTGCCGTCCACTTTGCCACCGTCCTTCTTCTTGTCGGCGGCAGCGGCCGTCGCCGGTGCCGGTTCGTCGGTCAATCCGTTTTCGATCTTGGCCAGGATCTTCGGCAGATCTTCCGGCTCCGGCTTGAGATCGCGGGCATGGGACCACTGGAACTTCGCCTCCAGCTTGCGGCCAACATGCCAATATGCGTCGCCCAAATGGTCGTTGATGGTCGGGTCCTCGGGCTTGAGGTCAACCGCGCGTTCGAGATTCTTCACCGCGTCATCGTAATTGCCAAGGCGGTAGTAAGCCCAACCGAGGGAGTCGACGATGTAGCCGTCGTCGGGGCGCTGCTCGACGGCGCGCTTGATCATCTTCATGCCCTCGTCGAGATTGACGCCCTGGTCGATCCAGGAATAGCCGAGGTAGTTCAGCACATGCGGCTGATCGGGCTGCAGCTCGAGCGACTTCTTCATGTCGGCCTCGGCCTTGGGCCACTGATGGGAGCGCTCCTCGCAGATGCCGCGGTAATAGTAATAGACGCTGTTGGCCTTGTCGTTGTCGCTGCCCTGGGGCAGCACGTCGATACTCTTGGAATAGGTCTCGGCGCAATCGGCGAACTTCTTGCGGCCGCGCTGGATATTACCGAGCGCCACGATCCCTTCGAGGTCCTTCGGATCGGCGGCGACGACGTCCTTCAGGATTTTGATCGCTTCGTCGCTGCGGTCGGCCGCATCAAGATCAGTCGCGAGCTGGATCTGCGCGTTGCGCTTCAACGGCGAACTCGCCGGCACGCGCTCATAAACCTTGATCGCCATCTGCGGGCGCTTCACCGTTTCGTAAAGGTCGGCCAGCGCCAGGAGCGCCAGCGGATGGTTCGGCTGCAGATAGAGCGCGAGTTGCAGATAGACCAGCGCGAGATCCTCGCCGCCACGCCGCGTCAGCGTCGCACCGATGCCATAGAGCGCTTCGGCTGCACCGGCCTGCGGCGAATCGACCAGCGGCGGCAACTTCTTGCCGGCCTCGGTGTCGCGCAGGCCTTCCACCACCAGCGGATGGCGCGCGAGCTTCTTGTCGAAGGCCTCGTAGATCTCGGTCGCCTTTTCCTCATCCTTGTTGCGCGTCAGCCAGTGCGCATAGGCTTCGGTGATGCGCAGCATGGAATCGTCGAGCTTGTAGGCCCGCTCGAAGCGCGCGCCGGCGTCCTTTTCCTTGCCCGACAGATCAAGGATCATGCCGGCGTGGAGATCCTTGAAGATCGGATACCAGTCGGGACCGGTCAGCTTGTCGATGTTGGCCACCGCGGTCTTGGTGTCGCCGGCGCCATAGGCCGCCCAGGCCGACAGCAGGGTCGCGACCAGGTCGGTGATCGGGCCGCGGACCGACTGGTTGATGTTGAGCTGGGCTGCGGAGTATCTCTTCTGCTTCAGCGCCTGCACGCCGACGACGAGCCGCGCGACGCGGTTCGTCTTGTCGGTTGCCAGGATCCGCTCGGCGAGCCTGACCGCCTCGTCGATATCGCCGTCAGCGACGGAGGAGATGAACGCGCGATCGAGCAGCTCGTTGTTCTTCGGGTCCGAGCGCAGCGCGGAGCGATAGAACTCGGCGGCGGAGGCCGCGTCGCGCTCGACGCTGGCATGGCGCGCGGCGAGATAGCTGCCCGATGTCGTCAGCGTCTTCAGCTCACTGCGGGTCGGAAACTGCGCCGTCGCGTCCGGGTGCTCGGGCGTCTGCGCAGAAATCGAGGCAGGCATCACTATCGCGATCAGCGCGAGGGCAGCAACAGTCCAGCGATTGCAACGAATGGAAAACATCACGGCTCGCTCTAGCTTTTGAGGAATTTTTCGGATCGTTTCGAATGCGACCCCCTGCGGCAGCATCAGGAAACGCCATTGGCGCGTGACAATGCCGTGTTTGCTGTCTAACCGCAAGGATTCGGGCGACATTTGATGGGACGCTCGAACGGCCCACCGTTACCCCAGAACCGCCGCAGTGTGGCCTTATCGTGACCGACCGCAGCACCTGCGCATGTGTCCTGACTCACGCAATCGTGCTCACATGGCCTCGTAATTGGGCCCGCCGCCGCCCTCGGGGGGAACCCAGGTGATATTGCCGTTGGGATCCTTCACGTCGCAGGTTTTGCAATGAACGCAGTTCTGGGCGTTGATCTGGAAGCGCGGGCCTGAAGCTTCCTCGACCCATTCGTAGACGCCCGCCGGGCAATAGCGGTTGGAGGGGCCCGCGAAGACGTCGTGCTCGGAGGTCTTCTGCAGGTGCATGTCCGCAACCTTCAGATGAACCGGCTGGTCCTCCTCGTGATTGGTGTTGGACAGGAACACCGAGGACAGCTTGTCGAAGGAGACTTTACCGTCCGGCTTCGGGTAAGCGATCGGCGTGTGCGCTTTAGCCGCATCGAGCGTGCTGCGATCGGGCTTGGCATGCGACTGGGTTCCTAACAGCGAGAAGCCAAGCGTGTTGCACCACATGTCGAAGCCGCCGAGCGCGACACCCAGGATAGTGCCGAGCTTCGACCACAGCGGCTTGACGTTGCGGACGGGATAGAGGTCCTTGCCGACGGCAGAAGCGCGCCAGGCACTCTCGTATTCGACGAGTTCGTCATTGGCGCGGCCAGCCTCGAGCGCCGCGGCGACATGCTCCGCCGCCAGAATGCCGCTGCCGATCGCGTTGTGTACGCCCTTGATGCGCGGCACGTTGACGAAGCCCGCCGCGCAGCCGATCAGCGCGCCGCCGGGGAAGGTCAAGCGCGGCACCGATTGGTAGCCGCCCTCGGTGATGGCGCGCGCACCATACGACAGCCGCTTGCCGCCTTCGAACAGGGGACGGATCGAAGGATGCGTCTTGAAGCGCTGGAATTCGTCGAATGGCGACAGGTAGGGATCGTCGTAGTTGAGGTGGACGACAAAGCCGACCGCGACCAGATTGTCGTCGTAGTGATAGAGGAACGAGCCGCCGCCCGTCCTGGTGCCTAGCGGCCAGCCGAACGAATGCCGGATCAGCCCCTTCTTGTGCTTCGCCGGATCGACCTGCCACACCTCTTTCAGCCCGATACCGAATTTCGATGGCTCGCTGTTGGCATTGAGCGAATACCTGGCGATGAGCTGTTTTGTGAGGCTGCCGCGGGCGCCCTCGGCAAACAGCGTATACTTGCCGAGGAGTTCCATGCCGCGCGTGAATGAATCCTTGTGCGTGCCGTCCTTGGCGATGCCCATGTCACCGGTCGCGATGCCGCGCACACCGCCCTTGTCGTCGTACAGCACCTCGGCGGCGGCAAAGCCCGGATAGATCTCGACGCCGAGCGCCTCCGCCTTCCGCGCGAGCCAGCGGCAGACCTGGCCGAGCGATCCGATATAGCAGTGATGATTGTGCATAAGCGGCGGCATGATGAAGTTCGGCAGGCGGATCGCGCCCGATCCCGTCATCCAGTAAAAATGATCGTCCTTGACCTTCGTCTTGAGCGGACAGTCGGCATCGTCGCGCCAATCCGGAATGAGCTTGTCGAGCGCGACCGGGTCCATCACCATGCCCGACAAGATGTGTGCGCCGACTTCCGATCCCTTCTCCACCACGACGATGTTGCGCTCGGCGTTGAGCTGCTTCAGCTTGATCGCAGCCGACAGGCCTGAGGGGCCGGCGCCGACGATCACGACGTCGAATTCCATGGATTCGCGCGGGGGTAACTCTTCGCTGCTCATGATCTCTGCTCAGCCCTGTTGAGAACGCTGCCAAACTTCCCTCTTCCCCGTTGTTTCCGATTTTTGGCGACAGGACAACCACCGAAATGCGTTCCCTGAGAGCGCAAGGGGGCGTAAATTGCCGCGATGCCGCTTTCTCCGCCCGAGCCCGCTCCGACCTTATCGCAATTGCTGGCCTTCTATCTGGAGGCCGGCGTCGATTGCGCGCTCGCCGAGGAGCCGATCAATCGTCTCGCCGATCCCGACATTGTGCCTGCGCCTGCTCCCCGCGAAGCACCGCAGGCGCCGGTGACGCGGCCGATGCCGGCCGCCCCGATGCTCTCCGGTCTCGCCGAGCCGCCCCCCGCGCCGGACGCCGCGATCGCGTCGGCCCGAGAACTCGCGCGCACCGCACCCACGTTGGAAGCGCTGCGCGAGCTCATGGAAAATTTCGATGGCTGCGCGCTGCGATCGACCGCGACGCGGCTGGTGTTCGCCGACGGCAATCCGAAGTCCCGGGTGATGTTCGTCGGCGAGGCGCCCGGCCGCGACGAGGACATCCAGGGGCTGCCGTTTGTCGGCCGCTCGGGCAAGCTGCTCGACCGCATGATCGCCGCGATCGGACTCGACCGCAGCAAGGTGTATATCGCCAATGTCATTCCCTGGCGGCCGCCCGGCAACCGTACGCCGACGCCGCAGGAAACGCTGATCTGCCTGCCCTTCATCCAGCGCCAGATCGAGCTGGTGGACCCCGACGTGATGGTGACGCTCGGCAATCCCTCGACCCAGACCCTGCTCGGCACCCGCGAGGGCATCATGCGCACCCGCGGACGATGGTTCGATTACGACACCGGCACGCGGGTCATCCGCGCGCTGGCGACGTTTCACCCGGCCTATCTGTTGCGTTCTCCCTCCTACAAGCGGATGTCGTGGCAGGATCTGCGCGCGATCGCGAAGGTGCTCGCAAAATAGTCATTTTGCTTTCGGCCGCACGATCGCCCAGCCGATCCTGAGCAGCGGCTGACGGCCATTCACCAGCCATTCGAAGGCGCGCGGCACTTCCGGCGCGAGGCCCGGAAAGCGCCGAGCAATTTCAGGCGGCGGCGTGCCGGCCGTGTCGGACGCACGCCAGACCACAATGCCACCGGTCTCGTTGAACCTTGCGGGCGTCAGCCAGGGCGTGCGCTCAGGCGTGGCGTCCAGAAACAGATGCGGACGCCCGTGGTCGAGCGCGATCAGGCTCGCAAGCTGCGCATCGCCCGCGACCGCGGGGAGCGGCTGATTGGTGCGGCGGGCAAAGCTGTCGCCGAAGAACTGCGCGATCGATCGCGCCGGCAGCGAGGTCGCAACCTCGCGGCTGCCGGTCCAGGGCAGGAACAGGGTCGCGCCGATGGCGAACAAGGCGGGAATGACAATCGCCACCGCCCAAACCGTGCGCAACAGGCGCTGATGGCGCAAATGTAGAAGATCGCCCGTGGCGACGATCACGGCGAGCCCCGACATCGAAAGCGTGATGCCGCCGCCGCCGATGACGCGATCGAGATTGAAGAAGCCCGAGATCAGGCTGCCGGCGAGCGGCGGCACGATCGCGAAGAAATAGACGAAGTTGCGCGCCAGCGGATCCACCGGCGGTCGGTAGATGATCGGCGCTTCCTCGGGCGAGCGGTGGAACAGCGGCATGTTGAGCACGACCAGGATCGCGATACCCACCATCGCGAGCAGCAGGCCGCCGAGAAGCCTCGCCCAGCTCAAGGCCCTTGCACCCAGCGCGGCAACAGGAGGCAAGGCCGGCATGACCATAATGTTGGCGCGGATTAGCCAGATCAGATACGGCAACGCCAGCACTGCGATCACGAGCAGCGCGAACAGCGGATCGAACGACTTTAGCATTCGCCGGCCGCGCACGGTCGCGACCGCAAAGCCGACAAGGAGCAGCAACAGGCCGATCGCGGCCGATGTCGTGAGCAGCAGCAGGCCGGCCTCGATCGACCAGGCGAACCACACATTGCGCCGGTTCTGGCCGATCAATTGCCAGGAATGGAACAACAGGAGCGCCCAGAGCGGCCGCGCCAGCACGAGCGGGCCGAAAGCGAGGCTGGACGAGGCGAAAGCCGTGATCGTCATGGTCAGAAGCACCGCCAGCACCGCGTGCTGGCTGCCGACGATGGCGCGCCCCAGAAGGAACAGGAACCAGAAGGTCGCGACCGAGCAGAGCTGCGCCAGGAGGTAGACGCCGAACAGATGATTGCCTGCGAGGCGAAAGGCGATGTCCGCAAGCCAGAACGCCAGCGGCGGGCCCAGATCAGTGCCGACCTGATACTCCCTGCCAAAAGCGAGCACGGTTGCGACGTCGCCAGGCGGGCTTGCGTAGAACAGAAGCGGCACAATCAGCCAGAGCGCCGCCTGCAACAACACGACGATCCAGACCACCAGCCGCGGCCGGGCCCGGATCAGTTCGATAACAAGCGAGGTGAAACGCATTAAACGCCTGAAAACCCCGAACCCGCGCACTCAAGGCGGCCTCACCCATCCCCGATGTTTGATAAAGCGCCCAAGTCGCGGAAGCAACTGGACTTGAACGAGACCTAACTGGCGGCGGAAACCTCGGCTTCGATGGAGGTGTCGACGGTCGCGAACAGGTCGGCCTCGCGCTGGACCGTCCACGGCTGATGCTTTGCGCGCGCGGCGACCACGGGGGCAAAGAAGCTGCGGTGGTGCGCGGAAGGACCGAGCCGGTCGAGCGCTTCGAGATGTTCGGGCACGGCATAGCCCTTGTGCTGCTCAAAGCCGTAACCCGGGCAATCCTGCGCCAACGCGCCCATCAGCCGGTCGCGCGTCACCTTGGCGATAATGGAGGCGGCGGCGATCGAGACGACCATGCCGTCGCCGCCGATCACGGCGTCGCATCCGCACGTCACCGCCAGCCTGTCGCGGCCGTCGACAAAGACATGCTTGGGCATCTCGGGCAGCGCCTGCACGGCGCGCGCCAGCGCCCACAGCGAGGCGCGCAAAATATTGTCGCGATCGATTCGCGCCGGTGAGGCAAAGGCGACCGCAAAGGCCGCGGTCGCGCAGATCTTCTCGAACAGTTCCTCGCGCTTCTCCGGCGTGAGCCGCTTGGAATCGTCGATTCCTCTCGGGATTCGATTGGGATCAAGCACCACGGCGGCGGCCACCACGGGACCTGCAAGCGGACCGCGGCCCGCTTCGTCGCAGCCCGCGACCGGCCAGATGCCGTGCTTGAACAGCGCGCGCTCGCGCCGGAAGCTCGGCGGCGCCACCGCGATCACGCCCTTCGGCAGCTTGGCCTCTTTCTTTTCCGGCTTGTTCCGACTCATGCCGGGATGGTGGACAAGCGCATGCCGTCACGCAACCTGGAACTTCGGCGCGCAAAGAGCCTTTCACCGATCTCAACAGAGCTGGAGCGACGATCAATCGCGGAACCGGCGGCAGGCTCTTGTTCATCGACAAGCCCGTTGCTGGAAACCTTCAGAACAGGCTGAGCTGCTGCCCGCCACCTTTCGGCTTCACGAAATGATCCGTCGTCAGCTTTGAGCGGCGCTTGTTCAGCCCCAGCTTCTCGCAGGCGATCTCGAAGCGGCGGCCGATCATCCAGGCCATCGGCCCGGTGCCCTTCATCCGCGTGCCCCATTGCGAGTCGTAGTCGCGCCCGCCGCGCATATCGCGGATCAAAGTGAAGACGTGCCGATAACGGTCGGGATAGTTCGCCATCAGCCATTCGCGGAACAGGTCGCGCACTTCGAGCGGCAGCCGCAGCAGGACGTAGCTTGCCTCCTTGACGCCGGCATGTGCAGCCGCATCGAGGATGCGCTCGATCTCGCTGTCGTTGAGCGCGGGGATCACGGGTGCAACCATCACGGTGGTCGGAATCCCTGCCTCCGCCAGGCGCTTCAACGCCTCCAGCCGACGCGGCGGCGTCGGCGCCCGCGGCTCCATGGTGCGCGCAAGCTGCGGATCGAGCGTGGTCACCGAAATCGCGACCTTGGCGAGATTGCGCCTGGCCATCCGCGAGAGAATATCGATGTCGCGCGTGACCAGGGCGGATTTGGTGACGATGCCGACGGGATGGCCGGCGCGCTCCAGCACTTCCAGTATGCCGCGCATGATTTTGCGCTCGCGCTCGATCGGCTGATAGGGATCGGTATTGGTGCCGATCGCGATCATGCGCGGCTCGTAGTCGGGCGCGGCCAATTCCTTCGCCAGCATCGCCGGTGCGTCCGGCTTGGCGTAAAGATGCGACTCGAAATCCAGCCCCGGCGACAGGCCGAGATAGGCGTGGGTCGGCCGAGCGAAGCAGTAGACACAGCCGTGCTCGCAGCCGCGATAGGGATTGATGGAACGGTCGAAGCCGATATCGGGAGAGTCGTTGCGCGTGATCACTTTGCGCGCGGTGTCGATCTCCACCGTCGTCTTGAACGCCGGCAATTCCTCAAGGCTCTGCCAGCCGTCGTCGAACGCAACCCGCGCCTCGGCCTCGTAGCGGCCGCTCGCGTTGGATTGCGCCCCGCGCCCGCGCCGCCGCTCGCGATCGATGGCGACCGCAAGCTCAGGGAAAGGCGAAGGCGCACCCGCCGGTTCGGAGGGCGCCGCGACCGGCGGGTGCTTGAGGGCATGAGAGGATGCTCGGCTCATGGCCTCTAGATAGCACGTCATGAGAACAAATCAAGAACATTCGGTTGATATCCGCCGAGATCGACCCGCCCCGGTTCATTGGCGCCGCCTGAAAAAGCCGGACATAAAGGGTGTTTCGACTGTGACAAGGTGATAACAGTGCGGCGCTTTTCGACAGGGTGAGCCAACGAAGCCGCATTCATGCTGAGCGTGATCATTCCGACCGAAGGCGTGGAACAGCCGACTGTTGCCACGCTTGCGGCGCTGGTGCCGGGCGCGGCGGCCGGCGTCATTCGGGAAGTGCTGCTGGTGGATCGCTCCGACAATGCCGTCATCGAGCGCGTCGCCGACGTCTCGGGCTGCCGCTTCCTGCGCTTTCAGGGAACGCGCGCCGCGGCGCTTGCGGCCGGCGCCGGAGCGGCGCGCTCGCCCTGGCTGATGTTCCTGCGCCCCGGCGCCGTGCTCGACACCGGCTGGATCGACGAGACGACCCAATTCATTCACGGCGTCGCGGCCAGCGGTCGTCCCCGCGCCGGCGTGTTCCGCCATGCGCGCTCGCCCTATGGCGAGGGCGGCTGGCGCGACAGTTTCAAATCCTTCGCCCGAACCTTTGTCGGTCCGCTCGCCGACCAGGGCCTTCTGATTGCGCGCGAGCATTATGAGCGGCTCGGCGGATATGCGCCCGATGCGCGCCACTCCGAGGCGCGGCTGCTCCGCCAGCTCGGCCGCTCCTCGCGCACGCTGCTGCGCAGCCGCATCGTCGTGCTGTGAGGCGCCCAGGATACTTGCCAAAGTCAAATAATTATTTGACAATGGCAAATATCGAGGTGTGCCCATGGAACTGTCAGTGTCTCTCACCGAATCGGACGGCCGGATCGCGGCCGTCCGTGCGTTCAACCGCTTCTATACCCGCAAGCTCGGGGTGCTGGACCAGCATCTGCACCACAGCGTGTTCTCGCTGAGCGAGGCGCGCGTGCTCTACGAGCTCGCGCATCGCGAGGACCTCGCCGCGAAGGAGATCGGGATCGAGCTCGGGCTCGACGCCGGCTATCTCAGCCGCATCATCCAGAATTTCGACGAGAAGGGGCTGATCACGCGAAAGCCCCTGCCGAGCGACCGCCGTCAGTACCGGCTCGGCCTCACCGCCAAGGGACGGCAGGCCTTCGCCAGGCTCAACCAGGCTTCGCATGAGGAGGTCGCGGCGATGCTGGCGCCGCTGTCCGACATTGACGGCCGTCGCCTGACCGAAGCGATGGGCACCATCGAGACCCTGCTCGAGCCGCCGCCGCGCGAGCGCGCGCCGTTCCTCTTGCGCAGCCACCGCGTCGGCGACATGGGTTGGGTGATCTCGCGACAGGCGATCGCCTATGCCGAGGAGTACGGCTGGGACATCAGCTACGAGGCGCTGGTCGCCGAGATCTGCGCGCAGTTCATCAAGAACTATGACGCGTCGCGCGAGCATTGCTGGATCGCGGAATCGGGCGGCAAGCCGCTCGGCTCGGTCTTCCTGGTCAAGGCCTCCGACGAACTCGCGAAGTTGCGCCTCTTGCTCGTGGAGAAAGAAGCGCGCGGGCTCGGCATCGGTCGCGCGCTGGTCGAGCAATGCTTGCGCGCTGCGCGCGAGAAAGGCTACAGGACGATGACGCTGTGGACGCAGAGCATTCTCGTCGCCGCGCGCGGCATCTACAAAAGCGTCGGCTTTCATCGTGTGGCGGAAGACAAGCATCACAGCTTTGGCGTTGATCTAATCGGGGAGACCTGGGAGATGGAGTTGTAGGGCGCGAATTGGGATATCGATTCCGTCATTGCGAGGAGCGAAGCGACGAAGCAATCCAGACTGCCGCCGCGGTGAAGGTATGGATTGCTTCGCTACGCTCGCAATGACGAAGAGACACACGTCCGCATTCCCGCGGCGGAAATCCGTCCGGGTGATACATCGCAAGTCGCCCTCGGAAGACTGAGGGCGCAGGGAATGCCGGGTGCAGGCCGCACCCGCGAGCCTTGCGTGCAAAGAGAGTGCACTTTTGCGCACGCAGGCAACAACAGGGCAGCCGAACAACCGGCATTCCCTGCGCGATGGTTTACGGCTTATACGCGCTCTCCTCGGGGTGCCGGGCTTGTTAGCCCCCGTCGCCCCGGGCTTATGACCCGGGGGTTGACGCCAGCATCGGGGCGTCAGGACCACACGATTTCGCTCGTCCGCATTTGCGCCGCTCGCCTTGCGACGCCCACGCGTCCATCGCATCCCAATTCCCACGTCCGTGACGATCGCGATACGCCCCTCAGGCGGAATCAGGACGAGCGAACACTACTTCGGTTTTCTCTTCCGAAAAAGCGAAATCTTTTTCACGGAGGGGGTTGACATTTCGGCAAATCAGCAGTCGCGAGTTTCCGCCGCTGTGAACGTCCCCTACCAAGCCAGTACGGGGGCGAACAAGCGTGCCTTTCCGGCTGGGCGCCCCCGCTCACTCCAATGCGATCGCCTTACGCGAATTTAAGCTGCCGAAGACCGCGCCTGGGGCGCCCGACATCCTATATGACACTGAGAGGAACGCTCAGAGGGTGCCCAACC
>Ga0134126_10003400_pt1 | contig 19942 bp, 18 predicted proteins | sample KB31752_FD_96881 | JGI IMG/M metagenome (GOLD analysis project Ga0134126, IMG submission 96881) | Terrestrial soil microbial communities with excess Nitrogen fertilizer from Kellogg Biological Station, Michigan, USA - KB3-175-2 | ecosystem: Environmental > Terrestrial > Soil > Unclassified ...
AGCGACGGGACGCACAGCGCCAGCATCGCCCTCCTCAGCCAGTATGCGGCGGCCGGCTTCCAGCTTGGAAGCGACCGAGCCGCTGGCGCGATGGTTACTTACACACCGCCTGCTGGGAGCCTGGGCGGCGGTCCAGCGTTAATCACCAATCCTAACCAAAAAACGTGAACCAATAAGTGATGGGGTATCCAATGACTTATAAGTAAGGAGATCTCCGATAGGATATTATTCCGTTTGTTGGATGCAGAAAGCAAATGACGATCGAGACCCTCGGAAGACGAGCCATTGATCCCGGGCTTTTCAGCCTGGCGGTATTACTGCGTCATTACGGCATCACCGCTGGGACCGAACAGATTGGCCAGCGGTGCGGGACGGGCATGATCGGCATCGCCGAGATGTTCCGCTGCGCGAAGAAGTTTGGACTCAAAGCGCATACATGTACGACAAAATGGGACAGTCTCGCCCGCACGCCACTGCCTGGCATCGCCGCGCTCCGTGACGGCGGCTTTCTGCTCGTCGGTAAGGTAGATGGCGACACGGTCTTGGTGGCGCGCCCGCAATCTTCAAACTTGGGAATAATGACGCGGGCCCAATTCGAAGCCATTTGGGACGGCCGCCTCGTGCTGATAACGCGCCGTCGGTCGCTGTCGGATCTCGCGCGCGGTTTGGTTCAGCCATTTGTCGACGTGGCTAAGGGGGGAATTCGCGGGCTGCTAAAACGCATTCACCACCAGGAGACGCCGCGTGTTCCCCACGGTCCCATTGATACTGTAATCGAAGCCGCCGGCACCGAACCGACAAGAGCCGACGATCCTGGGCTCGCCGCGCTGGTGATGCTTCTGCGCTTTCACGGCATTGGGGCCGAAGCCGGGCAGATTCGCCACCGGGTCGGGATGGCCACCATCGGCATCAACGAGATGTTACGTTGCGCAAAGGACCTCGGGCTGAAAGCGCGCGCTCGCAAGACGAACTGGGATCGTCTCGCCAGCACCCCACTACCCGGGATCGCGGCGCTACGCGATGGCGGATTTCTCATCCTCGGCAAGGTTGCCGACGACAAGGTTTTGATCCAGCACCCGTCATCGCCACGACCCGAAGCGATGACGCGGGAACAATTTGAAGCCATTTGGGATGGCCACCTCGTATTGATGGCGCGCCGGGCGTCATTGTCGGACCTCGCGCGCCGCTTCGACATTACTTGGTTCTTGGGGGCAATCCACAAATACCGCCATCTCCTCGGCGAGGTGCTGCTCGCTTCGTTCTTCCTCCAGCTCTTCGCCCTGGTCTCGCCGCTATTCTTTCAGGTGGTCATCGACAAAGTGCTGGTGCATCGAAGCATGAGCACGCTCGATGTGTTGATGATTGGCCTTGTCGCAATCGCCTTGTTCGAGGCGATCCTTGGAGCCTTGCGCACCTACCTGTTCGCGCACACGACGAATCGCATTGACGTCGAGCTCGGAGCCCGCTTGTTTCGGCACCTGATGGCGCTGCCGATCGCCTATTTCCAGGCGAGACGCGTCGGTGATTCCGTGGCTCGAGTGCGCGAGCTTGAGAACATCCGCCAGTTTCTAACGAGTTCCGCGCTGACGCTTGTCATCGACCTGTTCTTTACCTTCGTATTCATTGCGGTGATGTTCTACTACTCGCCGTGGTTGACTTTTGTGGTACTTGGCGCCTTTCCATTCTATATCGCGATTTCTGCCGGCGCGACGCCGCTGTTTCGTCGTCGGCTAGACGAGAAGTTCCGCCGCGGCGCCGAGAACCAAGCCTTCCTGGTCGAAAGCATTACCGGCGTCGAAACTCTCAAGGCCATGGCGGTCGAACCACAAATGCAGCGCCGATGGGAGGAGCAGCTCGCCGGTTATGTGGCGGCGAGCTTCCGAGTCATCAGCCTGAACAACACGGCCAGCCAAGCCGTGCAGCTGATCAACAAGGTGACGATTGCCCTCATCCTCTTCTTTGGCGCCAAACTCGTGATCGAAGGCAGACTCACGGTCGGCGAGCTCGTTGCCTTCAATATGCTGGCCGCTCGCGTCAGCATGCCGGTGCTGCGCTTGGCGCAAATGTGGCAGGACTTCCACCAGGCCCGTTTATCGGTGGCTCGACTCGGCGACATCCTCAACACCATGCCGGAGCCGAGTTTCAGTCCGGGGCGTGCAGCACTCCCGGCGATTCGCGGCCAGGTGAGCTTCGAGCACGTTACCTTCCGCTACCGGGTTGACGCCTCGGAGGTCCTGCACGATGTGAGCTTTAGGGTGTCGCCCGGCCAAGTCGTCGGGATCGTCGGTTCTTCCGGCTCCGGCAAAAGTACGCTTGCCAAGCTCATTCAGCGGCTTTACGTGCCGGAGAGCGGACGCGTCCTTGTCGACGGCGTTGATCTCACGATGGTCGATCTCGCGTGGTTACGGCGTCAGATAGGCGTCGTACTGCAGGAGAACGTGCTTTTCAATTGTTCGGTACGCGACAATATCGCGCTCGCCGATCCGGCCATATCGATGGAGCGGGTCATCGCCGCGGCCACGCTTGCGGGAGCCCACGATTTCATTCTGGAACTGCCCGAAGGCTATGACACCATGATTGGCGAGCGCGGCAGCAGCCTCTCGGGCGGGCAGCGCCAGCGCGTTGCCATCGCCCGTGCACTGATGTCGGATCCGCGTATTCTGATTTTCGATGAGGCGACGAGCGCGCTCGATTATGAAAGCGAGCGCGCAATCCAACAAAATATGAAGGAAATCGCCACTGGCCGAACGGTGTTCATCATTGCTCACCGGCTATCGACAGTACGCCAGGCCGATCGCATCATTACCATTGAACGCGGTCGCATTGTGGAAGATGGCACCCATGATGAGTTGATCCGTAGTAACGGCCGCTACGCAAAACTGCATCACCTGCAGGCGGGAATCCATGGTGTCCACTAAAAAGATCATCCCCTTTCCGAAAAAGGAGATTATTCGCCGCAGCGAGCACGAACTCGCTTTCCTGCCGGCGGCGCTCGAGATCGTCGAAAGCCCGCCTTCGCCGATCGGCCGGGCAATCGCGCTGACCGTTATTGCACTGTTCTGCTTCGCGCTAGCCTGGGCATCGATCGGCAGCGTCGATATTGTCGCTTCCGCTCCCGGCAAGATCATTCCGAGCGGTCGCGTCAAGGTCATCCAGCCGTTCGAAACCGGTGTGGTGCGCGCGATCCGCGTCCGCGACGGGCAGAGCGTCAAGGCCGGCGACGTCCTGATCGAGCTTGATCCGACCATGACGGAGGCCGAGGCCGATCATTTCAAGAGCGATCTCATATCCGCCCAGCTCGATGTCGCTCGGTTGCGTGCGGCATTGGCTGGCCACTCCGATCCGCAGGAAGACTTCCACCCGCCCGGGGGCGTAAGTCCGGCGTTGATCGAAATGAATCGCCAGTATCTGGTAAGCCAGGTAGCTGAACAGCAGGCAAAGCTCGCGGCGATCAATGGGCAGCTGGCGCAAAAGCAGGCCGAGCGCGCTACCATTGCTGCCACGATCGCTAAGATCGAAGCGACTATCCCGCTGATAGCGCAACGGGTAGAGGTTCGCAAATACCTTTACGACAAGGAGCTTGGATCGAAACTTCTATATTTAACCGACTACCAGGATCTCGTGGCTCAACAGCAAGACCTTCTGGTGCAGAAGAGCAAATACCAGGAAGCCGACGCGGCGGTTGGGGCGCTGACTGAGACCCGCACTCAAACCGCTGCCGAATTCCGCCGTACCTGGTTCGACGACTTGAACAAGGCCGAACAAAAGGCTACTGGCCTGACCCAGGATGTTATCAAGGCCGAGCGGCGAACTAAACTGCAGATCCTCACCGCGCCGGTCGATGGTGTAGTGCAGCAGCTCGCAGTGCACACGGTCGGCGGCGTGGTAACTCCTGCCCAGCCGCTGCTCGTGGTGGTGCCGCAGGATAGCCATCTGGAAATCGAGGCCACGGTGTCTAATCGCGACATTGGTTTTGTGCATGCGGGTCAAGAGGCCGAGGTCAAAATCGACACATTTAGTTTCACGCGTTACGGGCTCTTGCATGGTGAGGTGCTCAATGTTTCAAAGGACGCCATCACGCGAGATAAACCGCAGGATAATGCCAACGACAAGACACTGGGCACGGAGACCGCTAGCAGTGAGCCCAAAGGCCAAGAGATGAATTACGTGGCGCGGGTCTCGCTTGAACGGACTCAGATGCAGGTGGAAGATAAGTTCGTTAATCTTTCGCCGGGCATGGCGGTCACGGTGGAGATCAAGACCGGCTCGCGTCGGATCATCAGCTACCTACTGTCGCCGATCCTTAGATACAAACAGGATGTATTGCGGGAAAGATAAAGAATCCGACGAAGGCCCATTAGTCGCACTCAATAGGCTGGGCTCATTATAATGCGTACACCACAGCGAGTGATGCTCTGTGGGCATGGGTCAGGCCGCTGGGGCGAGCCTGCTCCAAGCGGTGGGCTTATCCATGCTAATCACGAATAACCTCGATGCTTCTTATGGTCTTGCTATCCGATTGGCAACCGAGCCTGCGCTGTTGCAATCCCAAACTCGAACTAATCGACTGAAGTGTCCGCTATTCGATACCGACCGTTTCCGACGTAACATCGAGGCCGCTTTTACTACTATGTGGGAGACATGGCAGTGGGGCGAGCCTTCACGGAGCTTCAGCGTTGAGGTGGGCTAACATATTGTAAAGATTGGGCGATGATTAATGGTTGGAACACTCACAGTTTTCTCCTTTGGTCGATCAATACTTACTGATGTTTTAAATTTCTGGGTGGGTAGTGAAATACGCCATTCGGAGTAGAAAACCGCATGTCCGAGTCGTCATCTACTAAACAGAACCGCATAGGCCTGCATGAGGCATTAGAGCGTGCTGTTGCATGTTACCAGCAGGGGAAGTTCGCAGAATCGGAGTCATTAGTTCAGCAGATTATTGCGTTACGGCCGTACCATTTTGATGCTCACCATTTGATAGGCATCATCCGAGCCAAGCAAGGCGATTATGCCGACGCGATAAACTTTATAACCGCTGCACTGCGTGAGAACCCCAACTCTGCAGAAGCGCAATGCAACCTTGGGGTCGTTCTTTGGCGGCTCGAGCGTCATGAAGATGCGCTCATGTGCTTCGAAAAGGCTCTAACGATCAAACCTAATTATGCTGAGGCGTTTTTCGCCCAGGGCAGCGTCCTTAAAGCGTTGGGTCGACATGACCAGGCGCTGGAAAACTATGATAGAGCTGTCGCGATCAGACCCAATTACCTAGAGGCACTGAACAACCGTGGTAACGTCCTTAGAATGCTGGACCGTTATCATGAGGCGCTGGAAAGCTACGACGAAGTGCTGGCATCAAAACCAGATAATGTCTATGCGCTAAATAATTACGGGGTCACGCTTGTTGATTTGAACATGTATCAGGAGGCTATGGCAAGCTATGACAAAGTGCTTGCGATCAAATCGGACGACGCGTTGACGCTGAAAAATCGCGGTGTAGCGTTGGGGCTTCTTAACCGTCATGATGAGGCAATCGCCAGTTACGACAAGGCGCTGACGATTAAGTCTGATGATGCGGAGGTTCATTTTTTTAAGGGAATGGCGTGCCTCCTTATGGCAAATTTTGCCAACGGTTGGGAAGAGTATGAGTGGCGTTGGAAGACAAAAGAAACGATTGTGCTAAAACGAGATTTCGCACAGCCACTTTGGCTGGGACAGGAGAGCCTTTCAGGTAAGACGATTCTGCTGCACCCCGAGCAGGGCTTTGGCGATACCATTATGGCTGCGCGGTACGTTCCGCGCATAGCCAAAATGGGGGCAAAGGTCATTTTGGAGGTGGCTGCGCCGCTGAAATCCCTTCTCTCACAAATTCAAGGCGTTTCAGAAATCGTGGCAAAGGGCGAGGCACTGCCTGTATTCGATGTGCACTGTCCGCTCATGAGCCTGCCGTTGGCATGTAGCACCACGTTAGAAAGCATTCCTGTGGAGGTCCCTTATCTAGCGGCGCCGCAGGATCGAATTGCCGAGTGGGGGCGGCGCCTCGGCGATGCGCAAGTTCCACGAATAGGCATCGTCTGGTCCGGTAATCAGCACCATAAGAATGACCGCAATCGCTCAATTTCATTGCAAAATCTCAGTGCTCTGTGCTCGCCGGATTTTCAGCTTGTCAGCCTGCAGAAAGAACTGCGTGAAGGTGACGAGGATTATTTACGGGAACATCCCTACATCCAGCATTTCGGAGAGCAGGTCAGAGACTTTGCCGACACGGCTGCATTGATTTCGTTGATGGATTTGATCGTCTCAGTCGATACTTCTGTGGCGCACTTGGCTGGGGCGATGGGCAAACCAGTGTGGATTCTGCTTTCATATTCCCCAGATTGGCGGTGGTTGCTCGATCGGGAGGACAGCCCATGGTATCCAACCGCGCGACTGTTTCGGCAGCCGGCGATCGGAGATTGGGACAGTATAGTTACACGTGTGAGGGAGGAGCTGAGATTGCATCCTTTCTTGAGGCAAAATCACCAACTGTCCAAGCCCCTACTAAAAAAACAAGAATCAGAAGGGCTCCAACAGATACTTCAGCGTGCGGTTGTCTTTCAGCAGCAGAGGAGGCTGACCGAAGCAGAGCAATTGTATCAGCAGATACTTCGGGTGAAGCCCGATCATTTCGATGCGCTGCATTTGCTGGGCGTTTTGAGGCACCAGGAAGGTAGAAACGCCGAAGCGCTTGAGCTGATCTGCGCCGCATTGCAGAAAAAACCAAATGAGGCCGTGGCGCTCTCGAATTACGGCGTGGTCTTAAGTGAGCTCGAGCGCTTCGATGAGGCGCTGGCGAGCTACGAAAAGGCTCTAGCTATCAAGCCTGATGATGCCGAGGTGCTGTATAATCGTGGAAAAACGTTCAGTAACCTCAATCGGTATAAGGAAGCGATAGCAAGCTACGATCATGCGTTAGCGCTTCGGCCAAATTACACAGAGGCGCTCTTTAATCGTGGGAATATATTGCGAGAGCTCAAGCGTTATGAAGAAGCCCTCTCGAGTTACGACAAGGTGCTTGCGATCAAGCCAAAATATGTGAAGGCACTTTTTAATCGAGGGATTTTACTGCAAGTAATGAGACGCTTCGACAAGGCGCTGACAAGTTTAAATGAAGCACTTTCGATTAAGCCGGACTATGCCGAAGCGCTCAACGCTCGCGGCTTTGCGCTTCAAGCCTTGAATCGTCATGACGAAGCAATTGTTGACTATGATTCCGCTCTAGCGAAAGACGCGACGTTTGCACAGGCACACCACAATCGGAGCATGGCCCTTCTTTTAAAGGGTGATTTTGTAAACGGCTTGCCGGAATACGAATGGCGATGGGAGACTGGCCACCAACGCAGACAAGAATTTCGCAAACGGCATTGGCTCGGAAAGGAGCAGATTGCGGGAAAGACCATTGTGCTTCACGGTGAGCAAGGGTTTGGCGACATCATCATGACTTTGCGATATGTCCCGCATGTCATGGCGATGAATGCAAAAGTTATTCTTGCGGCACCACCGCCGTTAATTCCGCTGTTGAAGGAAATAAACGGCGTACAGCAAATATTTGGACCGGGTGAGGCGCTGCCTCCATTCAATCTTCACTGTCCTTTTATGAGCCTACCACTGGCATTAAGCACGACATTGCAAACGATTCCTGGGAAGGTTCCTTATCTAGCTGCACCACAAGGTCGTGTTACCAAGTGGCAAGATCGCCTCGGGGTTTCGCGGCTTCCACGAATAGGTATCGTCTGGTCAGGAAGCGAAATTCACAAAAACGATCACAACCGGTCAATCGATTTGCAGCGGTTTTGCGAATTTTCCTCGCCGGTGGTTCAACTCGTAAGCCTCCAGAGGGAACTGCGACCCAAAGATCAGACAGTGCTCCAGGAGCATGCTGAGATTCTCCATTTTGGCGAAGAGATCAGAGGCTTTGCAGATACGGCGGCATTGATTTCGTTGGTGGATCTCATCATTTCAGTCGATACATCCGTGGCGCATCTTGCCGGAGCCATGGGTAAACCAATTTGGATTCTGCTTCCGTATTTTCCGGATTGGCGGTGGCTGCTCGATCGCGAAGACAGTCCGTGGTATCCGACGGCGCGACTATTTCGCCAGTCGTCAAACGGCGACTGGGATAGTGTAGTTGCGCGAGTGAAAAAAGAGATAGGCACAATATTTAACGCCTGAACTTCCTACTGATCACTCAATCCAGAATTGCTCATCAGCTTTCCGACTGGCTTACCTGGCGCGGGTCTCGCTTGAACGGACTCAGATGCAGGTGGGAGATAAGCTCGTTAATCTTTCGCCGGGCATGGCGGTCACGGTGGAGATAAAGACCGGCTCGCGTAGGATCATCAGCTATCTGCTTTCGCCGATCCTAAGATACAAACAGGATGTCTTACGCGAAAGGTAGCAATTTCGCACGGCACCTACGTCATTGTATGATCTTCACGTCCTTGACAGCGGGATTTCTACCCTTTTGCTCGCCCGTGAGTGTGACGAGCAGCGGCATTTTGCAGGGGCTTTTCGTGAGCACACCTCCGATGCCTGAGCAATTTTTTTGGAAGTAGCGGAGGCTCTCGCGGTCGATACCTTCAACGCTCATCCAAAAAATCACCCCGTTTGCGTTGATAAGAGCGCCTGTGTTACTCGCCTCAAAGACACCGCCATCAGTTAGCACAACCTGCTTTCCTTGATACCGCTTGCGATCGGAGAAGAGGGCGGTGCCGTTTATGCGTGCAGGTTTTTGATCAAGTCCGAAATTGGCCACCGATGCAGTTGCTGGCGGTAAATCCTGCATCGAATTGCGGGCTTCAAAATTTGCGGGGCGCAAATGCTTTGGCGCTCCGGGTCGCTTAATGAGCAAGGGAATCTTCGGCGTAGGAAGTGTATTCGGTACTGCGATTAATGCGCTCGCTGGATGCAAATTTTTAGTGGCGGACTGCTTCATGTCATCCAGACTGCCTGAGACTAGCCATACCACGATAAATGAAATAATTGCTGCGGCAGCCAACCAAGGCCATCTGATCTTTGCCGCCGTGGTGGGTTGATTGTCCAAGGAACCGCCGTTTACAAAACCAGGCAGACTCAACCAAGCGTGCTTTCCGTCACAACAGGCGTGTACTGATTTTATGAGTTCTACAGTCCATTTAGCGGCACTCATATTGAAGGATAGGGCGCTTTATAACAAGCGCTAGACATTCACTCTGTGGCCGACCTGGCATATGTCAAGAATGGCTGCTGGTTAAAGGCAACGGCCCACACTGGATGCCAAGCTCAGGCCCCTGAACGAGTTTCGGACTTCGGCTCGGATGCCATAAAAGATGACATTCTCACACTCTTTCACAACCAAGTGCCGCGCGGCAATCTCCAGCGTAATTCTATTTGCGCTAACGATTAGCGTTGCGCGTGTCGAATCACGCGAGTTGTCGATAAACACTATCCGCGATGCAGTCACGACATTAAAGGCCTGCTGGATACCGCCACCTCTAAGGATTGCGCGGCCGGGGATGCAAATTACTGTGCGGGTCAGCTTCACCCGGACCGGACAGATTCTGGGCAAGCCAATAATCACCTTTGAATCAAAGGGCATCCCGGATGACATACGGATCGCCTACCGCACCGCCGTGATGTTGATGCTGATACGGTGCACGCCCTTGCCGATTACCGAGACATTAGGGAATGCGATCGCCGGGCGACCGATCTCGATCCGGCTAATCGATGTGCGCAAGTTGCGAAGCGTAGATGCGAATGGGCTGGTTAGGCGAACCTCTCCATTAATGCCAGACTCGCGGTTTGATCGTAGGGCTCAGCTTCGTAGCTCTGGACCGTAATTTTTGCTTTAGCCGTTATACGCGCCTCCGTCTGAGATTCCCCGATTGGATGAACCGTGTCCCTATTGTTCATTTGCACACTCCCGGCGCTTTATCGCCGAGACGTGGCGGCTTGGCGCATGGTATTTGGCTGCGAACTTGGCTATCGGAGTGTTCCTTGCGCGAAAGGTGGGCGTGACGCCTTCAAGAACGCGGTAAGGTTAGCCGCTCAGGTTAATTAGTGAATGAAATATTCGCGTCACCATCTGATGCTATCAATATTGAGCGTTCGTTTTAGCCACACAATCCGAGCGTCGACGGGGCCTTCGAAAGGATTGATGTTCGAGGGTCCCGTCACAGTCTGTTTCCGTTTGGAGGCCATCCGATGCGATTGGACAAACGAGAAGCTCGAATTGCGTTCAGCAATGTTTTTTGCGCTTTAATCGCGACGGCGATACTCATTGCGCTGTTTGGCGCATTTGTTTTGGCTCGTGCGAATAATCCCATTGAATGCTCTTGGCAAAGCCAGCCGACTGGACGCTCTCCCTCGCAAGTGGCTGGCGTCGATTGGCGTTGCGCCAATAGCGGTTATTTCGCTACCCGCCAGTAAGGTGCGCCGACGCTCAATGAAGCGACTGCCGCATGTGATTCAGCATGTGTTGCACACCTTCAAAAAAGTAACCGTTGAAAAAATAGGCGTCCATCCCGAAGAGGACGGCGATGCAAATAACAGTGGCTGTTAGAGTTTTCAAATGCAGTCACCCGGCAATTGCCAAGCTTCAGTGTCATGCCCATTAAGAGGCCAATTTGCTTCCTTGATGGCTTCAGTGTCGCCACCGGTTTCATGGACCGAGGATGGCCCCTCCACAGCTCAACGCTCTACGCGATCAACAAGGTTGATAGTTTGCAGCTGAGATTTATACTAGGCCCGTGAAACTGAAACTTCCAGAATATCGCCGACCAAAGCGATTTTACCCCACGCATGAGGAGGCGAAGTCAGATCAATCCGTAGGGGTCAACTTGGGGCGTCTAGAGGGAATATCATGACAAAGATAGCATTCATCGGATTATTAGCGACGGCGTTTGTTGCCGTCGGCACATCAGCTCATGGACAGGCATTTGTATCCTCGAACGGAAACGATGCCAATGCCTGCACGCAAGCTGCGCCGTGCGCTACGTTCGCGCACGCGGTCTCGGTGATAAGCGACGGCGGCTCAATTCAATGCCTCAACAGTGGCCAATATGCCAATACGACGCTCACCATCACCAAATCAGTTACCATTGATTGCGGCGTCGGCAATGTAGGCAGGATGGACCTCAGTGGCGGAGGGGCCATCGGGATCAACATCAACGCCAGTAGTCCTGCAAACATTGTTCTTCGGCATCTAAACATAAACGGAGTGAACACGGCCACCAACATCAGCGGCATCGTCACGACAAACCTTCCTGGCGGCCAGTTGGTCATTGAAGATTCCACCATTGGTGGCTTCACCGGTTCCGGGTCGAATGGCTATGGAATTTTGTTCACTCCGAATAGCGGCTCGCCAAACGGCCGCGCTACGATCTTTCTCGAGAACACAGAAGTGGCAGCTAACAATATCGGGGTGAGCGTCGCACCTGCGAGCGGTCAAATCGCATCTGCTTTCTTCGCTAACGTCGTGATAGGCGGCAATACAAGCGACGGCTTGGATTTGGCTGGGGCCGGAACAATTGCAGGAGATATGCGTCAAAGTGTAGTCGCGAGCAGCGGCGGTAACGGAATCGCCGCATCCTCAACGAACGGTGTCTTTTTTACAATTGAGGGGTCGACTATCGTGGCCAATTTGGGTATCGGCATTGAAACGAACTCGTCTAGTGCAGATGTCAACGTCGGCGCATCGACCATCGGTGCCAACGGCACCGGCGTGAAGTCCTTACTTGGTTCGCTTATCTCCTTTGGCGACAATCACATGAGCGCCAACGGCAGTAACGGAAACTTCACCAGCACCGCAGGGTTGCAATAGGCGGTATCAGCTCGATCGTTCAGGCAGCGCAGGCGGCTTTGCTTTGTGTGAGGCCGCCTGCGCTGATGCCGCTCGCAGCCTTAGCACTATCAATGATGTAATGCCGGTCGAAAAAAGAAAGACCGCCTCGCGGCGGTTTCTCCGAAAGTCGAATAGATGTTTTGACCAGACTGTTGCGATCGTGCGGCGTTCTCCTTTGATAGCAATAAGGCCCGGCACGCCAAAGCGGTGGGAAGTCCCTGTCTCGCGGCAATAACCAGGACGGGGTCAGGCCGCCATAGCTGACCTCCTCGAATTACCCATCCTTCGCTCGATGATTTGAGTGCGAAGCGCCTCCTCGATGCGCCTGAGCGCATTTTCGGCTTCGATTGCTCGCAATTCAGCGCTGTTTGCGCGCTGCTCTGCAGCAGTGAGTTGGGCTTCAGTCGCCGCCATATGGGAAGCTGTTTGCTCCATTGCCTGCTCTATTTCTTGTGTCTTGACAGTGAGCTTTATTTTGACCTGATCGCTGAACTCCTTGATTTCGGCTTCGGCAGCGAGCCGCGCTGATTCTGCAGACCGAACACGATCGTGCGCGATGTTCAGCTTTTCGATTGCTTCTTTAGCAAGTGTCTCCGCGCGAGCTAGTCTTTCTGCCGCATGATTATCGACCTCTTCGATGAGTTCGGCTGTTTGGTAGACGAGATCGAGAGCCGCCGCGCCCGGATTCATTGCAGAAGCTGACGGACGAAGGAGATTCAAAATGTTATCTGCTGTGTCAACCACCGTGGAGTTCGCGATGCAATCGCGCATGTGCGCCTGAAGCCAATTTGGGTTGCTTTTCGTCATGGTGCTCTCCGTCGACTTCCGCGATGGTTGCCAAAGACTTAACGAATCCTATTATCCCAGCAATATGGTTAACAAAGTGTATTACACTGCGATAAACCCTCGTACGGCGCACCAAGCAGGCTCGGCGTTCTACGACTGCTTACAGATTGCGTGTAGCGTTTGTCTCGACCCTTTAGGCGGGAGGTCCTGCAGATCGCGAAGATAAAATTGTATGCGGGAAATGCGCTAAGGCGTTCAAGGAACACCATTCCAAATTCGCGGGGGCTAGTTGGTCACCTCTTCACGATTCCATAACCAATTCCTGACCATAATAATTTTGCGTTTCTGGTGATTGCGTCACGCATGGAGCCTCGGCCGGTGGGACAAATTGGCCGAGGCTCCGTCTATTTTGGCCATATCAGTTGGCAACTTTTTTATTTGATGTCTGCTTCTCTAATCGGCCGACTCAACCGGTCGACGCAACACTTTATTTGGGGATTGTGTAAGGCTGCGATGAATGCTCATTAAATATTCGCCGTAGCTGCTTTTAGCGCACCGGGCGGCAAGTTTTTCAAATTGGTCAAGCGTGATGTAGTCGAGGCGAAGGGCAATCTCTTCTAGACACGCGACGCGCATGCCCTGGCGTCGCTCTAAAATTTGAACAAAATGGCTGGCTTCAACCAGCGAGTCATGGGTCCCTGTGTCGAGCCACGCAAAACCGCGACCGAGCACTTCGACAAAAAGATTGCCACGCGCCATGTAGACACGGTTGACGTCGGTTATCTCCAACTCGCCGCGCGTTGAAGGTTTCAAGGCGGCGGCAATGCCGATGACGTCGTTGTCGTAGAAATATAGTCCGGTCACCGCCACGTTGGATTTTGCCGTCGTAGGCTTCTCCTCAATCGATAGCGCCCGTCCCATGGAGTCCAGCTGGACTACACCGTACAGCTGCGGATTACTAACGACGTAACCAAAGATCGTCGCACCGGTCTCGCGTGCCGTCGCTCGTGCCAGCATCTCGGGCAGGCTATGACCGTGAAAAATGTTATCGCCCAAGACGAGGGCAACCCGGTCTTTCCCAATAAAGTCAGCGCCTACAATAAATGCATCGGCGAGGCCGCGTGGCTGGTCTTGCTTAGCGTAGGAAAAGTGCAATCCAAAATCATTGCCGTCGCCGAGTAGGCGCTCGAACAACGGTTGGTCCTTGGGTGTCGTTATAATCAAAATATCTCGGATGCCGGCAAACATCAGGGTTGCCAACGGGTAATAGATCATCGGCTTGTCGAAAACCGGGAGCAGTTGTTTCGATACTACCGTTGTGACCGGATAAAGTCGCGTGCCTGTTCCACCAGCCAGGATTATGCCCTTCATTAACTCTCCGATTTCCGAGTTGCGCTGATAGGGTCACCGCCTCCGAACGTTAAATTCAATTGCAAAACTATCGCCGAATACACGACCCCTGTATTGAGCATATTGTGCAGCTAGTTGGTAACGTAAACGAGCCGTCCGCTTCGATCCCGCTTGCTATTCGGATTAGCTGCATCGCATAATCTTTCCGCTGCGGTTCCAATGGCCATAATTGCGTGCCGACTTGAACCTAATCACTTGCCACTGTACCTGTAAGCCCGATTAAAAAGGCTGTTCGTCTGCCAATGGACATTCTCAAGACCGAAATTCCGGGCCTTCTGATTATTGAACCCAAAGTATTTGGTGACAGCAGGGGATTCTTCACTGAGCTATATCACGCCGAACGTTACGTCAAAAATAATATTCCTGCGAGGTTTGTGCAGGACAACCTCTCACGTTCGGCGCGGGGTGTTTTGCGTGGCCTGCATATTCAAAACCCGAATCCACAGGGAAAACTTGTGATGGTGATGCGCGGCGCCGTCATCGATGTGGCGGTGGATGTTCGGGTCGGAAGCCCGACCTACGGCCGCCATCTCAAGGTCGAGCTCAATGATCAGAACCGTCGTCAATTATGGTTGCCGCGCGGTTTAGCGCACGGGTTCCTGGTGCTCTCGGAATCCGCAGACTTCTTTTACAAATGCGATGAGTGTTACAGCCCTGCGGACGAATTGGTCTTGAACTGGGACGACCCTGCTCTGGGAATCGATTGGGGCAGTCCTCATCCGGAGATGTCACAACGTGACCGCGAGGGCCGCAGCCTGGCCGAGCTTCGCCAGAAACTCCCCGTCTTCAAATCACCTTCATAAGCGCCATGCCGTCTCGGCCAATCCTTAAAGCAGTACGAAGTGATGCATACTCTTGGTTCAAGCGAATTGCTCTATATCCTTTATACCCTTTCCGGGTCGGTCGTGGGTGTCCTCGTCGGCATGACCGGCGTCGGTGGCGGCTCTCTAATGACGCGCCTTTTGATCCTGGCATTCGGCATGATCCGGTGACCGCCGTCGACACCGATCTTCTCGTTGCGGCCTCGACCAAGACCATGGGCACGATCGCTCACGGGGTGTCCATGACAATTCGCAGCATCGTCGGATCTGACATCGCTCACGCCGGGCCCTTGACGGTGTTTTGCGGGTATGGGCCACTGGTTCATCGGCTCGTTCGATGGGACGCTTCTTTTTCCGCTCCTGCTCGGTTCGCTGCCCGGCATCATCATCGGGACCTACCTGGCACGGCCCCTGAACGAGCGCTCCGAATGGTCTTGTCTTCTGTGCTCTGCGGCGTCGGCGTCAAACTAGTGTGGTGAGAGCGAGCTATGCGCATTCTCGTTACCGGCTCCTCCGGTCAGGTCGGGAGTGCACTCATCACGCACCTACGTGATCAAGACGTCATTGCCGCCGATCGTTCCATGATCGATCTCACTCAGCCAAACGAAATCCCGGGCATTCTCCAACGACTCGAGCCTTCGCTCATTATCAATGCAGCGGCCTATACGGCCGTCGATCAAGCGGAGGATCAGCGAGAACTTGCAACGTTAACGAACGCGGTCGCTCCCGGCGTCATGGCGCGATGGGCCGCGGGGAGGGGGATTCCGATCATCCATTTCTCGACTGATTATGTTTTTGACGGTCGCGGTGAAACACCCTGGCGAGAGGAGGATGCAACCGGCCCGCTGTCGGCTTACGGCGAGACCAAGCGCGATGGGGAGAACGCCGTCCGGGCCGCCGGCGGAAACTCTCTCGTCGTGCGAACCTCATGGGTGTACGCGGCGACGGGCAAAAACTTTCTTCGCACGATTGCACGCCTCGCGCGGGAACGCGAGCAGCTGCGCATCATTGCTGATCAGATCGGCGCGCCAACTTCGGCTGCTCTAATCGCCAATGCCGTAGTGGCCATGCTTTCCGGAGACCTCGAAGTATTCCGCCGTCGCTGTGCGCAATGCGATGGCATCGTGCATCTGGCTGCTGCGGGCGAGACCAACTGGTACGGGTTTGCCCGCGCTATTGTCGAGGGCTTGCGGGCGCGTAACATCGCCCTTGCGGTGCGAAAGATCGTTCCCATTGCTACGGAAGACTATCGGACCGCTGCGCGCCGACCGCATAACTCCCGACTCGATCTTACAAAATTACGCAAGGTATTCGGGATCACGCCCGTGCATTGGTTGACGGCGTTTGGCCCCGAGCTCGAAGCCTTGGCGGCAGAATTGCGATGAGTTTTCTCGCGCAGCGAGATTGCAAATAATTCAAACCGTAACGATGTTTCGTTCGGCCAGCATCTTGATGACCTGATCTGCCATCTGTTCGGGAACATGGCCAACTGTATTGAACGCCTGGAGGCAAGGCTTGTGGCATTCGACAAGAAGATGGCGGCTGCCGCCTACACCGTCGAAGCCGCGGTTGCGAGAGTGTATTGTGTCGTTTAAAATTGCCGGAGATAGAATGCGTAAGTGGAGAAGATTGCGGTTCACGAAACGGCTTGGAAATTTCGCTATAAGCAGCGCCAATGATTGTCACTGCGTTTGAGGTCGCCGAAGTCGAATTCATCGAAGAGAAAGGGGAAGGCCGGGGGGTTAGCGTCCCGCAAGTGTTAACGGGCCAGTGCTCGGCGCCTATTGTTCATTCCGCGCCCGACGTCGAACTGCGTGTTACAAATGTGAGACATTCCGACAAGGAGACTTTACGATGGAAACCCTAATCGACTTCTTCGCGCTCCGGCCCACCTTTACCTTCTATGGCATAAAGATTGTTTGGTACCTTTATTTAACGAACACCATCGTTCAAACATATGTCAGCGTTTCGGGAATCTCCCGAATCTTGGCGCAAAAAGGAGTCAGCATGGAAGTGTGGTTGCCAAATTCGATTCCCCTGCTCCTCGGAATAATCGCGCAACTCGCCTTGGTCAGGCTGCTGTTGGAGGTCGCCGCTATTTTGGTTTCCAGTCGCTCACTCCGCGCTCCGCAATAGTGACGAGAATAAAAGTAATTGCCGCCAATCAGAATAAAACCAATAAAGTGAGCCCGCCGCGCCCCAGTCGAAGAATTCGACGTACGCCGATCCATCACAGCCCGGTTCGGGTCAGAAGCAGACGTATCCGTTGATCGACGGGATGTCCGCTTTACATCTCAAAGCAGATATTTGCTGCAATTCCGAGAACGGTCGCTGAGGGCCATAAACGGACTCATGCACTACAACATGACCGGCGCAAAAAGAAAGACCGCCTTAGGGCGGCCTCTCCAAAATTAGCTCTGATGTTTTGATCAGGCGGCGATAGCAGCAGCCTTCCGCTTCCTGCGCCAGCCGAGCAGACCCAACGCGCCGAGCCCGGTGGCGAAGAGCGGCAGCGTGGCCGGGAGCGGTGTCACAGAGGAGGCGGGCTCGAAACCTGCGACGGTGGCAGTCGAGGAGTCGATAATCCCGATGAGGCCAGGGGCAAAGTTGTTAGCCAATGTCTCGGTTACGAGGATAAGCGTCGTCGCACCAGCCGGTAGCCCGCTGCTGCCGGGAAAATTAAAACCGACAGTCGCGTTGATGCTGTCGTCTACGGTGGATGGCGCGATGCCACCTACACCGGAGGTCAGCGTTCCCGCTGTACCGCCAACGATTATATAGCCAACATCAACAAACAAACCGGGCGGAATGTTAAAAGCACCATTAGTAATTTTCTCTAGGGTGTCCCCGGTGCCATTTGTCACTTGAATGACGAAATCAAGGAACCCAGTGGGAGTTCTTATCACCTCAGTTGTGTAAGTTCCACTGATCGTCGCATTAGAGAATGGGCCCGATATGCTCGCCAGCAATGTGCCAGTAATGCTTCCGAATACATCGGGACTAGCCGCCGGGCTACCGGGAGTTAGTGTAACGGCCCGCGCGCTGGGAGTTAGGACCAAACAAGCGGCGAGCGTGATACCGCCAAAAAGAGATGCGCGCCGACTGAACCTCAGCCACCCGTCCATAGGAACCTCCTGTCGGTCGTCCCCCCGTACTTTTAAATAGAATTGCTCCAGAATTCGCCGTCAACGCGTATTTTTTGAACAAAGGCAGCAACATTAACCTAAGCATTAATGTCAAGCTGGGCCTTTTAGCCTTCACCGGCGCTGCATAGGGCCTACCGGCAGCGCAACAATTCCTGTCTACAATGTCGCAGTCGGGTCATTCGCTACCGGAGCGGCCAATAGCGCCTATTGCTTGACGTCCTCTTCTCCCCGTTTGCGACCAAATTCATGCGGCAATGCAATATGACGCGGTGGGCCATAAGTTGCTATCGAAGCTGGTGGAGCTTACGCGCGCGTTGTCAAAGTAGACAGCTGATCCGTGTCGTAGCGGTTTCGCAAATCGGCGAGCGCTCTTGGATCCGGCGCACCTTGCGCCGCGAGTTTGGCGAGCTCTTCGAAATAGCGCTCGTGGCCGGGTGGCGAGACGGTCATCAGCACGCGGGCCGGTTTCTCACTGATATTCGTTATGTTGTGCGGCACCCCTGGTGGGATGAACAGATAGGTTCCAGGCGTTGCGCGAATCGTCTCGACGCCGACATGCCAGTCACACTCGCCCTCGAGCAGGTAGAAGGTTTCCTCCTGCACCCTGTGAACATGCCGCCCGGTGGCGAACCCCGCCGGGATTGTCCAGTCGAACATGCTCGTGTGTTTCGTGTTTTTACCGGTGACGAGGAAAACCATAGGATGACCACGCAGCATGACGCCCTTCTTCTCATCGGGCATGCGAACGACGGCATCGGCGCTCATGTGATCCTCCATTGTTCGTGCTTGCTTCTGCAAGCATTTGTGAGCATCGGCCGTTCGTGCTGGGAAGTCGTGAATCCGTTCGCAAAAATTTGCTAAAAGCGTCCAATGACAGCAGAGGAAGATCACTATCAGTTCGGCCCATTCCGCCTCGACCCCGTGGCGGGCATTCTCTACCGCGGGACCGAGCTGACCATGCTCGGGCAGCGCGCAATTGCGCTCTTGCGGCTGCTGCTCGATAAAGCGGGCGCGCCGGTGTCGAAGGATGCGTTGGTCGAGGCCGGCTGGGGCGGATTGGCGGTTGCCGACAACAATCTGACGGTTCAGATCGCAGCCTTGCGCCGTGTGCTGGCGGAGGCGCCGGATGCCGAGAGCTGGATCGAAACGTTGCCGCGGCGCGGCTACCGGTATGTCGGACCGGCCGTTGCCACCAGTAGTCCTGATGCGAAAGCCGCCGGTGCCGCTTCGGCACCCGCATTGCCCGAGAAGCCGTCTGTGGCGGTTCTGCCGTTCTCGAACCTAAGCGGCGATCCAGAGCAGCAGTACTTCGCCGATGGTATGGTCGACGACATCATCACTGGGCTGGCACGCATCAACTGGCTTTTCGTGATCGCACGGAACTCGAGCTTCGCCTACAGGGGCCGCGCCGTGGACGTGAAGCAGGTGGGCCGCGAGCTCGGCGTGCGCTATGTGCTCGAAGGCAGCGTGCGCAAGGTCGGCGGCAGCGTACGCGTGACCGCGCAGATGATCGATGCCTCTACCGGCGCTCACGTATGGGCCGAGCGCTACGACCGCAGCTCCGAGGACATCTTCGCCCTTCAGGACGAGATCGCACTATCGGCGGTGGGCGCAATTGCACCGAGTGTGCGGAAAGCCGAGATTGAAAGAGTCAAGCGCAAGCGCCCCGACAGTCTAGACGCCTACGATCTTGTGCTGCGAGCCCAACCTGACGTCGATTCAGGCATGCCGGAGCAAGTGACGAGAGCGCTGGCGCTGCTTGAGCGGGCGATCGCGCTCGAGCCTGCCTATGCGCTCGCGCATGGCAACGCCGCGATGTGCCACCATTGCCTGTTTCTTCGTGCCGGCTTGCAGGAAGCCAACCGGGCCGCGTCAATTCGCCACGCGCGGTCGGCCATCGTCCATGGACAGGACGACGC
>Ga0134126_10003401_pt1 | contig 19941 bp, 9 predicted proteins | sample KB31752_FD_96881 | JGI IMG/M metagenome (GOLD analysis project Ga0134126, IMG submission 96881) | Terrestrial soil microbial communities with excess Nitrogen fertilizer from Kellogg Biological Station, Michigan, USA - KB3-175-2 | ecosystem: Environmental > Terrestrial > Soil > Unclassified ...
CTACCCGGATCGAATCCCCGCGGAATGCGTTCCTCTGGGTATCCCCGGGCAATATCCAGGTCCATGTTACTTTTGGCTCATGTTTCAGGCCGGTTGTGAGCAGGATAGGGTGGCCCCAGCAGCCGCGCTGGTCTGGCCCCACATTAGGCAAAGGCAAATTCTTCACATGTACCTTTACCGAATCAAAGTTGGTACAACCATTAGGAGTAGGGTCTAATATGTTTACCCTGAATGCCGTGTCCCTTGTGATCTTTTGCGTGATGGAACCTGTTGTCAGGGAATCTCCATTGGCATCTTTAAGGGTGCTCCACCATATTTTATAAGGCTGATACGCGCTTACAGGCGTGGCTTTAAAAGTCAATGTGGGGCCATCGTTACATACTGTTGTATCCGGGGGCAGGCTTATTCCCGGGTATTTAGCTATGACAAAACTGTCGGAATAACTTCTTGTACAGCCATTTGGCCCGCTCACGATCAGTGTGTAGTGATAGGTGCCGCCCCTGTTGTACTGGTAGCAGCCCGTGCGGCCCAAAATATACAACGGGCCAAAACCGGGCGCACCATCCCCAACCCATAAATATTTGGTAATAGAGGTAGCTGAATTAGGGGCCGGGCTCGCCTGGAAGCAAACTTTTCCACAAGTGCCAACATTCGCATTATATGTCGCAGATGGCGCTGCAATTACGTATATATTGAAGGCTTTGGATGCCTGCCCAGGTTCCGGGCAGGCATTATCTTTTGCCATTGCAATAAATGTATATGGGTATGATCTTACATCTTTATCTGTTGGGTACCAGCAGAATACGGCAGTTGGCCATTTCTTTCCGTCAGGCAAAACCGTGAAGGTGGCGCCGTCCATTGTCCCCGGGTTGTTCCATCCAAGTTTAACAGTATCAGGCTGGTCCAGGTCAAAGGCCAATACTTTAAAACACGTTTGCTGGTCTGCGCATATTTTCTCCGAAAAACTATTTCCGCCATTGATACCGGGGATAATAGGAGGCCGGTTTGTAGGGCAATCAATAACTATTATTTGCAAATCCCTTCGTATTTCACCAATAAGGTGTTCAACACCCAGGGAATCTCGCCTGTAAATACTAACTACAACCACAAAAACCGTCTGGTCTACTTTTGTCGCTTTGAACATAATATCCCCGGTAGTGGAATCCAGGTGAAAACCATAACAAAATGGAGGCACAAAAGGCTGGTTTTTACTTTTCCCCGCATATATAAGGGGCGCATCATGGGTATAAGGGGAACTATATCCAATATTCGCACCGGGGCCGGATTCCGGAAATCCGAAACTGTATGAAAGCGAATCGGCCCGGCCTTCTGCATCCCGGCTGTCATCATCAGCGCCGGGATTATAAACGATACATTGGTTTACACAAAAAATACCCACAGGAGGGGTTGTAAAATAGGGGGAGCTTGCGCAAGGTTTGATACAACTGTTTAAGTGAACCTCCTCATAAAAGTCATCTCCCGCAGCACCGGTTGTAATAGCGCCGTTTCTGCAACACTCTTCCCAGGAAATGGTCCAATCACAGCAATTAGGAGGCAGGTAAACGATAGCTGTAATTGTAAACTCCTCAATACCATAAGGAAAAGGACAACCGGAATTTGAAATACACCTGGTGCAACTTCTGTCGCAAACGGGTGTAACGTCTGTTCCGCAACAAACATCCGGGTTAGCAGGTACCGGGCTGGGGGCGCAGGTATCCCCCGCGGTAAAATAGTTTAGGTTTGTACCGGAGAGTGGAATCCCGTTACAATCCCTGTAAGCATGCACGATAAGTTCAAAGGTATCGTTACCCAGGCACTTCCACTCCATATCGGCGCCCATAACGTGAGTTGCCTGTGCCGAAAACGGCGCAAACAAGCCAAATAGTGCGATTAAAGGAACAAGTAATTTGTAATGTTTTTTCATAAGCATACAATTTTTGGCAATGAATAACAAATCTACAAATAAAAATTAACAAAGCGCAAAATCTAACTATTTTTTTTTAACGCACCTGCTAAACCTTATTAAATTTCTTTTAAAGTTGTATTAACCTTACCAAATAGCATAACCCAAAATTTCTTCCATAAGTTTCACACAGCGCATTGTCTTATATTTCTTTTAAAAAAATTATGTTTAAGTTATATAGCGCTGTGGATATGGGGAAAAAAAAACAAAATAACACTTGCAGGTTTGGTTGTCACCAACTCATTACGATAAATTCACAGGTTATACAGTCATAGTCATGTGATTAATAGCTTGTTAATGGTTTATTAACAAACTACAAATTCAGGGCAAAGTTGATTACTTTTTCCTGTTCCCGGCATTAGTTCTGTGGACACCCTGTTAGCTTTTCAGGCACAACACAACACATACTAACAAACGATGATTTCAAATTGTTCAACCCTTGAGTTTGTTCACTTCCAACGGCGTTAAAAATCTCCATTTTCCACGGGGAAGATCCTTCTTTGTTAATAACCCGAAAACAACCCGGTCTAACCTAATTACTTCATAACCAATAGACTGGAATAACCTTCTTATAATCCGGTTGCGACCGGAATGTATTTTGACGCCAACCTCTTTTTTATCATTTGAATTGGTATACGCGAGTTCATCAACTTCTGCGAGCCCGTCTTCAAGTTCTACGCCATCCACTATTTTTTGAAAGTCAGTTTTAGCAAGAGGCTTGTCAAGCGTAACAGCATAAATTTTACTGATTTTTTTGGATGGATGCGTTAAAGCATTTGTCAGGTCTCCATCATTTGTCAGCAACAAAAGCCCGGATGAATTTCTATCTAATCTCCCAACAGGATAAACACGTTCGTTGGTTGCTTTGGATATTAAATCCATAACTGTTTTCCTGTTTTCAGGGTCACTTGTTGTGGTAATACTCCCGGCAGGTTTGTTCAGCAGGATATAAACATAATTCTGAGGTTTAATTTGTTTATTATTATAAGTCACAACTGCTTGCCTGTCTATTTTGAATCCCAATTCTGTAATAACTTCCCCATTTACCTTAATTTTGCCTTCAGCAATAAGCTGGTCGGCTTCTCTTCTCGAACACACGCCCGAATTGCTTATATATTTGTTAAGCCTGGTACTGTCATCTGGTTTAAATTTTGAGGATTCTGTCAGTTTTTCAGAATTTTTTCGTTTCATTGTGTATTAGTTATACTGCAAAGTTAAAGTTAAAGTTACCGTTTGATTAATAAGAGGCCGCTTACAATAAGATTTTCCCTAACCATATTGGTGGTATTTCTTTCAACGCTCTTGTTTTCTGCCAGGTCTTTTGGGAACAGCCCACATCTGAGGAGAATATGCATTTCTTCTGCCGGAGTAGTAACCTTATCATGGTATTCCTATACAGATACCTGCCAGAGGTTTGAAAAAATATTGATATTTGGGGAACAGCATTTCGGGTCTTTCAAGCTGGTTGACAGTACAAAAAACCCAAATGCGACAAATGTTGTCCTTCCTAATGCCGCAAAATACCTCGGAGGATATTTTTTTATCGAATATATAAGCAATTGCTCTCCTAACAGGATATCAATTTCTGATACATTGCAGGTAGATTCAACACCCCCGCAGGTAACCAATCCTGATTCGGTAAGTGTTTTACCTGATGGGAAAGTCGTCATTGGATGGTCAACCAGCCCTACCTCAGCGTATAAGGACACAAAAGGGTTTATTATAAATGTAGTAAAAGCCGGCAGTTTCCCTTTAGACACTATTTACAGGAACAAGGGGAATAACGGGATTGATACTTCTGCCAATGCTAATAACCATGCTTACAGCTATCAATTGGCGGGGATAGACAGTTGTGATAATGTTTCTGCGCTTGGAGGAGTGCAAACCACTGCTTTTCTGCAATCTTCCCAGGACAGTTGTAAATATACGGTTACTCTTTCATGGTCTGGTTATGCCGGGTGGCGCTTTGGGGTCAGATATTATTATGTGTATTATTCCACTGATCCATCAAAAGGTTATACTTACGCCGGGCAGGAAGATGGAACAAGTTTTACTTTTAAAGGTCTTAGCAACCTCACAAAGTATTATTTTTTTGTGCGTGCCGTAGAAAACAGTAACATTATCATAACGGCTTCTTCAAATGTGGTTTCATTGGTTACCCGGTTTCAGAAACCTTTTAAGTTTGTTTATATTAAAACAGTGACTACGGTGGGTAAGAGTATTGAGATTGACTGGACAACCGACAATAATCCTGAAGCCGGATATTTTGAAATTTACAGGGGAATAAATATTGAAAGCCTCCATCATATTGCAACGGTATCCGGTACAACCATTGCAGGCGGGGAATATAATTATGTTGACAATGCCGTTGATGCAACTACCCAGGTAAGATATTATATGGTAAAAGCATTTAACACCTGCGGCCAGTTTGGAGGGCAGAGCAATGTTCCTCATAATATCCTGCTGAAACTATCAAAAAGTGGAAGGATTAAGATACTTTCGTGGAATCCATATGAAACATGGAGCGGCGGGGTTTTGGGATATTCGGTTTATAGAACCGTGGAAGATGCGAATCCTGCCAGTACAGATATTGCCAATTTAAATAAATCCACACTTGATTATGTTGATTTGGATTCTTTTTCAGATTATGCCCGACCTGGCATTTGCTACCAGGTCAAGGGCATTGAGGACGGGGATAGTGACGCGTACGGGTTTGCCGAAGTCAGCTATTCTAATACAATTTGCTACGTGGATACCCCTGTAGTTTATGTTCCAAACGCTTTCACGCCAAGCGAGGTTTTTAACACGGTTTTTAAACCTGTGGTTTCTTATACAGACACACTCCAGTCGCAGCTGGAAATATTCAACAGGTGGGGCGAACTTGTTTTCAAAACCAATGCAATCAAAGCGGGCTGGGATGGTACCATGAAGAATGGGGAAATTGCCCCAAGTGGCGTTTATGTATATTATCTCACCGTTATAGGGCTCGATTTCAAGGTTCGCAGATACAAGGGAACCGTTTCCCTTCTTTAGATTGTTGTACCTTTGCTGTAATGATCACATTTTTTAATCCATATCCAGAGTTTTCTAAGGAATTAGAAGAGAACATTATCTCTTCAACGGATGAAATTATTTCGGAATTTGGGATGGAAGCCGGTTATATCAATATTGTATTCTTAAGTGACGACCAGCTTTTGAAAATGAATATAGAATACCTGAACCATGACTATTATACCGACATCATTACCTTTAATTATTCAGAGGATCCTAAAGGACTTGAAGCGGAATTATATATAAGCGTTGACAGGGTTAGGGATAACGCCGAAACAAACAAAGTTTCGTTAAATGAAGAAATGAAAAGAGTAGTTATTCATGGAATGTTGCACCTGGCTGGGTTTGATGATCAGACAGAATCAGATAAAAAGGAGATGAGGCTACTTGAAGATAAGTATATAAAGGCGGTGCCGTTTCACGTGAAACAGAACAAAGTTAAAATAGAGGCTAAATAATGTTTCCCGAATATGATATAATAGTAGTAGGCGCCGGCCACGCCGGTTGCGAGGCCGCAGCTTCGGCTGCAAACATGGGATCAAAAGTTTTGATGGTGACCATGAATATGCAAACCATCGCCCAGATGTCTTGTAACCCCGCTATGGGTGGTATAGCCAAAGGACAGATCGTGCGGGAGATTGATGCCATGGGCGGTTACTCCGGGATTATAGCTGATAAATCCATGATCCAGTTCCGGATGCTGAACCGCTCCAAAGGCCCTGCGATGTGGAGCCCGCGCACCCAAAACGACAGGATGCGTTTTGCAGAAGAATGGAGGCTTGCACTTGAGCAAACCCCGAATGTTGATTTCTGGCAGGAAATGGTTTCCGGGCTGATCATAGAAAATGGTGCTGTTGCCGGAGTGAAAACCCAAATGGGTCTTGAAATAAGAAGCAGGGCCGTAATCCTCACCAATGGAACTTTTTTGAATGGTATCATCCATATCGGCGAAAAACAATTTGGAGGCGGAAGGGTAGGGGAGAAGGCTGCGACGGGGATAACCGGACAATTAATAGAACTAGGTTTTGATGCCGGACGAATGAAAACAGGTACGCCTCCAAGGGTTGATTCCCGCAGCCTTGACTATTCTAAAATGGAAGAGCAAAAGGGGGATGAAGAACCAGGTAAATTCAGTTTCCTTCCTGAAAGCAATCTCCCCGAAAAGCAGATGAGCTGCTGGATCACTTATACCAATGACCAGGTTCATGACATGCTTCGTACCGGTTTTGAACAATCTCCCATGTACAGTGGCAGAATTCAAGGCCGCGGGCCCCGGTATTGCCCCTCTATAGAAGATAAAATAGACAGGTTTGCAGATAAGGAGCGGCACCAGCTTTTTGTAGAGCCGGAAGGGTGGAAAACGGTAGAAGTATATGTAAACGGGTTCTCCACTTCTTTGCCTGAAGATGTCCAGTATAAAGCTTTGACTTTGGTACCCGGATTTGAAAAGGCAAAGATGTTCAGGCCCGGATATGCTATAGAATATGATTATTTCCCGCCAACCCAATTGCAATTAACACTTGAGACAAAATTGGTCAGGAACCTGTATTTCGCAGGACAGATAAATGGAACCACCGGGTATGAGGAAGCAGCTGCACAGGGTTTGATGGCCGGGATAAATGCACACAGATCTATACATTCTGAAGAAGCGGTTATCCTGAAAAGGTCCGAAGCATATATAGGCGTGTTGATAGACGACCTTGTTACCAAGGGCACTGAAGAACCGTACAGGATGTTTACCTCCAGGGCAGAATACAGGTTAATACTGCGGCAGGATAATGCGGATTTGCGGTTGACACCACTTTCTTATAATATAGGCCTGGCAAGCAAAGACAGATACGACCGCGTGGCCAAAAAGCAGGAATCTATTGAATCTGTTAAGCAGTTTTTTGTAAAATCGAGGGCGGATAAGACCGAATTAAATGCGCTTCTTGAATCTGTTTCATCCCCGGCAGTGGATCAAAGCCAGGTATTATTCCCGGTACTTGCCCGGCCGGGTATCAGTATTTCGGACTTTATAAAACACGTTCCTTCTGCTTCTTCCTTCCTGTCAGCTTTTGATAATGAAACCCTTGAAGTAGCCGAAATAGAAATGAAATACTCCGGCTATATAGATAGGGAACGTGAGACTGCGCAAAAGATAACCAGGCTGGAAAATATCAGGATACATCATGATTTTAACTTCGGCGCTATAGGCGCTTTATCTCATGAGGCCCGGGAAAAACTTGGCAAAATCAGGCCTGCTTCCATTGGGCAGGCATCCCGTATCAGCGGTGTTTCACCATCTGATATTTCAGCGCTTTTGGTTTACCTGGGACGTTAATAAACCCGTATATCCATATCTACAAATCCATACTTATGAAATTGCTCAAAACCCGTTTCCTGGGATTTGTTTTTTGCCTTGTATTGGCTTCATGCGCCGTGGTTGGCGGCGGCCCTACGGGTGGTAAAAAGGACACAACACCCCCTAAGGTTATATCTGAAGAACCAGAAAACAAGTCTGTCAATTTCAAGGCGCAAAAAATTATCATCGGTTTTGATGAATTTATTGATCTTGGTACCGTATCGCAAGAGGTAATTATAAGCCCGACTTTAAAGAAAATGCCTTCTATATCCGTGAACCGGAAATCAGTTGTGGTTAATTTCAAAGACATAGACTTGTTGCCAAACACCACCTATTCCATCCAGTTCGGGAAGGCGATCAAGGATTATAACGAAGGCAATATATTGCGTAACTACCGGTACGTATTCAGTACCGGCAGCTATCTTGATTCTTTATCTATTAAAGGCCGCGCCATTGATGCTTTAAGCCATCAGCCTGGCATTAGTTATAAAGTGGAATTATATAAACCTGGCAATGATTCAGGCATATATAAATCCAAGCCATTGTATTACGGCCGTTGTGATTCTTCCGGCAGGTTTAAAATTGATTATCTGCCAAAGGGAGATTACCAGGTTTATGTATTGAATGATAAAAACGACAACTATTTTGTGGATCCCGGAGAAGAAATCGGGTTTATTCCATCGGCTATTCATGTGGATTCGACCGTTAAAATTAAAGATTCGATATGCGTTTTCCCGTATGTTCCGGATGCGGTTATTGTAAAGAATGTCCGGTTTGCCAACCGTATTCTGAGGCTAAAATTTGACCACGCCATTGACACCGTGAAACTGAAAGCAAGCCCTGCCTACACAAAAATGGAAGATGCCAGGGACAGTTTTACTTTCTGGATGCGCGAAGACTTCAAGGATATTGATGCTACAATTCTTAATAAAAATTTAGAGATTGATACAATTGTGAAGCGGGATACTGAAAGTGTAAAGCCGCTTAAGTTTACAATTAAGTTTATTTCATCCATAGATTACGATAATTATTACAATACCCCGGCGGTGATTATTGCCAACAAACCCATTGCCAATATTGATTCAAACAAAGTAAAATTATATCGGGACACGGTTCCTTTGTCCGGCCTAAAATATCGGTTTTTAGATTCAAGCCATACCTCTATAGGGCTGTTTTATAACTATGAAGAAAACAAGAACTACAAGTTTAAATTCCTGCCCGGGTCTGTTAATTCCATTTATAAAGAAATAACCGGGAAGCACGATACAATTACAGGAAGCATGGTTGCACCGGGCTTAAAGAACTTTGGTTATTTCGAAATGAACATTATTCCCGATGGGTCAAATTACATCTTTCAACTGGTAAGTGAATCCGGGACGGTTGTATTTTACAAAAATGTTCCACGTGAAACATTGGTAAAAATTCCATTTGTAAACCCCGGTAAATACCATGTCAGGTTGATAAAGGATGATAATAAAAACGGCAGATGGGATGGCGGCGATGTGAAAACCAAACGCGAACCGGAGGAAGTTATTTACTATCCCAAAGTCATAAATATGAAAGCAAACTGGGAGATGACCGGAATGAAATTCGATTTAAATGCGAGGCCTGTTAAGAAACCATAGCAGATTTTTTTTCGAGCAGTTTTTTATAAACCCCTTCGTATTTCAATATGATTTTTTTCAGGTCAAAATCTTTGGCCCGGTTAAAGGCGGCGAGCTTAAACTTCTGATGAACCTCCGGATCCTGTAAAATTTTTATAGCATTCTCTGCCATTTCTTTTACGTTCCCTACCTTACTCATATACCCGGTAACCCCACTAATATTTACCTCGGGGATGCCTTCCGCATCTGAGGAAATAACCGGCACCTGGCAGGCCATCGCTTCGAGCGCCGCAAGCCCAAAACTTTCTCTTTCGGAAGGCAGCAGGAACAGGTCGGCAATGGAGAGCACTTCTTCTACTGCCTCAATTTTTCCGAGGAACCTGACGTCCTGTACCATCTCCATTTTCCGGGTCAGCAATTCTATCCGGCTCCTTTCCGGCCCATCGCCCATCAGCAGCAGTTTGGCCGGCATGGCTTTACGTACCGCTTCAAAAATGTGAAGTACATCATCCAGTCGCTTTACCTTTCTGAAATTGGAAGTATGAACAATAATCTTTTCGTTATTGGGCGCTATGGCTATTTTGAAATGGTTCTTTGGTTTTTTGTTAAAGCGCTCAAAATCAACGAAGTTGGGTATAACGCAAATGTCTTTTTTAACCTTAAAATATTTAAATGTCTCATCCTTAAGGTATTGAGACACTGCTGTTACCGCGTCTGACTGGTTGATGGAAAAAGTAACGGTAGGCTCGTATGTGGAGTCCCTTCCCACAAGGGTAATGTCTGTGCCATGAAGCGTGGTAACTACCGGGATGTCGATTCCCTGGCTTGCAAGGATCTGCTTGGCTATGACCGCGGCAAAAGCATGAGGTATGGCATAATGTACGTGCAGGATATCAAGCTCTTCATATCTTACCACATCCACTATTTTGCTGATAAGCGCCGATTCGTATGGGGCGTATTCAAACAACGGGTAGTTCATCACGTTTACCTCGTGGAAATAGATATTGCTGCCAATGGTATCCAACCGTACCGGGAGGCTTGTGCTGATAAAATGGACTTCGTAATTTTTTTGTGCCAGTGCCTTACCAAGTTCCGTTGCCATTACCCCGCTACCCCCGTAAGTCGGGTAGCATATCATGCCGATCTTCATTTTTTTATAATTTCTTTTTGATGTTAAGGAGCATGTCTTTTACCATTTGCTCCAGGCCGAAATCCGGTTTCCAGTCCCAGTCTTGCCTTGCGCGGCTGTCATCAATACTGCCGGGCCAGCTATCTGCAATGGCCTGCCTGAAATCCGGTTTATAACTAATGGAAAATCCGGGCAATTGTTTTTTGATTTCATTGGCCAGCCCTGCTGGTGAAAAACTGAACCCGGCCAGGTTGTAGCTCGACCGTATTTTTACTGTATCCGCCTGCGCCTCCATAAGCTGTATGGTCGCCTTAATTGCATCTGGCATATATAACATAGGCAACTCGGTATCTGGGCCCAGGAAGCACTCATAACTATTATTTTTCAGCGCCTCATAAAAAATTTCAATGGCATAATCGGTAGTGCCTCCGCCCGGCTCTGTTTTGTAGCTGATGAGCCCAGGGTACCGGATGCTCCGCACATCTACCTTAAATTTTTGATAATAATATTCGCACCAGCGTTCGCCTGCCAGTTTGCTGATGCCATACACGGTATTCGGGTCCATGACCGTATCCTGCGGTGTATCTTTTTTGGGAGTTCCAGGACCGAAAACTGCAATAGAACTTGGCCAGTAAACTTTAGAGATATGGTTTTCTTTGGCGATGTTCAATACATGCAAAAGGCTATCCATATTCAATTGCCATCCAAACATAGGGTTCTTTTCAGCCGTTGCAGAAAGCAATGCCGCAAGATGATATACGTGTGTGATCTTATGTTTTTTAATAACAGAAAAAATGGCATCCTTGTCCATAACGTCTAGTTTCTCGTATGGCCCATCCACCATCGGCCCACCGTCAGGCTTTAAATCGCTCACCACTACATGATCGTTTCCATAAATATCTTTCAAACCCGTTGCAAGCTCGGAACCAACCTGTCCGAGCCCGCCTAAAATCAAGACGTTTGTATCAGCCATATATTTTGAAATGAGGGGCAAAATTAGGGAAAACCAAGCAACAGTCGGCAGTCAACAGTCAACAGTAAAGTATTGGAAAGTAAGAGAAGAGAATCATGAGGCTGTATGTCCAACATTTTACAAATACTAGCAGGCGTCAGCGATTCCGCTTCTTCCCTTTTAAGGAGGGGTGGTTGGCGGAGGATTACACTGCATCTCCAAGCCTTATTTCGCCACGCCGGTATTCAACCGCAAGAGTCCAACAAGCAGGTCGGCCAGGCCGCTGGGGGGATGATAATATACAAAAACAGTATAGTTGTCTTCGGTTTCCCAATGGTTCCCTTCAAATTCTGACGGATCAATTTTGCCATCTTTTACTTTCACATATTCGTAATCGTAAACCCCCTGTTTGAGAAGGGCTTCACATTCATACCCGAAACGGGCGCTGTAGTCCAGCTTAAAACGAGGTTCAATCTGCCAGTCGCTCAATGCACCAAAAACATAAATTTCACCGCCGCTTCCATCGTCGGTATAGGCCGGTGAGAGCTTAAAATGAACCATCGTATAGTCAGCCGTAGAGCTCGCGTCCGCATCAGATGGGTCAACAATAACATAATTGCCGTTTTGATCCACAACGGTAGTATATACGGTGTAGGAGCGGTCTTCATCTGGGTACAGGTACACATGATAGATGGAATCAAGTGACAGGCTGCGCACCCCTGCGCCCCTGTACCGCAGGTCGCGGTCGTCAAACATCCTGAACTCATTCCCTGCATCAAATAAATTCCCTTCCTGGTAGTCATATATCAGGCTGCTGTTATTTACATAAGTAGGTTTCAGGTTGCTTATGGCATTATCAGACCTCCAGTTTTGCACGATAACGGTTTTTATATCGTTCAAAGGATCCATCAGGGTCAGGTTATTGGTATTTATTGTGAAATTGATTTCATGCTTGGTATCCCTGTACTGAGGTTCTGTTGCCCTTACGGCAGTACCGCCTATATTTACAAGTTTTTCATACACATAAAACCTGCGGATTATTACTGGCTTTTCAGGATCGTCAACAAAGATAAGAATGGCGTAATTGCCTGAAATCCTGGGGCGTATATTGGCAGTGGGGAAATTGACGGTGTAATGCGCATATTTTACATAAGTAGCTGACGAAAACACCGGGGTGGAAACATAATCGGAATACAGGCCCCGGATATAATCGCTTTGGAGCATCTGGCTTTTGTGCCAGTCATATTCGCAATGCACTATGGTAAACTGGTAATTAATGGCAGAGCCCGTACCTACCACGTCCCATTGCAGGCTGATATTATCCCCGGAACCGAGTTGGATAATCGGGTAAGTATTGGACTGCCCAGCCCCGGCACGGCTAAACTGCACGGTGCGGATATTGGGATCGTTCACCACCTCGTTGAAGACGGGAATATCATCTGCAAATGCCTTATTATTATGAAAAAAGGCAGATAAAAATAAAACAAAAATGACCAGCAACCGGTACCGTAAGAAAAAAGGCATATACCGATATTGCTTCGTGGGGAGTGATTTTATATCGAGCATCAGGAGTTAACGGGAAACTGTATTAAATATTCTGACAACTATAAAAGCGGATACAATCAGTAAAACAAAACTATAACAATTATACCTCTTTATAATAATTTTCCAAAATTAGTAGTAATTTTATATCTTTGTTCTGGTATATGGGTTTTTCTGCATACAAAAAAATATTCTGGCTCTCGCTGTCGGGTTTGTCTTTAAGCGTTCCTGCGCTGGCACAACTGAAAGCAAATTTCACCCTGCCCCGCGCATCGGGGTGTACCTATCTTGCTGAAAATTTTACCAATACCACAACGGGCGCTTCTGCGTCTGTGAGATATACCTGGCGGCTTGGCAACGGCAATATCTCCAAATTAAAAAATGCCAGTGCGATATATGTAGCCCCTAAAACCTACAATATTACGCTTATTGACAGCGATGGGAACAAGGTGGATTCCATTACCAAAAGCATAATTATATACAATAGCCCTTCTGCCAGCTTTTCTGTAAGCAAAACTGCCGGCTGCTCACCGCTTTCGGTGTCTGTTACGGACCATAGCAAGGCCGGATCCGCCCCCATTACAGGATGGACATGGGATTTTGGGGATGGCAGTACAGATACCAGCAGCTCCCCGCCCACACACTCTTACTCTGTATTGGCAACCTATAAAATATCCCTGTTCCTTACCGATAAAAACGGGTGCCCCGGCTCTTATCATTTCCCTTCGCCTATTGTGGTAGGCTCGCCCCCAGTGGTTAATTTTACTTCCTCATCTACCGGAGGATGCTATGCTCCCCAAAGCATCAGTTTTACTTCTAAGGTTACATCTGCTTTCGGTAACTTAACTTATAAATGGGATTTTGGAGATGGTACGCACTCCTCCAGTTCAAACCCAAACCATAGCTATAATTCCAAAGGGACTTTTGATGTGCAATTAAGCATTACTGATTCTACCGGGTGCAGCGGCAATATTACGAAGCCGGCATTTATTTTCATCGGCGTACCGGCTGTGGATTTTATATATAGCCCTAACAGGGGTTGCGCGCCCCTTAATGTGAGTTTTACAGACAACACCGTCGGCGCAGCGACCGGAGCAACCTATTCCTGGGATTTTGGAGACGGAGGAACTTCAACCAGTGCAAACCCGACACATACTTATGCCATTGGCACGTATTCTGTAAAAGAAATTGTCATCAACCCATCGGGATGCGGGGATACTGTTACCAAATCAAATATCATTTATGTAACCAAACCTTATAAGGCATCTTTTTACGCCGACAGTATATTGTGCCAGCCACCGTTTAAAACCAGGGCAAGAAATACTTCTGGCGCAAATACCCATGTCCTTTTCTGGAATTTTGGCGATGGTTCTTCATCAGACACAACCTCAACCCACATCTATTCTTCCATGCCCCAGCCGCCAAACCCTACCAGTCCCTATACCGTTTCCGTGACTGTAGAAGACAATAATACATGTATTGAGCAGGCTACCAAAAGCAATTATATTTATGCCCAGGCAACTACAGTAGGTATTGTTGCTGCTGGCTCCACGAACGGATGCGTCCCCTTTACCATTCCCTTTACCTGCGGCGTTTCAACTATTGACCCGGTAAAAACGTATTCCTGGCATTTTGGAGATTTCCCGACCGACTCTTCCAACGCACAAAACCCTGGTAACCATACTTACAGGGATAGCGGCATGTACACCGTTACCTTATCCGTTGTTACCAATACCGGCTGCAGGGCCAGTACTTCAGAAATCATAAATGCGGGTTATAAACCAAAGGCGAGTTTTATTGGCGGGCCTTATTCCGGCTGCCTGAACAGTCTCCGGAACCTTAAATTTCACAGCACTTCAAATGACACCCTTGGAAGCCCCCCGGTAAGGGCCGAAAGCTATGCCTGGAATTTCAGCGATGGCCGAACGGCTTACGTTCAGGATGTGATCTGGAATGGCCGCGTCAACCCTGGATTAGATGATAAGCCGGGAAAGTATAGCGTCCGGTTAATTACCACAAACCATGGCTGCAATGACACTATAGAAAAAAAGAATCTGATAACGATTACAGGCCCGTGGGCAAATTTTGACATTAAACAAAACGATGCCTGCAACCTGAATATTGTGACTTTTACGGATAACTCGCTGGACAACAATCACGTTGAATATTTTTTTGGGGATGGGGGTACATCCATAATCCGGAACCCTGTTCATGACTATGCCCTGGGAAGTTATTATCCTTACCAGGTTGTAAAAAATGACACTTCCGGCTGTAGTGATACTTTCAAGGTTTCTAACTCTACGGCTGTGCCTACGCCCTGGAAAATTTTACTCACGGGTTCAGATACAATCGGGTGCCTTCCTTTAACGGACACATTAACATTTACCTCAACTGATTCATCTTCAAATACATTTTACTTTGGCGATGGAACAACGGTTCCCATCAAAACAGATATTATACCCCCTTCTGATACCACGCTGAGTTTTACGCATACCTATTACCAGAAGGGTGTTGACACCATTAAAGTAAAATCAGTGAACCTGCGAAACCAGTGCAAAAAGACTTTTGTACTTAAGCCTCCCATAACAGTGAGCGGCCCCAATGCCAGATTTATTGTTGATAAAACCAGCGGGTGTGTACCGCTTAAAATCAGGCTTATTGATCTTTCGGGGAAAGATTCACAGCTTATAAGCAAATTTTATACAATGGGCGACAATCATTCACTTAAAGATTCAAGCGATACATTGTATTATACTTATACGACGCCCCCGCCGGATCAGACTGCGGGATACGGTATTACGTTAACCGTACAAGACCCCGGATGCAGTAACTTTGCTTATGCCACAGTTTATCCGACGCGGCCTGTTGCAGGAATATATCTTGATTCGGACTTTACATGTACCTCCACGCTTTACATTTATTCGCCAAGCGATATTGGTGAGCCCCCTTTCAGTTACGAATGGCATTTTGGTGACGGCGATTCTACTTCCCTGCGGTCTCCTGTTCATAGCTACAAAAAGAGTGACTATTATCGGATAGGCCTCAAAATGACAGACGCCAATGGCTGCCAGGATACCATTTCGCAAATACTGAAAGTGAGCAAGGCCATGTCTAAGGCAAATTTTACTATTAACCAGGCCACAAGCAATTGCCCCCCGTTTTCAGCCGTTTTCAAAAATAGCTCAACTTTTGCCTATGGAAAGCCCGATAGCCTGGAATGGGATTTTGGGGATGGGTCTGCTATCGTGTATAATAATGACTCCCCAAAAAAAATCTATGATATTCCGGGTAATTTTACCGTGTCGCTCAAGATCATAGATTCCCTTGGCTGCACGGATTCAATCAGCAAGAAAGGTCTTGTAAGTATAAAGGGTGCAGTAGGAACCTATACAATAAGCCCCAAAAGAGGATGTGTTCCTTTAACGGTACAACTGAATGCTGTTTCAAACAATGCGAGCAAATTCACCTGGGATGTGGGGAATGGTCAAACCGAAACAGGTGCCTCTATTACAAATGTTTATTCAGCGCCACGGATATACATTCCCGTTCTCATATTGAGTGACAGTTTTGGATGCACTTATCCACTGCCCAGTTACGATACGATCATTGTTGATCCGCTCCCGATCCCCGATTTTACTTTTGACTCAATTTGCTCCGGCCTGCCAACCTATTTTTATGACGGTTCCGACCCGCAATCGGGAACTATTGCAAAATGGGATTGGGATTTTGGCGACGGTGGCACCGCCCATGTTCAAAACCCTTACCATATCTATAAAAGGAACGGGCATTATAATTTGTCCCTTACAGTAACCACGAACCACGGGTGTTCGGCCAATGTAACCAGGTCTATAAAAATAGGGGGCGTTACCGCCGGGTTTATAACCCCTCCCACCAGCTGCGTGGGGTCAACCGTCCAGTTTACCGATACTTCAAAAAGCGATACGGCTATCAAATCATGGACATGGCTTTTCGGTGATGGCGGTTCGTCAACCTTAACCAATCCCACGCATATTTACGCTGTAAAAGGCTTGTACACCCTATCCCTTTTTGTAGAGAACTACAAAGGGTGCGTTGACACCGTTATCCGGAAAAAGGCCCTGCTTATTGGGGACACTGTTCCTCCACCCCCTCTTACTATGTACAGGGCAACGGTGGTGAGCGATAGCAGCGTGGAAGTGGATTTTTCAAAATTCATAGATGTTGATTTTGCCAAATATGTCATATTCATGAAAGACATGAACGGCAATTTTGTGGCTATTGATAGCATATTTGATGTAAATAAAACAATAGACACAATTAAAGGGCTAAATACCTTAAAGAATGTCTATTGCTTTGAAGTGCAGTCCGGCAATGTCTGCGGGCATTATTCACCACATTCCGCGGAACACTGTACCATAAATGTTACTGCGAAGCCAGGTATCAATAAGGCCCTGGTGACATGGACGCCATATATAGGTTGGAAACCAACCAGCTACCAGGTTTTTAGAAAAAGCTATTATTCCAATTCATACCTGCCTATTCATGTTGTCGGCGGAGACACTTTGGATTATTCAGATTCAGATATCATCTGCTACAAACCCGTTACTTATAAAATTAAGGCTTTTGAAAAAGTCAACAGTGTCGGGCAAACCTCCATGAGCGATACCAGTACCACTTTGCCCATACATATCCCGGCGCTTCCCCAGCCGCAATTGATCCACGCTACCATACCTGATAACAGGAATATATTGCTGGAATGGAACGATATACCCGCTTTGAAAATCAAAAGTTGGGTTGTTGAGAAATCGTATGACGGCTTGAATTACAATATCCTCGACACCCCATTTGTACGGGCGAAATTATCCCTTACAGACTCAAAGGCAGACGTACAGAACAACTCTTATTTTTACCGGCTTTACCTCATGGATAGCTGCGGGGATGTAAGCCCGTACAGTAATATCGGCAAAACTATTTTGCTCAGGACCGATACCACGCCGGATGTGCGGCCCTACCTGTACTGGACCGGTTATAGATCCTGGCCGGAAGGCGTGCAGTATTATGAAGTAGATTTAAAAGATGCGAATGGAAATTTCAATATGCTGACCCGTACAAATTCAGGAAATGACACGTTTTTTACGGATGATATTACAGACCTCAATTCACTCCCCGGCTACTGCTACCGCGTGATGGCGCACAGGAACGGGCCATTGTCAAACCCGGACCAGAACCTTGGCATCACCAGCATTTCCAATGACGCCTGCATAGCAACCCGTTCGCGGGTTTTTGTACCCAATGCCTTTACGCCAAATGGCGATTTGGTTAACGATTCTTTGATAATACAGGGAATATTTATCAATGAATTCCACATCCGCATTTATAACAGGTGGGGCGAAAAAGTTTTTGAATCCTATTCGCTTAAAAATGCCTGGGATGGTACTTATAGGGGCAATAAATCCTCGACCGATGTTTATAAATATATTATTGATGTAAAAGGCGTGGATGGCAAACCTTATTTCTTTGATGGAAATGTAACGGTACTGCCTTAAAAAAACCTGAGTTTGCCACGAAGGCGCTAAGACGCGAAGAAAAAACTTTGGGACTTCGTGGCCGGAAATTTTTTAAAAATGCTGATCGCAGGTTTCAGCACGTTTTTTGCAAGGCGACGAATAAATTTTATTATTAACCACCTGAGAACAATTTTTATTTCAAATTATTAAAGCATAATGATAATTCCTGAAACATTAAATACGCCCGTAACAAAATCGTCAGATAAAGGCGCTTACAGCTATTCTTCCATAACAGGGGATAAGCTTGGGGTCCGTTTTTACACCCTCGCCAATGGGCTTACAGTTATTCTAACCGTAAACAAAGCAGAGCCGCGTATCCAAGCCTTTGTGGCTGTGAAAGCCGGGAGCAAAAACGATCCTTCCGATCATACGGGACTGGCGCATTATCTTGAACACATGATGTTTAAAGGCACCGACAGGTATGGCACCAAAAACTTTGCCGCCGAAAAACCATACCTCGACCAGATAGCCCAGTTGTATGAAGAGTACAATCATACCACCGATGAGGCCCAAAGATTGGAGATTTATAAAAAAATAGATGCGGTATCCGGTATCGCGGCTACATACGCCATACCAAATGAGTATGACAAAATGACCACTTCCCTGGGTGCAACAGGTACAAACGCGTTCACATCCGTTGAAGAAACCGTTTATATAAACAATATCCCTTCAAACGAACTGGAAAACTGGCTTACCGTGGAAGGTGAGCGTTTCAGGAACCCCGTTTTCAGGCTTTTTCATACCGAACTGGAAACCGTGTATGAAGAAAAAAACAGGGGGCTTGACAATGATGATGTTAAGGTAGATGAAGCGTTGATGGCCGGCCTTTTCCGGAACCACCCTTATGGCACCCAGACAACCATCGGCACTATTGAGCATCTCAGGAACCCGTCCCTCGAAAAAATAAAGGAATATTACAGCACCTATTATGTGCCCAACAACATGGCAGTGATCCTTGCAGGCGACCTTGACCCTGACAAAACCGTGGCACTGGTTGATAAATATTTTTCGCAGCTCGAACCAAAGCCTATCCCTTTGTTCTCCTTCAAACCTGAAACAGAAAGAAGCGAGCCGATCATCAAAACCGTTTTGGGCCCTAAAGCGGCTGAAGTTAATATTGGTTTCAGGTTTCCCGGCGCCGGTACCAGGGAAGCGCTGTTGTTAAGGATAACCAGTTCACTATTGTTTAATGATAAAGCCGGGCTTATTGACATCAACCTGCTCAAAAGCCAGAAACTCCTTGACGCTTATGCAGATATAGGCATATATAAGGACTACAGCTACCAGCTTATCCAAGGCGTCCCAGTTTCAGGTCAAAAACTTGAGGATGTAAAAGACCTGCTGTTAGGCCAGGTAAATAAACTGAAAACGGGCGATTTTGAGGAAAGCCTTATGACTGCCATAATCAACAATTTGAGGATCTCTGAAATACAAAAACTGGAGAACAACACATCGCGCGCTTTCGCCATCATGGATGCGTTCGTTACAGGGCGGCCCTGGGCAGATGTAGTTGCTGATAATGACAACCTTAAAAAGATAACGAAAGATGAAGTTGTAGCATTTGTAAATGCCTGGTACCATAATGATTATACGGTAGTTTACAAAGAGGTAGGCGTGGATAAAAATGTGGTAAAGGTTCAAAAACCGCCTATCACCCAGGTAGTTATCAACCGCGATGTCGTTTCTGAATTTGCGGATAGAATTCTTCATTCCACAGCCGAGCCCCTTAAACCGGTATTCCTTGATTACAAAAAGCTCATATCCGAAACGGATTTGAACCACAAGGTTCCCTTATACTATCTTAAAAATA
>Ga0134126_10003403_pt1 | contig 19938 bp, 18 predicted proteins | sample KB31752_FD_96881 | JGI IMG/M metagenome (GOLD analysis project Ga0134126, IMG submission 96881) | Terrestrial soil microbial communities with excess Nitrogen fertilizer from Kellogg Biological Station, Michigan, USA - KB3-175-2 | ecosystem: Environmental > Terrestrial > Soil > Unclassified ...
GGCGGCAATGCCATAAATTTTTATAAGTTATGACACGAGGCGAAGCCGACTGCATAACACCGCTGAAAATAATAAACTCGTTATGAACCTCGAATTACAAGACAAAGTCATCATCGTCTCCGGTGGCGCCAAAGGTATCGGTGAAGGAATCGTAAAAGTCCTCGCCGCCGAAGGAGCCATCCCTTTTATCGTCGGAAGAAACGAGAACGACAACCTCCTTACGCTCGAAGCCGTAAAAGCCGCCGGCGGCAAGGGCTTTCAAACCGTCGCCGAGCTCACGCAGCCCGACGCCTGTGAGCAGGCCATCAAGATCGTACTGCAACGCTGCGGTCGCATCGACGGTCTCGTCAACAATGCCGGCGTCAACGATGGGGTAGGGTTGGAGTCCGGTAGCTACCAGGCCTTCCTGGCAAGCCTTCACAAGAATCTCATCCATTATTATCTCCTGGCACACTATGCCCTCCCCTCGCTTATCCAATCGCGAGGCGCGATCGTCAACATCAGCTCCAAGACCGCAGAAACCGGTCAGGGAAACACGTCCGCTTACGCAGCTTCCAACGGCGGCCGCAATGCCCTTACCCGCGAATGGGCCGTGGAACTGCTCAAATACGGTATCCGCGTCAACGCCATCGTCGTGGCCGAATGCTGGACGCCGCTATACGAGAAATGGGTCAACACCCTCCCTGATCCGCAAGCCAAGCTCGAAACCATCACAAAGAATATTCCCCTGGAAAATCGCATGACCACATCGGAAGAGATCGCTAACACGACCGCCTTCCTGCTGTCCGCAAGATCCAGTCACACCACAGGTCAGCTCATCCATGTCGATGGTGGCTATGTCCATCTCGACCGGGCCTTAGCCAACGCATAATATGAAGACACTTGTTTGCATAGAACCTGGCAATTTTGCTTACCGCGAAGCCGACGCGCCCCTGGCAAAACCAGGTCACAGCATCATAAAAATAAAACGCATCGGCATCTGCGGCACCGACCTGCATGCCTTCGAAGGCACACAACCCTATTTTGAATATCCCCGTATCCTCGGCCACGAGCTGGCCGGCGATCTCGTCGACCTCGATCAGGCCCCAGGCTTCCAGCCAGGCGAGGCCGTGACAATCATCCCGTACTTCAACTGCGGACATTGTATCGCCTGCCGCAACGGAAAACCCAATTGCTGCACGAGTATAAAAGTCTGCGGCGTACACATAGACGGCGGTATGGTGGAATATCTGAGCGTGCCGAGTACCTCCCTCGTCCATGGTCGAGGCCTTACTTTCGACCAGCTCGCCCTCATCGAACCCCTGGCCATCGGCGCGCATGCCGTACGCCGCGCAGCGATCCAACCCGGGGAATTCGTACTAGTAGTAGGCGCCGGCCCCATCGGCCTGGGTACGATGGAGTCGGCAAGGATCGCCGGAGCCGAAGTCATAGCCATGGATATCAATGAAGCAAGGCTAAATTTCTGCCGCGAGCGTCTCCAAATATTACACACGATCAACGCTGCCGACAACCCCATGGAACAGCTAAAGCACATCACCCGCGACGATATGCCCACCGTGGTGATCGATGCCACCGGCAGCCGCAAGGCCATCAACGACGCGTTTCAATATATGGCGCACGGGGCCCGTTATGTGCTGGTGGGTCTGCAAAAAGGAGAAATTTGCTTCAGCCACCCCGAGTTCCACAAACGCGAGGGTACGCTGATGAGCAGCCGCAACGCTACCCGCGAAGACTTCGACAACGTCATCCGTGCCATGGAAAAAGGCCTCATCGATCCTACGACCTATATCACCCATAGAGTTCGTTTCGATCAGGTAAAAGATCAATTCGCCTCCTGGCTCGACCCGGCCAATGGGGTAATAAAAGCAATGGTAGAATTATGAGTAAAGTATTATCATATGGCGAACTCCTGCTGCGCATCTGCCCCGACGCGGATGGCGGCTGGCTGAACTACAATACTCTGCCTTTTTATGTCGGCGGCGCCGAATGCAATGTCGCCACGGCCCTCGCGATCTGGGGCACCCCGTCCGCCTATTGCACCGCGATGCCCGATAACCTCATGACGAGGCAGCTGGCCAAATATCTAACCGACCTCGGCGTCGACACCAGCCGCGTCCGCTACGAAGGCGAACGCCTCGGCATCTACTACCTCCCCAAAGGCAAAGATCTCAAAAATGCCGGCGTTATCTACGACCGCGCCCATTCATCTTTTTCCGCCCTCCAGCCCGGCAGCATCCATTGGGACCAGGCATTACAAGATATCGGCTGGCTCCACTTCAGCGCCATTTCCCCGGCGCTCAACCGCAATGCGGCAACCGTCTGCAAGGAGCTGCTGGAAGCGGCAAGCAAAAAAGGCATCCCCATCTCCGTCGATCTCAACTACCGCGCAAAGCTCTGGCAATACGGCGCCGCACCCACGGATATCATGCCCGGCCTGGTCGAATATTGCGACTTTGTGATGGGCAATCTCTGGGCTGCGGAGAAAATGCTGGGCATTCCGGTAGATACAAAACTCACTACCGGCAACAAAGCAGATTATCTCGAACACGCCCGCATCAGCAGCGAGCAAATTATCAAGACCTTTCCCAAGGTCAAACATGTCGCCAAGACCTTCCGCTTCGATCATGGTGAAAAGGGCATACGATACTACACCTCGCTTTACACGAACAAGACCCTCTACCATTCCACGGAATACAAGTCCGAAAGTATCCTCGACAAGGTGGGCAGCGGCGATTGCTTCATGGCGGGTCTCATCCACGGTCTGACAAAGGGAATGCCGGAGCAGGATATCCTGGAGTTCGCCACCGCCGCCGCCTATCAAAAACTATTCATCCCCAGCGATGCCACCGACCAGCGCGCAGGGGACATCGTCAAATTCATGCACGCATATGAACAATAGAAAAATCGATAAGAAAGTAATATTACAGACGATCATCGGCCAGGGCATTCTTCCCCTCTTTTACTGGGAAAGCCCTTCGGTGTGTCTCAAAGTGATGCAGACCCTCTACCGTGCCGGCGTCCGTGCCATAGAATACACTAATCGCGGAACCGCTGCCCTGGATAACTTCGCCATGCTTAAGAAGACGCTCGCAGTTGAAGCACCCGATCTCTATCTCGGCATCGGGACCATCAAATCCGCCGTTGAAGCAAAGGCCTTCATCCAGGCGGGCGCCGATTTCCTCATTGCACCCATCGTCAACCCCGAAGTCGCGGCCATAGCAGCCGAAAGCGACATGCTCTGGATACCGGGCTGCATGACGCCCACCGAGATCTATACCGCCCAGCAACTAAAGGCCGCGGCTATCAAGATCTTCCCCGCGAATATCGTCGGCCCCGAATTCATCAGCTCGATCCGCGAACTGTTCCAGGACCAGGTCTTCATCCCCACCGGCGGCGTCGAGATCGACGAAGACAATGTCCGCGCCTGGTTCAAAGCCGGCGTCAAAGCCGTTGGCTTCGGCAGCAAGCTGATCAGCAAAGACATCCTGAAAACCGAGAACTACGATCTTTTATACGAGAATACGCTGGAAGCTCTCAGGCTTGCCCGGCTCGCCCAAAAACAATGACCATGCAACTCTCCAAAACGAATCTCTCCGCCATCCACACACATGGCGTCATCAAACCCGCCGATTCCATCTTCTCCCTCCCCGAGAAAGTAGTACAATTCGGTACCGGCGTCCTGCTACGCGGTCTGCCCGACTATTTCGTCGATAAAGCCAACCGCCAGGGGCTCTTCAACGGGCGTGTTGTCGTCGTCAAATCCACCGACTCCGGTGACGCCGGCGCCTTCGACCGCCAGGATAGCCTCTATACGCTCTGCGTCCGGGGCATCGAAAACGGGCATAAAGTAGAAGAGAATATCATCTGCTCGGCCATCAGCCGGGTACTTTCGGCCCGCGATCAATGGCAGGAGATCCTCGCCCTGGCCAGCAAACCCGAGATGCAGATCGTCATCTCCAATACCACCGAAGTGGGCATCCAGCTCGTCGACGACGATATCCGCCGCCAGCCCCCGGCATCCTTCCCGGGAAAACTCCTGGCCTTCCTCTACGAGCGTTTCAAAGCCTTCAACGGCAGCGCGGAATCCGGTATGGTCATCGTCCCTACCGAATTGATCGTAGACAACGGCAAGAAACTCGCCGGCATCGTCAAAGAACTCATAAAAATGAATGGCCTCGAAGCCGATTTCCTCATCTGGGTAGAAAAACATTGCCACTTTTGCTCCTCGCTGGTGGATCGCATCGTCCCCGGCAAACCGGACGCGGGTACTTTGCAACAATTGACTCGAGATCTTGGTTATACAGATGACCTGCTCGCGATCTCCGAAGTCTACCGCCTCTGGGCTATCGAAGGCGACGAAAGGGTCAGGAAAGTTCTTTCTTTTGCCGCCGCCGATGATGGCGTGATTATCGCCCCGGACATCGAGATCTACCGCGAGCTCAAGCTGCGGCTCCTCAATGGAACCCATACCCTGAGCTGCGGCCTGGCCTACCTGGCCGGCTTCGGCACGGTCAAAAAGGCCATGGATGATGCTGCCTTCAGCTCCTTCATCTCCGACCTGATGCTCAAAGAGATCGCGCCATCAATTCCATATGACATACAGCTGAGCAAAGCACGGGATTTCGGCCTGCAGGTCCTCGACCGTTTCCGCAATCCGCATCTGCAGCATCAATGGCTGAGCATTACCCTGCAGTATTCTTCGAAATTGAAAAGCCGCGTTATCCCCGTGCTGCTCCGGCATTATGAAAAATATAGCACGCCGCCTTCACATATCGCCCTGGGCTTCGCCGCCTATCTGCTGTTCATGAAGGGTGGTTCTTACGCCATCAACGATGATAAAGCCACGCATTTCGCCGAACTCTGGACAAAGCCCGACACGGTGGTAAATGCCGCCCTCAAAGACCGGACCCTCTTGGGCGTCGATCTGACCAAACTCCCCGGCTTCGAGCCGTCCGTTCAACGTAACCTCGATTCTTTGATCAACAACGGCGTCACCGCTACGTTAGCGCAGGCCGTACAAAAACCCGTATTATGAGCACCGAACACAAAATATTAAAGGTCCATCCTGCCGACAACGTACTGGTAGCCCTCACCCCCCTCGAGCAGGGCGCCAAAGTCTCTTACGAAGGACAAGACTATACCATCCAGGAGATCGTAAAAGCAAAACATAAATTTGCCACGCAGGACCTCAACCCGGGCGACTCCATCTATATGTATGGCGTGCTGGTCGGCAAGGCCCAGCAACCCATCAAAAAAGGCGGTCTTATCAGCACCGGAAACGTCAAACACGCTGCCAACGACTTCACCGTAGGCGAAAGAAAAACAGAATGGGTCAAACCCGATACCGCCGCCTTCAAAAACCGAACCTTCAACGGCTATCACCGTGCCGACGGCAGCGTAGGCACCGCCAACTATTGGGTCGTCATTCCCATGGTATTTTGTGAAAACCGCAACCTCGACGTTTTACAACAGGCGCTTGTAACAGACCTTGGCTACGGCCGCAACCGCAGCTATCAAAAACAATCGCATCAGCTGGTGGAATTGTATAAAAGCGGCAAGACCGTGGAAGAGATCTTAAACACCGATCTGCAGGCCGACTATGCCAACAACGCAAATACCCGCCTGTTCCCGAATGTCGACGGCATCAAATTCCTGAATCACGATGGTGGTTGCGGCGGCACCCGCCAGGACGCTCAGGCGCTCTGTGGCCTGCTTGCAGGATATATCACCCATCCCAACGTCGCGGGCGCGACCGTCCTCAGCCTCGGCTGTCAGAATGCCCAGGTCTCGATGCTGGAAGAAGAGATAAAAAAGCGCAGCCCGCAATTTTCCAAACCACTCTACATCCTTGAACAGCAAAAGATCGGCACCGAATCTGCTTTCCTTTCTGAGGCCATAAAACAAACCTTTACCGGTCTGATCCTCGCCAATCAGCAAACTCGCCAACCTGCCCCGCTCAGCAAGCTCTGTATCGGGCTGGAATGCGGTGGGTCGGATGGGTTCTCCGGCATCTCCGCCAACCCCGCGATCGGCTATTCCTCCGACCTGCTCATCGCCATGGGCGGCTCTGTGATCCTCAGCGAATTCCCCGAACTCTGCGGCGTAGAGCAAAATTTAAGCGACCGGTGCATGACCAAAGAAACAGCCGAACGTTTCTCGCATCTTATGCGTACCTATAATGACCGCGCCAAAGCCGTCGGCTCGGGCTTCGACATGAACCCCTCCCCCGGCAATATCCGCGACGGCCTCATCACCGACGCCATCAAATCCGCCGGCGCTGCCAAAAAAGGCGGCACCTCACCCGTGACGGATGTGTTGGATTATCCGGAAAAAGTTTCGAAACCCGGTTTGAACCTGCTGTGTACCCCCGGCAACGACGTAGAATCGACCACCGCCGAAGTAGCCTCCGGCGCCAATATCGTGCTGTTTACCACCGGCCTGGGGACGCCCACCGGCAATCCCGTTACCCCCGTGGTCAAGATCGCGAGTAACACCGCACTCTTCGAACGCATGCGCGATATCATCGACATCAACACCGGAACCATCATCGAAGGTAAAGAGACCATCCAGCAGGCCGGCGCACGTATCCTCGACTATGTGATCGGCGTCGCCAGCGGCGAGACCCAGGTAGCAGCCGTCCGCCACGTGCAGGACGACTTCATCCCCTGGAAACGCGGAGTGAGCCTATGACCAAAACGTGATTGGCTTGAGTGTCTTGTCGAATTGCTTTTTACCTTTTTCTGCCGGCATCGGATCCAGCAATATTTTATAATTCCTCAGGCGATGCTTCTCGCCAAAAATGCCGGTTTCCAGCTCGCATCGAAGATAGTAGGATCTTCCGGGTTCGATATTTAGCGTTATGTGGCAGGTATCGTGCGAAAACAGACCCGTGAGCTTCAACGTGCGGCTTCCATAAACGGCAAATATATAGTGGCCTTTATTTTCCATGGAGCAGATCTTTTCGTCCTCGACATATAGGCCGATGGAGGTTTTGGGAAAGGTGCCCGTATAAGGCCGGTAAAGATAGATGACCGCATAACTACTGGTGTCGCTGAAACGCATGTCCCTGAGTTGGGAGTCGCTCTTGACGGGCATTATCAGGACCCCTGGAGAGATCGTGTCTGTAGCCGTCTGCCCAAGGGCCAAAGGGACTCTGCCAAGGAAGGAGAGGACAATAAGAACAGTAGTACGTATAAGCATGCTACAAGATAATCACCAGTTGTCGTATCTCATAGGCATCAAGCCGTTTTCCGATAGTTCAGCACCGCCCAAATATTGAGCAAAAGCCCGATCCCCACCATCCATGCCAGCTCATATTTGATATCGCCAAACCCACTCCCCTTGAGCACCACCATCCGCATGATCCGGATAAAATGGCTCGGGGGAAAAGTGGCTACAATGGTCTGCGCCCATCCCGGCATGCTGTCGACCGCCGTAAACACCCCGCTCATCAAATTGAAGATATTGATGAAAAAGAAGGATAGCGACATCGCCTGCTGCTGCGTGCCGGAATAGGTCGCCAGCAAAAGCCCAAGCCCCAGCATGGAGAGAAGATAGATCACCAGTGACCCGTACAAGGTCAGCAGGCTTCCCACCGGACGAACGCCATACAGCGCCCAGCCAACCAGCAGTCCCATGGTGAACAGCACGATCCCCAGAACGAGGAAAGGAATCATCTTACCAATAATAAAGATATATTTCCGGATCGGCGTGACGTTGATCTGCTCGATGGTCCCGCTCTCTTTTTCCTGCACGATATTGAAAGCGCTTTGCATGGCCACCATAGCCGTCACCAGCGTCACCAGGATCGCCGGCACCATATACAGCGGAAATTTCAAGTAGGGATTGTACCAGTTCGAGGAGGCGACACTCACCTTCGGCACATCGGATTGCGCCACATTCCATTGTAATCGGATCTCGTCATCAAAATCACTCACGATACTCCGCAGATACGCCCCACCCAGATTGGCCTTGGTTCCCTCGATGGCATTGATCGCCACGAACACTTGCTTTTGATTCTCTCTTACGAGGTCCCGCTCGAAATGGATGGGGATCTGCAACGCCAGATCGGCCTTGTCCTGCTCCACCATCTTCAGCGCCTGCGGATACCCATCGGTGTAACCGATCAGCTTAAAATAACCCGACGACACGATCTTATCGATCAGCCGCCGCGACGTGGTGGAATGGTCATTGTCCGTGACGGCAATGCCGATATCCTTCACCGAATAATCTGCCGCCATCGGCAATAAGATCAGCTGGATCAGCGGCGCCAGCAACAATGTCCGCATCAGCTGCCTGTTACGCAACAGCTGCCGGAACTCTTTCTCCAATAAAAATCGTAACGTATTCATTGCGAGTCAAAGATTTTTTAAAGGTGCAATGCAGTCGGACCTTCGTCAAAGCCTCGTTCCTCGCTTTGCCTCGGTCGTTCCCTTCGCTTCGCTCGGGAACACCTCGTGTCATTGTAGCCGTATTTTAAAGTTCCTCAAGCTGATCACAAACAAGAACAATGTCATCCCCGCGAGGATCGACGTCTCCTTCCAAACTGCGCCAAAACCCAGCCCCTTCAGCATCACCCGTTTCACGATGATAAAATACCAGCGCGACGGAACAAGATTCGACAGGACCCGAAGGAATAGCGGCATGTTCTCGATAGGAAAAAGAAAACCCGTGAGCAACATTGTCGGCAGCATCATCCCCATCAGCGAACCCATCATCGCCGCCTGCTGCGTCTTAGCATGGATCGACAAAAGCAGGCCGATCGAAAGCGAAGTCATGATAAACAAAATGCTGCAAAACAAGAGCAACAGCATACTTCCCTTCACCGGCAGATCCAAAAAGATATCGCTCAGCACGAGGATGATGAAGAGATTGACGATCGAGATCAGCAGGTTGGGTGCTAACTTCGAAATAACAATGTAAATGGGCTTAAAGGGTGAAACAAGCAGGATCTCCATGGTGCCCAGTTCTTTTTCCCGCACGATCGCGACGGACGTCATCATGGTACATACCAGCATCAACACCAGCGCCATCACCCCCGGTACAAAATTAGGTGCACCGCGTAGCTCGGGATTGTAGAGCATCTGCATCTGCGGCAAGATTTGCATCGGCTGTTGTGCGTCTTGCGCAAGCTCGCCGTTGAAATCGGTAACGATCGACCCCAGGTAGTTGGTGATGGTAGTGGCTTGATTCGGGTCCGACGCGTCGGCGATCACCTGGAGAGTCGCCTTACCCGTGTGGATCAGGTCGTCGCCAAAGCCGGGCGGGAAGATGACGGCCATCTTGATATCGCCGCGTTTAAAGGCTGCGTTCAGTTGCTCAGCGCTGGCCAGGGTCCGTTGGATGTCGAAATAATGGCTCGCCTCGATCTTGCCGATCAATTTCGTTGTCACCGCATCTTTGGAATAATCCACCAGCGCGATGCGCGAGTCCTTGATCTCGTTGGACAAGGCAAAACCGAACAGCACGATCTGCGCTATCGGCAGCCCGAAAAGCATCAGCAAGGTCTTCCGGTCCCGAAAGACATGCAGAAACTCCTTGCGGATAAAAATAAGTAGTTGTCGCATGTTACTCCCCCCTTTTAGCTTTACGCGCGAGTTCATAAAATACATCTTCCATACTCTGATTGCGGTATTGCCGCTTTAGCTCCGCCGGACTATCCAGCGCCGCAATGACCCCGTCCACCATGATGGAGACCCGGTTGCAATATTCGGCCTCATCCATATAGTGCGTCGTGACAAAGATGGTGACGCCCTTATCCGCTGCCGCATAGATCAGATCCCAGAACTGCCGCCGCGTTACGGGATCTACGCCGCCGGTGGGCTCATCGAGGAATACGATCTCCGGACCATGAACGATGGACACGGAGAACGCAAGCTTCTGTTTCCAGCCCAGCGGAAGCTCCCGCACCAGGGTCTTAGCCTCGTTCACCAACTGCAATTCCTCCAGCAGTTCCTTCGTCTTTTGCTTGATGGCAGGGATGCTCATCCCATAGATGCCGGCATAGAACCGAATGTTTTCGCTTACCGTGAGATCGTCATAGAGCGAGAACTTCTGGCTCATATAACCGATATTCCGTTTGATCTTTTCGGTCTCTTTATAGATATCGAAACCCGCGATCCGCGCCTTACCCGACGAAGGGGTCAGCAACCCGCAGAGCATCCGCATCGCCGTCGTTTTTCCCGCACCGTTGGCCCCGAGAAACCCGAAGATCTCCCCTTTGTTGACCTCAAAGCTCAGCTCGTTCGCAGCAACGAACGACCCGAAACGTTTTGTCAGCTTGTCTGTCGTGATTACCGGTTCCATCCTCAGCTTTTTAATAGTTGAATAAAACAGTCCTCGACCCCGGGTGTTATTTTTTCCATGCTCACATCCGCCAGCCCTCTGTCTCGTAGATATTTCGTTAGCCCGGCCGAACCCTCCTCGCCTTCATGTCCCGCGGTGGCGCCGCCTTTCAACGTCACATGCAACGAATCCCCGAATGCAAAGCAGCTATCCGTACCGGGATACTTCCTTACTTCCTTCAAAAGCTTATGCGTATTCGCCTGATGAACCGCATACAGGTCCACCGGGAATTGCCCGACGATCCACGCCGGCGTGTCGATGGAAAGGATCTGCCCCTTTTGCATCAGCGCAATCCGATCGCATCGGTTCGCCTCATCCATATAGGGGGTAGAGACCATGATGGTGATGCCCTCGGCCTTAAGCCTTGCCAGCATCTCCCAAAATTCTTTACGGGATACCACATCTACGCCAGTAGTGGGCTCGTCGAGAAAAAGGACCGCGGGCTTATGGATCAGCGCGCAACACAATGCCAGTTTTTGTTTCATGCCTCCCGATAGTTTCCCGGCCCTGCGGTCCTTAAATGGTTCTATCTGTATGTAGATGTCTTTGATGAGATCGTAGTTCTCCCGGATGCTGGTGCCGAACACCGTGGCAAAGAAATTCAGATTTTCTTCGATGGTGAGGTCCTGGTACAAGCTGAAACGGCCCGGCATATAGCCTACGCTATTGCGGATCTTCGCATAATCTTTCACCACATCACAGCCATTCACCGTAGCCGTGCCTTTATCGGCCAACAGCAGCGTCGTCAGGATGCGGAAGATGGTCGTCTTGCCCGCCCCGTCCGGGCCGATGAGCCCAAAGAGTTCGCCATGCCTGACGTCTAGCGATACATCCTGCACGGCAAGGACCTGGCCCTTGTTATACGTTTTCGTTAGCTTCTCGATGGTGATCATGAGTTAGAATTTGACCTCTCCATACATTCCGAGTTTCAAATAACCGTCGTTTTTGACATGTATCTTCACCGCGTATACCAAATTGGCGCGTTCGTCCCTGGTCTGGATCGTCTTGGGTGTGAATTCGCTTTTGTCCGAGATCCAATACACCTGTCCTGGATATTCCCGGTATTGGTCCGCGCCTTCGTCGGAATAGACCTTCACGGGCTGTTCGAGCTTCACCTGCGTCAATTGCGCGCCGGTGACATACGCCCGTAGCGTGAGCGTATCGAGGTTCGCGATCTTATAGAGTGCCTTTCCCGTCGTCGTCATCTCGCCCTCAAGTGCGTATTTGGTCAATACCGTCCCATTAATAGGGTTGATGATCTGTCCCTTGTCGATACTGTTCTGGATCTGCGCAGCCGATTTTTCCAGGGGTACCTGTTCGCTATAGACGCTACGGTTCTGGGTGGCGATATTGCTTTTGTCCAGCGCGATCTGTTGCTTGCTTACCGCGATCTGTTTCTCCAGCTGATCGATAGCCGCATTGATGTCATCGAGTTGTTTCTGGGTAGCGGCATCGGCCTTAAGTAGGTTCTCCGTCCGCGTCCTTTCCCGCATTTGCTGCGCCAATTGCGACTCCTGAACCGCCAATTGCCTTTTAACCAGTTCGGTCTGCGGATTCGGATTGGTCGTTTTTTCCCTCAGTGCGGAGATCGTCGCCTCCACCTGCTGTTTCTGAATGGCCATATTGGACATATCGATATTGCCCACGGTGGCTCCCTTGCTAAGCGTGTCGCCTTCCTGGATAGGAAAGGAGAGGAGCTTCCCGCTTTGTTCGGCCGACACGATCACCTCATCGGATTCGAAGACCCCCGAAGCGTCCGTCTCGATCTTTTTGTGTGAACAGGACGTCGCCAGTACGATAAGCGCTACGCCAAAATATGTGCGGGAAACGTGCTGCAGAAAAAAAATAGCCCGTTTCCCGCAAAAGGCTAATGATTGTCCTATAGGACGAATCGCCGTTGGCGATTTTTGAGTTGAATATTTCATATAGATTAATTTCCTGCGGTTGTTTTATAATTGTATTGAGCCGAAAGCAATTGTATCTGGTGTACGACCCGGTCCTGCCGCGCCTGGTTCGCCGCATTCACATCCAGCAGATAGTCGTTGGCCGAGAGTACCCCATTTTCCAGCTGCGCCGCCGAACTCTGGCTTACCGACTCTCGTAGCTGTACGATCTCGTCGTCACTTTTGATCAGCTTACGATACTTGCGGATGTCCGCATTCTCCTGCCGCATCGTCTGCGTCGTGTTGAAAAGAAAGGTCTTGCGTTGCGCCAGCACCATGTCCTGGTTGTCCTTGCTGATCAGCCGGTCTTTTTTATACGTATAGGCGCCGCCGATCGTCCACGTCAGCCGGAGTCCGGTGAGATAATAGGCGCTCCATTGGCTCGACAGAAAATTCACGGGATTCGGTTTCCCGTAACCACCCTGGAAGAAAGCGCTTAGTTGTGGATAGAGGTTTAACCGGGTCAGCTTGAGTTGATCGGTATAGCTCTTGAGCTGCAAGTCATAGGCCCGCAATTCCGGCCGGCTTATCGAGTCTTCGGCTACAGCGACAAGCGCCGCTGGCCTGACGAGCAGGGTAGTGCTGTCTATTTGCTCGTTGATAAAAAGCCCCAGCATATCCGTATACGCTTCGCGGGAAGCGGCAAGCTCCACGCTGTGCTGTGCGGTCTTCAGCAGTTCGGCCTGGAGTTTCTGGAGACTGCTTTTAAAATCCGTACCGTTTTGGATCGCCGCCTGCACCTTGTTGATACCCGTTTGGATATCCCGTTCCGCCAGCTTGTTCTGTTCGAGCTGTCCGTCGATCAGCACGGCGCCGAAGAAGAGCTGGTTGACCCGGTCCTTCAAGGCATAGAGATCGGAGTTCAGATTCTCTTCCTGCAGCTGGGCGTCGGTGCGACTGATCTCCCGCTGTTGTTTGTTGATCCCAAAACCCGTGAGTGTTTGCGATACTTCGCCGTGGATGTTGTATTGATCCTTCGGCAGCGTGATGCTAAAAGGTATACCCGACCCCGGCGGCAACGCCAGGCTGGTTACCGCACTCTGATAGGTCGCCTGCCCGTTGACATTAAGCTGCGGATATACGCCCTTCGCGATATTGGCGATCGTATAGTCGCGTGTCTTTTCGATCAGCGCCCGCTGCTTCGTCAGCGGATAATTGCTTTCCGCGAGCTGGTAACATTCCTCCAGCGTCAGCTGCTTTTCCTGCGCCCGCGCCGCGCCGCAGAGCAGCAGGAGCAATGCCAGAGTCGCGCTCACCCTCGCCCGCACCCCGGTAGTCCCGGACCACGTGTTTCTTTTGATCATACGATTTATAATTTTGTTTTAATCATTTGATTAACAGCGAGGCAAAAAAAATCGCGTTTGCCATCCGCTATTTTTTCGAACCCGGCTCCGCCGGCATTTTCGTCGTCATCATCATCATGATCCACATCGGCACAAGTCTCTTTCGCTCTTCCATTAGTTCCAGGAATTGCTCATCGCTCACCCCCGTGACCCGCAGCAACAGTGGCCGGGCCACGAAAGGGAAAACGGTCAATCCCACCAGGTTGATGATAAAATGAGCAGGGTCCAGCTCGATCCGTCCATCTTTTTTTGCGGTTTGCAATTCTTTGAAGAAGGCACTCCTCGCCGGTCCCACTTCCTGCCGGATCTGCTCGGCGATCTTCGAAGGGTTGCCCCTGATCTCGTTGAGGATAAAAAGCGGTAGATCCGGAAACTCGGTGAGAAAGTCGACATAGGCCGCTACGATCCTTTTCAGCCGGTCCTCTATGGTTAGTGACGGATCCTGGAAATTCACCGTCATCCCCGAGAGGAATTTCCGGAAGTTCTCCATCATCACCAGGTCGAACAGTTTCTGCTTGCTGCGGAAATAGTAGTTGAGCAGGGCCAGATTGATACCAGCCTCACTGGCGATATCCCGCGTGCGGACAGCCGCAAACCCATGCTGCGTAAAAAGCTTCCGCGCGGCTTGTTTGATGCGTTCCTCCGTGGACTCCGCCGATCCACCCGCACCTTTAGGCTGCTTGGCAGGTCTCCCCACCGCTCCGCGCCCCACCTTTTTTTTCCCTTCCATACCCCAAAAGTAAAAAGCGTTTTCGGATTAAACAAGTTTTTTAATCAAATGATTAATTTTGCTCTATCTTTAGCCTGATGCTTAAGAAAAGTGATCACCATGCAGACCGCGATGAACCGCGACCTCGTTGCCGATCTGGTTCGCACCCATTATATCGCCGTGTATAGGTAAAAGCTAAAAATCGTCTTTATAGGAGACTTTCCCGTTGTCCAGTTTGACATAATCCACCGACCCGGTTCCCTGGAACTGGAAATCGATACCGATGATCTTCGAGCGGATGATATGCCGCGGGACGGTGTAGGCCAGTTTGTCGTTGATCAGGATTCGGGCCCGGCCGCTGTCGGATTCGATCCGCAGCTTGACATACTTCGAAAAGTCGACGCCAAAATTGCTTAGGTCTTCCCTTTTTCCGCTGGTATAGAAGTAAGTAAAGAAAAGATCCGAATTGGAGATACACCCCTTGGCACTAAGTGGCACCCAGATCGCCGTTCCCTGGCATAGCAAGTAGACCCGTGTTTCCTGGCACGCATTCGATCCTTCGGAATAATCGTCCTTCAGCGAGGTCTCGAAGGTGAAATTGTCCGAATAGATCTCCCCAAAATCCTTGACGTTGAAAAAGAACACGGTAGGTGGCTTAGGCTGCATCGGGATATTCTTTTGCTTGATCTGGTCTACGGTCAGCTGCATCTTCCCGCCCACCATCGCATCCGCTTTCGTAAAATACACCGGCACCGGGTCCTGCGCCACCACCGGCAGCCAGCCGTCGGTTTCGATGAGCAAACTATGGGTCTTCACCACCTTGCCATGGACCTGAAGCGTGGCGTGATAGAAATCCGGATAGTAATAGATCGACGTGTACTGATGCGCACTTTTGGGAACCCTTACCCGCCTGGTCGTGTCCCACGACTGTTGTATCACCACGGAATCGTCCGGCGAACGCGTAGCGTCATAGTTGAAGATGACGCTGTTGGGCAACCCCATCGAAACCGTTTTCTTGCTGTTGAAGACATAGTCCTGCGCCTGTGGCGAAGGTTGCTGACCTTGGAGATAAAGCAGGATCAGGAACACCAGGGCCAGCGGCACCGTCGCCAACATCACCCGCCGCATCCACCGTTCCCGCCGCCTCACCGTTACCTCCTTGTCTTCCGGCCCCCCAGCCGCAGTTGACCCCTGCGCACCGGCGACCGGCCCTCCAGTATTGGTTGCTGCCAGCATTCCACCCGGCTCTCCGGCCGCATCCGCCCCCTGGGCGCCTCCGGGCCCCTCCGCACCGCCCTGAGTCCCCGCGGCGGCCGCAGACTCGGATCGCTTCACACTAAAATCCCGCCAGTTCTCATACCCCAGGAACAAGACCAGGGTATTCAACGTATGCGTATTCGGCAGACTCTCATATTTCACTTTTCCCCAGATGCGTTTCAACGTCACATGCGAGATCGTTACCCCCGATTGCTCCCGGATCAGATCGCTAAGTTGCAGAAAGTCCTGGTTGCTCCATTGGGTGCTGTCTCCCCAGCCCGTTTTTTCTTCGTAAAGCTTTATTACCTGGCGGATCAGGTTTTCGTCTGTGAGCATAATTACTTGGTTGACGTAAAATTAATGTAGATCGATGTCCCGCTCGGTTTTGTACCAAATTGTACCAACTTGTTTCAGCCTTGATTCGCTTTTTCCTCGATTGTATGCCAATTTTATATAAAATACCTCAACTGTCCAAAATACCCAACGATGCGTACACTATATCTGTTCCTCATTGTGTTGATAGGTGTTGCGTCCCTGCCCGCAAACGCCCAGGACCCCGACAACGGCCTGCCGGCAAAACGTTATCTCTCCACCTTCCGGTTTCAGGTGCTCAACGGTGGCATTATCCTGGGCAGGGTCAAACTCAACAATTTCCCCGATTCGCTCAATTTCATCTTCGATACCGGGTGCGGCGGAGTTTCACTTGACAGTGCCACCTGCCAACACTACAAGCTAACCCCCAAACTGAGCCCTAACATGATCCGCGGCATCGCCGGCACATGCCATCAGCGTATCCTTCAGGACATGAGCATTGCCATCGGCGGTGTCACTCTCGATAGCCTCATGATGCAGGTCAATGATTATGATATCCTTAGCTCGGTTTATGGGGTCAAGATCGACGGCATCATCGGCTATAGCTTTTTCTCGCGCTACCTCGTATGGGTAAATTACGACAGCTCTCTGATGCAGATATACACCAAAGGTCCGGTGAAATATCCCAAAGGCGGCTATTTACTCCACCCCCGCGTCTTTGGCTTGCCGATGCTCCAGGGAAAACTCGCCGATGCCCGGAATATCAACAGCAGGTTCTATTTCGATACCGGTGCCGGTCTCTGCCTTCTGTTTTCCTCCGAATTCACCTCGGACAGCGCAGTTTTCAGCCCCCGCCGCAAAAAACCCGTGCCTACGCAGGGGGCCGGCCTGGGCGGCAAAACGGATATGCAGCTCACCATACTTAGAAAATTCTCGCTGGGACCCTTCCATTTCCGCGAGATACCCACGTATGTCTTCGACGACTCCTATGATGTCACCAGCTATCCACAACTGGGTGGCCTCATAGGCAATGACCTTCTCCGTCGTTTCAACCTCATCGTAAATTATGCCCGCTCCGAGATCTATATCACTCCGAATGGCAACTATAGACAGCCCTTCGACTATAGCTATTCCGGCGTCAATATCGGCCTCATCGACGGCCAGGTGATGATCACCGACGTCATGGCTGGTTCCCCCGGCGACCTCGCCGGTCTGAAAGAAGGGGATATTATCCTGGCAATCGACGGAAATGCTCACCAGGATGTCCAAACCTATCAGAACATGTTAAAAGCCATGGGCCCGAAAGTGAAAGTCCGCGTCCGCCGCAGCAATGGCGAAGACGCACTGGTGGCGGTAAAGATCAGCAGTATCTTGTGACCATTACCCGTCCCACTCGTATGCTGCTCATTGGTCGTCCAGAGATAGGCCTTGCGATAACCTCGCTCCCGCACGAATTCCATGAACGCATCCATCAGCCGTTTACCCAAACCCATACCCGGTCCTTCGCCGGATCATATCGCGCCCCGAATTCCCCCAATCCTTCCAGCACATAGCTCTCGAAACCCAAGCCATACTGATTTTCGTTATCATAGATCCGCCCATGCAGATAAGCGATATGCCCCAGATCACCGGGCTCGAGTTTCGTCCGGATCGTAACAGCGGCACCCTCCGCCGGCTCTTCTTCTTCATAAATTGCCCTTTTTCATCTCGTCCAGCGCATGATGGGCGGCCCGGGCCGTAAAAGCCATATAGAGGATGGAAGGACTTTGATTACCGGTACTCGTCATGCACGCCCCATCGGTAACAAACACATTCTTACAGTTGTGAAATTGATTGTGACCATTCAACAAAGAAGTTTTCGGGTCCTTTCCCATCCGGCATCCACCCATCTCATGGATATCCCGCCCCGGCGCCCAATGATTATCATAGGTCTGGATATTCTTCACACCGGCCTTATCCAGCATCTCTGCACTTTGCGTCAGAAAATCCTTCAACAGCTTTTCATCATTATCGTCATAATCGACTTTGGTTACCAATAGCGGAATCCCCCACTGGTCTTTTTCCGTCTTACTCAGGCTTACCGTATTCGTCTCCTTGGGGATAGTCTCGCCCTGCATATACATGTACATCGTCCAACCACCCGGCTCGCTCGCAGCTTCTTTATACGCTGCGCCGATCTGCTCCGGCAACTCATGCCCGTCGGCCTCGCCACGGACAGCGCTCAGGAACGCCATATAGCCGCCCACAAAATCCGTGTCCTGTTTTTTGAGATTGCGGAAATTAGCTACCATTTGATCCAGCGGACGTCTCCCATAGTAATATTTGTCGAGAAAGCCATCTACTGTCCCGCCCAGCGAGCCACGATAATTTTGAAAGGCGACATATTTTCCCAATAACCCGTTGTCATTGCCAAGGCCGTTCGGGAAACGCGAAGACGTCGAATTCAACAAGACGAGGTTGCTATTCAATGCGGATGCATTCACAAAGATCACGCGTGCATAAAATTCAGTGGCCTGATGTGTATTCGCATCGATCACCCGCACCCCCGTGGCCTTGCCTTTGGTCGCATTATAGATGACGGAATGGACCACGGAAAACGGCCGGACCGTAAGATTGCCCGTCTTCGCGGCCCAGGGTAGGGTAGAGGAAACGGAACTGAAATATCCGCCAAAAGGACAACCCCGCATACACTCATCCCGCGCCTGGCATTGCGCGCGGCCTTGCTGCAGATGGATGTCCTCCGCCTTCGTGAGCTGCGCCCAGCGGCCCGCGATCATATGGCGGTCCGGATAATGCTCCAGGATCTTTTTCTGCACATCCAGCTCCACGCAGTTCAGATCGAACGGGGGAAGATATTCGCCATCCGGCATCGCCTCCAGCCCGTCCTTATTCCCGCAGATGCCCGAAAACTTCTCGACATACGAATACCACGGAGCTATCTCCTCATAGCTTATCGGCCATTCGATGCCATAGCCAAAACGCGCCGGGTTGATGAACTCGTAAGGACTCCAGCGCGGACACGCTCTTCCCCAGATCAGCGATTTACCGCCTACCTGGTAACCGCGGATCCAGTCAAAGGGTTTCTCCTGGACATAAGGATGATCTTTGTCGCGGATAAAAAAGTGTGCGGTATCCTCGCCAAAACCCGCAGCGGTGGTGATCAGCGGGTTCTCTTCTACAAACTTCCGCGGCATCTCCTTGCGATGCGGGAATTCCCACGGAGCCATCTGGGCCGTAGGATAATCCTTGTTGTGCACCACATTGCGCCCCCGTTCCAACACCAGCGTCTTTAATCCCAACTCGCACAGTTCCTTGGCCGCCCAGCCGCCGCTGATACCCGATCCGATTACGATCGCATCGAAATGATGGTCTTTGATCTCATCTGGCATAACTAACCGAAATTTCTTTGAAATAAACAATGTCTTTGTCGCTGTGATTTTGTATTCCGAACCAGCCTTCCACCGGTCTCGGCCCGCGTTGCGGCTCGAAATCGAATTTCCGCGGCGGCACCGGATCGCCTTCAGTGTAGTCCGTGACTTTCAAGCCATTCACCACCACGATCGTCCTGGTCCCGTCCAGCGTGATGTCCATCGTATTCCATTCCGGCCCCGGTTTTCCGGGCTTCGCCAGCGGCTTCGTCAGCGAATACAATGTTCCGGTAATGTGGTAGTCGTCCTCGTTCGAGGTCTCGGGATGATTGTCGATCTGCACTTCATAACCATAGTGCACCGGCATCCATTCTTCCCGCGGTTCGATGGGAATGCGGATGAATACCCCCGAATTATCGTTCTCATCCTTCATCTGATAAACAACATGAAAGGTGCAGTTGCTAAACTTCCCCCCTGTCCAATACAGCAACCCCATGCCGCCCTGCCCGTGCATCAGCCCGTTTTCGACGACCATATTGCCGGGACCCACATGTTTCCAGCCGGTGAGATCTTTGCCATTGAATAGTTGTTGTCTAACCTGGGACGGACGTCCCCAGCCGGGCAGCGCCAGCAGAAAAGGAAGCAGATACTTCATACGGCAA
>Ga0134126_10003404_pt1 | contig 19938 bp, 12 predicted proteins | sample KB31752_FD_96881 | JGI IMG/M metagenome (GOLD analysis project Ga0134126, IMG submission 96881) | Terrestrial soil microbial communities with excess Nitrogen fertilizer from Kellogg Biological Station, Michigan, USA - KB3-175-2 | ecosystem: Environmental > Terrestrial > Soil > Unclassified ...
CCTGCATGGGCTCAACCGAAGCCGCGCGCCGCGCCGGAATCAGCGCCGCCAGCATGCCCGCCGCCACCAGCACCACCGCCGTCAGCAGCAGCATGTCAGATTCCTTCTTCGCATCCAGGTAGATCACCATGTCGATAATCTTCTGCACCACCAGCGTGAGCACCAGGCCCGCCGCTGCGCCCGCGCCCAGCATCCACGACACGCGCCGCATCACCATCGCCACAATCCCTCCCCGCGATGCCCCCAGCGCCATCCGCACGCCGATATCCCGCGTGCCCATCTCCACCTCGTGACTCAAAAGTCCATAGAGCCCAATCAGCGCCAGCAGCAGCGCGAGTGCCGCGAAAATGCCGAACAGCCAGCTTTCCAGCCGCTCGAACACCAGCGTCTTCGCCACCACGTCCGACATGGTGTACGCCTCTTTGAATGCCATCGTCGGGTCAACATCGTGTATCGCCGCGCGCACCTGCGGCACAATCGCCATCGGGTCGCCATCGGTTCGAATCACCAGCGACATCGAGCTCAGAACCGTTGGCCGATCCTTCACTGGAACCCCATCGATCAGCCAGTCCCGCTCCGCCAGCGGCGGCTCATACAGGTCCTGCCGCACGTTCCCCGTCACGCCCACAATGCGCGTCCAGTTCGCTTCCTTGGGGCCGGTGTCGACCCGCTGCCCCGGCGTGTTGGCATCTGTCAGCTTGAACTTCTGCACAAACCGCTCGTTTACCACCACCGCCGACGATGGATTGTCCGGCCGGTCCTCGCTCGGCGACAGCATCCGTCCGCTGCGCAGCTTGATTCCGAACACATCGAAGTACCCCGTGCTCACCATCCGGTTCTCCGCCAGCATCTCCTGGTTCGGCGGATACGGCGGCTGCCCCGCGATATGAATGTCGGAATTCGATCCCCAGTTCTCGATAGGCAGCAGGGTGATCGCGCCCTCCGCCCTCACTCCCGGAATCCGGCTCAGCCGCTCGAACAGCGGTTGATAAAAATCGGCAATCGGGTCCCGCCCCTTGTACCGGTCGGGCGACAAATTAATTGAAGTCGCCAGGATGTGCGCGGGATCGAATCCCAGGTCTTCATGCTGGAATCGCATGAGCCTCTGCATCAGCATCCCTGACACCACCAGCAACACCATCGTCAGCGCAACCTGCGTAATCACGAATCCCGCGCGCAACCGGTGCTGGCTCCGCTCCGTTCCCGCCGCGCTCCCGCCGGCCTTCAGCGCCCGGTTCGGATCCGCGCCCGCCATCCGCAGCGCCGGATACAGCGAAGCCGCCAGGCTCACCACCACCGCCGCGCCAAGCCCCGCCAGCAGCACCGCCCAGTTCATTTGAATATCTGCCCCGCGCTGCAACGCGTGCGTCAGGAACGTGCGCATTGCATCCAGCAGTGTCCAGGCCAGCAGCACCGCCAGCGCGGCGCCCGCCACCGCCAGCAGCAGGCCTTCCGTCAGCACCTGCCCCACCAGGCGCGTCCGCCCGGCGCCAATCGCCGTGCGCATCGCCATCTCGCGCTCGCGCTTCACGCCCCGCGCCAGCAGCAATCCCGCCACGTTCACGCAGCCGATCGCCAGCACCGCCAGCACCGCTGCCAGCAGCGTCCACAGCGGCCCCTTCGTGTCCTTTGAAATCGCCTGGGCCAGCGGCACAAGTTTTACTGTCCGCCCCTCGTCGGTGTCCTTGTAGGCCTTCCCCATGTTGCTGAACACCTGGCCCAGGTCCAGCTGCGCCTGTTGCAGGCTTACCCCATCCTTCAGCAACCCGATCGTGCGCAGCCAGTGATTGCCGCGGCCCTGCATCCAGTCGCGATCCAGGTGCATCGGCGTGTAGATCGCGTCGCGCTCGTAAAGCGGAAAGCGAAATCCCGCCGGCATCACGCCCACCACCGTATACGCCTTGCCATCCATCGTGACCGCGCGACCCACAATCGTCTTATCGCTTCCGAAGTACTTCTCCCATACCTCGTAGCTCAACACCGCGACGTTGTTCCTGCCCTCCACCTGCTCGCCGGGAAGAAACGTGCGTCCCAGCAGCGGCTTCACGCCAAATACATTGAAGAAATTGTCCGTGCCGTTCACGCCATCCAGCAGCACCGGCTCGCCCGAAGGCGTCTGCACGGTGAGCTTGAAATAGTTCACATAGCCGGCCAGCGCCGCAAAACCATGCGACTGCGCCCGCTCGTCTTCATAGCCCGGCCACGATGCCGGCTGCTGGTATCCGCTCCGGCTGGTCGTCTGAACATCGACAATCCGCTCCGGCTGCGTATACGGCAGTGGTTTCAGAATCACCGCGTCGATCACGCAAAACACGGCCGTCGCTACGCCGACGCCAAGCGCCAGCGTCACCACCACCGTGGCGGCAAATCCCGGCGCCCTCCGCATCTGGCGCATCGCGTATCGAAGATCCTGAAGCACCATACCGTCCCCTCAAACACAGCTTTCCCGCAGCGCGCGAACACCCCCGTCCGCCCACCTGGGATCCAGGTTCCTGTCGACTGTACCCTGTCCCCTGTACCCTGTTTTTAGGCTTCCACTTCGGCCGTGAGCTTCCTCAGCTCGTCCTCTGACACCACCTTGCCGTCGAACAGGTGCACTTCGCGCTCGGCGTGCTTGGCGAACCGCGGATCGTGCGTCACCATGCAGATGGTGGACCCCTCGCGGTGCAGATCGGCCAGCAGGTGCATCACCGCTTCGCCGTTCTTCGAATCCAGGTTTCCGGTCGGCTCGTCCGCCAGCAGGATCGACGGGGAACCGGCCAGCGCGCGCGCCACAGCCACACGCTGTTGCTGACCGCCGGAGAGCTGCGCCGGATAGTGACGCATCCGGTGCGCCATGTTCACGCGCTCCAGCGCTTCCTTCACCCGCTTCTTGCGTTCCGCCGACGGCATGCCCGCGCGATACGTCAGCGGAAGCTCCACGTTCTCTTCCACCGTCAGATCGCCGATCAGGTTGAAGCTCTGGAAGATGAACCCGATCTCCTGGTTGCGAATGCGCGAACGCTCGCTGAAGCTCAGGTTTTCCACCGGCTTGTTGTTCAGCAGGTAGCGGCCGCCTGTCGGCGTATCCAGCAGGCCCAGAATCGACAGCAGCGTCGATTTGCCGCAGCCCGACGGGCCCGACATGGCCACGTACTCGCCGCGCGAAATGGTCAGATGAATCCCGGAGAGCGCATGCGTCTCCACTTCGTCGGTGTAGAAGACCTTGGTAAGATCCTCAATCTCGATCAGCTTGTCGTTTGCCATGCAGTCCTCGTTTCAGTGGTCAGAATGAATTCGCGGTTCTCACGTGCGGTTCCCTGTTGCCTGTTCCCCGTTCCCTGCTTACTCCAGACGAATCCGGTCGACGTTGTCATACCGCGACATATCGGACAGAATCACCGTGTCGCCTTCCTTCAGGCCCTCGAGCACCTGGATGTATTGCACCGAGGCACGCCCCACCTTCACTTGCACGCGAGTCGCACCCTTGTGGTCCGGATCTTCCTTGAACAGGCTCAACGTCGAGTTCTCGTTGCCCAGCGCCGGCCTCCCCACGTAGAGCACATCGTGCAGGTGCTCCAGGTCGATCGTTCCATCCACGCTCAGGCCCTTCACGGCGCCCGGGGGTAGTTGCCCATCGAGTACTACGTCAACCGTGCGCGTTCCGTTCAAAACCGCTGGATCGATTCGAGTCACGTGCCCCTGAACCACCCCGTTGTGGGTATCGATCGAAGCCGGCAGCCCAATCGAGATATCGCGCGCCTGCGTCTCCGCAATCTGCAGGGCGGCCTTCAACTTGCCCAACTGCACCACCTCGGCCACTGACTGGCCCGCCGTCACGTGCATGCCCACGCCCAAAGGCACCGGAAGCGGATCCAGCTCGCCGGCAATCGTCGCTTTCACTTCCAGCGCGTCCTTCTGCTTCTGGTAGAGCTGCAGAAGCGCCTTGGCCTGGTCGATCTTGGTCTGCGATGAACCCAGTTGGACCTCGATGTTCTTCTCGTTCAACTCCAGTTGCTGCAGGCTCAGCTTGTGCTGCGCAGCGAACTGCGCCGCGGTATTCTTCGACTTGTCGAGCGCGTTCAGTGAGATCACTCCCAGGTTTGCAAGCTGTTCGTCCGTCTTCGCCTGCAGCTCGTCGTTCGTATAGTCGGCATTCACCTGTGCCGCCGTCATCTTCTTGTCCATCAGCGTGCTGGCCAGCGAGGACTGAAGGCTCCGGTAATCGGCCTCGGCCTGTTTCACCTGCAGTTGGGCATCAAGCAGCTTTTGCTCCACCTCAGGGGCCGCCAGGTCCAGCAGAACCGTACCCGGCTGCACGATCGTGCCGGGAAGCACGCGGATGCGCACCACCGTGGCATCCGTCAGCGCCGGGATCAGCTCAATGCTGTCTTCGCGAGGAATCAGCGTGCCGGTCGACCCGCGCACCTGGCGCGTAAAGTCTCCCCGCTTGACCGTATCCGGCCACACAGCCGAGGAATCCACCACAGGGGCAGCAGGTTTCAACCGCGAGACGGCAAAGCCGGCTCCGGCAAGAATGATAGCCGCGGCGGCAATCCAGACGATCATTTGCCGCTTCTTTTTTCGCTTAAGATCAGGGCGTGCGATATCCATGTCGGAAACATGGTTGCACTTGGGGGGCCAAAAAGGTTGCCTGAAAATTCCACTGAATAATAAGCGGTTTACCCGCCCCGCTCACCAACCGAGAAGCCAGACTCCCTGACCGCTCGCAAGCCCCACTGTCCGAAATCGGACACTTCTCCCAGAGCCCGTGACAGGAGGCGGGAATGGGCGCCCCGGGTCCCTGGCATTTGGGGACCCCGGGATAGGTGCGGACACGGGACGGGACTCGGGCGGGGGACGGGACGGGGGTGCGGTGACAAGACGGGTGCCCCGGGTCCCTCGCATTTGGGGACCCGGGAAGGCACGAACACACACATCTGTGATGACCGGCACAGAAACCCAAACCCCACTCGCGCCATCATCGAAACTCATCTCACTGCCCCGGCGGCACGGAAGGATTGTTCTGCCCGAGTAGTGCGATTACCAATGAGTAACAGTGGAGGAGTGGAAATTGTTTACCAGAAAAATAACACCCCCCTCCCCTGCAACGGCCGCTCGGCTACGCCATTCGAGAGAGGCGGGGAGTTAATCAGAAACGAACAATCTCATCGGGAATGGATGACCAGAAAAACAACACCCCCCGGGAAGCCTCTTCGAAGCACCCCCCCAACGCCTGCCCACATGTTAACTGGAAGGTAACAAAACAGGGTCACGGAAATTTACCAGAAAAATAACCCACCCCCCTCCCCGGACGCTGTGAGGGCATTACAACACATCTATCTATTAACTAACTAATAAACAACGACTTACATGCTGCATCACACCCGCTCCACGGCCATCGCCACCGCATTCCCGCCGCCAAGGCACAGCGCTGCCACTCCGCGCTTCTTGCCCTGCTGCTCCATCGCATAGAGCAGCTTCACCAGCACCGCCGCCCCGCTCGCTCCTATGGGATGCCCCATCGCCACCGCTCCGCCGTGTACATTCACCTTCGCCGGATCGAGTTCCAGGTCCCGGATGACCGCCAGCGCCTGCGAGCTGAACGCTTCATTCAGCTCGAACAGCTCCACGCTTCCCAGGTCCCAGCCCACCTTGGGCATCAGCTTCCGGATCGCGTCGATGGGCGCAAGCCCAAACCACTCCGGCTCCCGTCCCGCCGTCACCTGCCCCCGCACCACAGCCATGGGCCTGAGCCCGCGCGACTTCGCCGCCTCCGCGCTCATCACCACCGCCGCAGCCGCCCCGTCACTGACGCCTGGCGCGTTGCCTGCCGTCACCGTCCCGCCCTCTTTGAATGCCGGCCGCAGCTTCGCCAGGATCTCCACGGTCGTCTCCGGCCGGATCGCCTCATCCCTGTCGAACAGGCGCGGCGCCTCGCCCTTCTTCGCCGCCGGAATCTCCACCGGCACAATCTGATCCTTGAACAGTCCCTCGGCGGTGGCCTTCGCCGCCTTCTGGTGCGATGCCGCCGCAAACGCATCCTGCTCAGCCCGCGTCAGCCCGTACTTCTCCGCAATCATCTCCGCCCCAATCCCCATGTGGAACCCGCGATACGCCTCCCACAGCCCGTCGTTGATCATCGCGTCCACCAGCGTGCCATTCCCCATGCGGTAACCGGTGCGCGCCTGCGTCAACAGGTACGGTGCGTTCGACATCGACTCCATCCCGCCGCCCACCATGATTTCGGCGTCCCCGGCTGCGATCGCCTTTGCGCATAGCGCCACCGCGCGCAACCCCGATCCGCACACCTGGTTGACCGTCAACGCGGCAGACGATGCCGGCAGCCCGCCATGGATCGCGGCCTGCCGCGCCGGATTCTGCCCCAAACCGGCCTGCAGCACGCACCCCATGATGCACTCCTCCACGGCATCCGGCTCGAGCCCGGCGCGCCGCACCGCCTCGCGCACGGCAATGGCGCCCAGCCGCGGCGATGCAAATGAAGAGAGCGATCCCTGCAACTTGCCGATAGGCAGCCGGACGGCAGAAACAATGACGGCTTCTTTCATGACCAACCTCCGTGTGCGACCCCGCAGGCTATTATCTACCGCGAAGTACACATCTTTCCGTCGCGGAACAGCAGGGAAGCTGCTCTGCCGCAAAAGCGTATGTTCCCTAGGCTGTATCCCTAGCCACCCCCGGACTTGTCTGGCGCATCGCAGGATGTGTAAAGTGGCAGTGCTGACCGGCGCGGGCCAGGCTGAATATAGACAATGCCGCCGGGCCGCCATTTTTCCTGCACCTCTTGTTTGAATTCCTTCCTGTTAAGGACATGGCCTTTCGATCACCGGTATCTTCGCCGGGTGGAGCGCGTGAGAATGCGCAGGGTGCTTGTCGTCGGAATCTTCCTCGCGGGTACGCTGCATGTCTATGCGGCGCACCGGCTCTCCGTCTCACAGCTGGAGCAGAGACTTGCCGCCGACATGGCGAAGCACCATTCTGACGCCGATATCGCGCAGCAGTTGGGCAACTTCGAACTCACCGAACGCCTGACCGATAAGACTCTCCAGCAAATCATCGTCAAGCTGAACCTGCAGCCGCGCACCGCGCTCGCTGTGGAACTTCTCGGCGACCAGTCTTCTCTGCTCGATCCGCCGCGCAGCGAACTCCCGGCCACGGCTCCCCCGGATCTCGCTACCCAGCAGCGCATGCTGTCGGCCGCCCGCGAATACGTGGCCCGAACCATCCCTCGCCTCCCCAACTTCTTCGCTACGCGCAGCACCATCCGGTTTGACGATACTGCCCAGGTGCTTCATCCCGGCGAGTGGCCAGTCCGCGCCGGCTTCCATCCCGTCGGCACGCGAGCACGCACCGTGACTGTCAGGGACGGCCGCGAAGTCACCGACGCGGCTCAGGAGCAGCCCGCCAAATCCAACCCGGAGATAGGCCTCTATTCCTTCGGCGAGTTCGGACCGATTCTCGCCCGCACCCTGACGGACCTGGGGAAGGGCAAAATCTCATTCAGCCATTGGGAAGACTCGCCACTCGGCGTCGTCGCTGTCTTTCGCTACTCGGTTCCCAAACACGAGTCGCATTATCAGGTGCACTTTTGCTGCATCCTCGACCGCGAATTCGTGGGCGCGGGAAGCTACCACAGCCGCAACCTGCCACGCTATCACTCGGGCGATCCCAACCAGGTGGAAACCACCGGAATGAACGCCTACGACGTGATGCCGGCGTACCACGGTAGCCTGGCCATCGACCCCGCCACGGGGGCCATCGCCCGCATGACGCTGGACGCCGAGCTCGACCCGGATAACCCCATCATGCGTGCCTCCACGGTAGTGGAGTACGGCAAGGTGATTATTGGCGACCAGCCATTCATCTGCCCGGTGCGTAGCCTGGCGATTTCGTCGCAGCACGGACCCCCGCCGGCCAATGGCGAGGTCGTCAGCATCCCCATCCTCTCCATCAACGAAACCAACTTCACTCAATACCACCGCCTTGGCTCGAGCGCGCGCCTGATCGCCGACGGCTCCGTGCCTGCCGGCCTTCCCGGACAGCAACCGGGCGCATGGGTCGCATCGCCATCGCCAATCGCCGACGCCTCGAGCGCCCCGCCCTCCGGGCCCGAAACGGTTGCGGCATCCGCACAGCCGCCGTCCGCCGCGCTGCCCGCACCAACGCGCGCTGCGGAAACACCCGCTGGTTCGGTGACTCCCGTTGCTTCCGAGCGCCCATCCGGAGACCCAGCCACTCTCGCGATCGCCGGTGCTCCCGCCCCCATCGCTGCGGCCAGCGCGCCCGTAGCCGAAGCTCCGCCGCCCGAGATCAGCGTCTCGCCCTCCGCCTCACTGGCGGACGTTCCGCCTTCCTCCGCGCCCGGTGACAACGGTTTCTCGCTGCGCGTCACCTCGCGCCTGGTTGACGTGAGCGTGATCGCCCTCGACCGCAAAGGACATCCTGTCACCGACCTCACGGCAAACGATTTCGAGCTCTACGATAACGGCCGCAAACAAGAGCTGACGTCTTTTTCCCTCGCAGGACTTGCCGATCCGCCCGCCGCCCAAACCGCCCCCGCATCAATGCCGGCAGATCTCCGCAGCTTCTCCAATCGCGCGACCGGTTCACCCGCCGGCGGAACTGCGCCCGGACAGACCATTCTTCTCATTGACGAGAGCCACCTTGCCTGGAACGACCTGAACTACGCCCGCGGTCAGATGTTGAAGTTCCTTGCTGCTCTCCCGCCGGGCCAGGCCGTGGGCCTTTATGCGATGAACGGACTTGGGTTCCGAGTCCTGCAGGAACCCACGCAGGACCATCGCACGGTCACCGATAAGCTCAAGGCGTTTCTGCCCTCCGCGCAGTCAGTAAGCGAAGCCCAGGAGGAAGAGCGCCGCAACCGCCAGCAGTTCGCCACGGTGCATAACAGTGCGGACCTCGATTCTGTGAACGGCAATCACGGCGATTCCCCTGACGGCGTTCAGCCGGTGGATCCCGAGCTGATGCGCATGGGTTCGAATCCCGCTCGCGCCGCTCTCATTGTGCTGTCGCAGGTGGCGCGGCATCTTGCCGCCATCGCCGGGCACAAGAGCCTCGTCTGGGTTTCCAGCGACAATGTTCTCGCAGACTGGCGCGACCAGGCTGTGGGAACCGATCGCGGTCCCGCGGGAGTTGAGAGCTTCGCGGTCCGCGTGCAGGAAGCCATGAACGACGCCCACGCCGCCATCTATCCGGTGGACGCCTCCGGGCTCGAAGGCGGCGGCGTCACCGCCGACCTGCAGCACTCCAGTATCGAACTGGAGCAGGCCGCAGCCGACAATGCCGCCACCGCGGCATCGGCCGGCTCCGCCGGCGGTTCGGGCAGCGTTGTCCGGGGCAATCGCGATACAGGCACGGGAAGGCTTTCGGCCCAGTTGAGCCAGGATGCTCACCCCATCCAGGGCGTCATACGCAACGTAGCATCGGCAACCGGGGGCCAGGTCGTGGGCCGCACATCGGATTTGGCCACCGCCCTGACCACCATCTCCACCGACGCCCGGGCCACTTATGAGCTGACATTTGCGCCGCAGGGTTCCGCGGACGATCGCTACCATGCCCTTACCCTCAAGGTGGCCGGGCGCAAAGGCGTCACGCTGCGCTACCGGACCGGTTACCTGTTTGCCGGCGAGCCCACCACACTCAAAGACCGCTTTCGCGACGCGCTCTGGCGGCCGGCGGACAACTCCGATATCGGGATCACCGCGTCGGTTGAACCCGCCGCCGGCGAGGGCCAGTTGCGGCTGAAGATTGCCGCTTCTGACCTGGCCCTGCGCCAGCAGGACGGCCGATGGATGGACAAGCTCGACATCTTCCTCGTGCAGCGCGACGATGCCGGCGTTCGCGCGCAACTCGACGGCCAGACCCTTGGCCTTCGCCTCCTGCAGTCCACCTATCAGAAGGCGCTCGGAGATGGCATCCCCTTTGAGCGCAGCGTCGAGATGCGCCCGGGTATGGCCTCTGTCCGCGTTCTCGTGGTCGACGAAAACTCCGGCCGCATCGGTTCCGTCACCGTTCCCGCCACGGCCCTGCATCCGGCCCGGTAGGCCGCTTCCGCATCGCCGATCGGCGGAATGCCCTTCGAAAACGTCCCGGTCGCGCATACAATGACGCTCGTCTACTCTCCATGGAGGATTCGAGCCGTGAAACGGATTTCCTGTATCGCTCTTTTTCTGTTCGCCGGCATTCCGGGCTGGTCCGCTGCCAAAAAGGTCACGGTTGCCGAGCTGCAATCCATGCTTCAGGCCCTGCATAAAGACAACAAAAGCGACGCGGATGTGGCCATGGCGCTCAAACAAGTGGAAATGAGCGAGCAGTTGACCCGACCGTTCATGAACAGCCTCGCGCCGGATGTACCCGGGCAGCTCACGACCGAGCAGCTTTACGTGCTTGCAGCGCGCAGCGCGACCCTTCCCGCTCCGGCTGCCGATCTCCCAACGACACCGGCTCCGGACCCCGCCGCCCAAAAGGCGATACTGGTCAAAGCCTCAAGCTACGCTGCCGGCTACGAGCAATTGCCCGCTGTTACCGCGGTTCGGACCACGCTCCGCTTCCAGGACAATGTGGAGGCTGTCGCCGAGAGCTCCGGCATGGTTGGCAGCGCCAAGGATGCGGCCAGCACCCAGGTCAATCCGTTTCACTTCATCCACTACATCAACTCGACAGACAGCAACATTGCCCTGGAACATGGCGTCGAGCGCCTTCCGGAAGATAAAACACGATGGGGCGCAAATCGCATGATCGCGATCCTGGAGCCCGCTCCGGTACCCAACCAGGTCCTTCATGATGCCTCTGAAGCGGCCGCCATCAAGTGGTCTCGGTGGGAAATCGTCAACGGAAAGGCCGCGGCGGTGTTCTCCTTCCAGGTCCCAAAGAAGAAGGGACACCTCGCCGTGAACGTATGCTGCTTCCCCGAGGTAGACCAGGCAGGCCGCGCGAACTTCCGCCCTCTGGCGCTCGGAGGCGGCGCGAGCGGCAACTTTCAGACTGCCACGGACTGGCACCCCTACAAGCAATCCGGCCTGCCCTACCACGGTGAGCTCTTTATCGACCCCGACTCCGGCGTGGTGCTCCGCATGGTCGTGGAGATGGAGCCCAAGACTTCCGACGTAGTCCATCAGCTGGACACCCGCATCGACTACGCACCTGTGGATGTCGGGGGCAAAAGCCTGGTGCTGCCGGTGAAATCGTGGATCGCTACCGAGGTGGTGCCCAACGGCGACTCCGGCTCCGGTGGTTTCTCAACCCGGTGCACGCTGTTCAGCTCCGACTACAAGAACTATCAGTTGGCCCACTGAGGCGCAGGAGCGGGTCTGCGGCCCGAATGTACGTGCGCTCCGGCCGCCGTGCCCTGGCCTGCTAACCTGATCTTTCTGACTCGCATGTTCGCCACCTCCCAGCACGCGCACTTCATCGGGATCGGCGGAATCGGCATGAGCGGCATCGCCGAAATTCTGCTTAACCAGAACATGAAGGTTTCCGGCTCAGACCTGCGGCGCAGCCCGGTCACGGACCGGCTGGCATCGCTCGGCGCCATCATTTACGAAGGCCATGAAGCGGGGCATGTCGCGGGCGCCACCGTGGTGGTCGCGAGCTCCGCGGTGCGGCCCGATAACCCTGAAGTCGTCGAAGCCCGGGCGCGCAAGATCCCCGTCATCCAGCGCGCGGAAATGCTCGCCGAGCTCATGCGCCTCAAGTACGGCATCGCCATCGCCGGCATGCACGGGAAAACCACCACCACGTCGATGGTCGCCAGCGTCCTCTCGGCCGGAGGTCTCGATCCCACCGTCGTGGTCGGCGGGCGGGTCGACGCGCTGGGCTCCAACGCCCGCCTTGGCACAACGCAATACCTGGTGGCTGAAGCCGACGAGAGCGACCGCTCGTTCCTGAAGCTCTCGCCCATCCTTGCCGTGGTCACCAACCTCGACCGGGAGCACATGGACTGTTACGCAGACATGGAAGACGTGGAGCGTGCATTTCTCGACTTCATGGATCGCGTGCCGTTTTATGGGGCGGTGACCGCGTGTCTCGATAACCCACTGCTCGCCGCCATTCTGCCTCGGGCGCGCCGCCGTGTGTTCACCTATGGCCTGGAACGTGCCGCCGATTACAGGCTTGAGCCGCTTTCCGCACAGGCCGGGGCGTTTTCGCGTTTTCACGTGATCACCGCCGCAGCGACGCTCGGCCCGTTCGAGCTGCACGTGCCCGGCCGCCACAACGTGCTCAATGCCACGGCAGCCGTGGCCATCGCCCACCAGCTTGAGATTACGCCCGACCGCATCGCGGACGGGCTGCGAAATTTCCGTGGCGTGGATCGCCGCTTTCAGCTTCGCGGGTCAGGGCGCGGCGTCGCCGTGGTCGACGATTACGGCCATCATCCCACCGAAATTCGCGCCACGCTGGCGGCGGCGCGCGAGTGCGGATACAAGCGCATTCATGTTGTGTTTCAACCGCACCGCTACACCCGCACCGCCGACCTCATGGACCAGTTCGCCGGCGCGTTCTCTGACGCCGACACTCTCTTAGTGCTGCCCATCTACGCTGCCAGCGAGCAGCCCATCCCGGGCGTAACGGCCGAACGCCTCGCCGGCCGCATTGAGGGCCCGCGCGTACAGTTTGTACCTGATTTTCCGGCGGCTATCGAGGCCGTCACGGCCCAGGCCGCCGAAGGCGATCTCATCCTCACCCTCGGCGCGGGCAGCGTGAGCCAGCTCGCGCCGCAGATTGTCAACGCACTGGGGCAGGCTGGCTGAGGCGCACCGTTCGGTTCATTTGATCACTTCAGGAATCAGACCCTGCTTGCGCAGCCACGTCTCCAGCAGCACAGGCCACTGATCCAGCGAAGGATCGCCCGTGCCCAAGCCTGTGCCGTGCTGCCCGTGCATAAAGATGTGTGCCTCTGACGGCACGCCGGCCTTCACCAGCGCCTCGTAGAAGCGAAGTCCCTGCTCGACGGGAACGGTTTCGTCGTCAAACGTGTGCCACCAGAAGGTGGGCGGGGTGTCCTTGTTCACAAAGAGGTCAGGAGAGTACGCGGCACGAAGTGCCTCGCAGCGGTCCATGACGTGAAACAGCTTGCAATAGCTCAGGTGCGACGTATCGCTCGAGATGGCGCCGATCCACGGATATCCGAGGACGAGGAAATTGGGGCGGCTGTTCATGCGCTCAATGGGATCGTTTGCCGCCGGGTCGCCCTCGACCGGCTGGACACCGGCCAGTGCCGCCAGGTGGCCGCCTGCCGAAAAGCCGATCATGACAATCCGCTTGGGGTCGATATGAAAATCCGCCGCACGCGCCCGCACAAGCTGCACCGCGCGCCGGGCGTCGAGCAGCGGAACCGGCAGCAGGTAGCCGTTCGAGCTCAGGCGATATTGCAGGATGAATGCGGTGAATCCGCGCGAAGTGAACCAGTCCGCGACCTGACGTCCTTCCAGGTCTCCTGCGAGCCCCACATAGGAGCCGCCGGGCACCACCACCACAGCCGAACCGTTTCCTTGACCGGGCTGCGGCACAAAGATCGTCAGTGTGGGAATATCCTTGCATGCATTCCCCTTGGCCTGCGGAGCGTCTCCCGGCCACAACCGGACCGTCGTGATCCCCAGCCACGCATTATTCGTTCCCGCGGTCGTGCATGCGTCCATGGACTGCGCCCACGCGCTGCCGCACAACCCCGCCATCACCAACCATCCCGCCAGAAATCGCCGCATTCCCATCTCCTCGTTTCCCCGAAGGATTATAGCCGCCGCGTCATGCTCACCTGGCCGGCCTAAGCGCGCCCGTCCCGCATGCCGCGCCACATCTCATTCTGCCGCAACCCAGCCAGCCGCCAGCCGGCCGCGCGCATCTGACTCGGCGTGTCACAGCAGGAGTCATCCATGCCCCGTTCGAACGAACGCAAGCCATTGCAGGATCCGCGGGAGCGTTTCCCAAAGCCGCCGTTTCCCGAGCAGCAACAGCCCGCGCCCGGCAATACCGGCGATCTAAACCCGCCCGCCGATCACGGCGAAACTTCCTACACTGGATGCGGCCGCCTGCAGGGACGCGCCGCTTTGATCACAGGCGCCGATAGCGGCATCGGCCGAGCGGTCGCGGTGTGCTTCGCGAAAGAAGGCGCTGACGTGCTCTTCGCCTATTTGCGAGAGGAACGCGCCGACGCCGAGAAGACAGTCCGTGCCGTCCAGTCCACCGGCCGCAGAGCCATTCCCGTGGAAGGCGATATACGCCAGAAATCCTTCTGCAGGCAACTGGTCGAGCGCACCGTGCGCGAGTTCGGCCAGCTCGACATCCTGGTCAACAACGCCGCGTTCCAGCGCACCTATGAAAAGCTCGAGGACATCCCCGAAGACGAATTCGACGCCGCATTCCGCACCAACGTCTACGGCACGTTCTTTCTCACCCAGGCCGCGCTTCCGAACATGAAGCCCGGCGGAGTCATTCTCAACACCTGTTCCATCGAGTCCTACACGCCCGCCGATTCGCTGGCGCCCTACGCCGCCACCAAGGCCGCGCTGGTCAGTCTGACGAAAAGTTTTTCCAAACTGGCGATGGAAAAGGGCATCCGCGTGAACGGCGTGGCGCCCGGGCCGGTGTGGACGCCGCTGATCCCCTCGACCATGCCCGCCGAAAAGGTGAAGACGTTCGGCGAGAACACCGCGTTCAAGCGCCCCGCCATGCCCGTCGAGCAGGCCGCGGTGTTCGTCTTTCTTGCCTCTGACGATGCCAGCTACGTGACCGGCGAGATTTACGGCGCAACCGGCGGCCGCATGCCGTATTGATTCAAGCGCGGCGGGTTACTTCGTCCCGCCGCAAATCCTCGCGCCAGTTGTAGTTTCCAAGGCCGGCAAGGGCGTCGAAGATCCGCGGCCAGTACGCGGCATATGGCCGCCCCAGGCAGTTGTTGTGCCACAGCAGCGTGAATACGCCGCCTACGTTGGCACATTTGCGCAGCAGGTCCTGGACAAGCGCAACGCTCTGATCGGGCGACAGGCCCATGTATACGGGGCTTATAAGGGTCTGATCCATCACGATCAGCGGGATCTCAAGCAACTCGGAGCGGCGGTTCTCGTTCCACAGCCACGGCCGATATGGCCAGCTTGTGCCGGCGCGAAATCCTGCGCGGTCCGCATAGCCGAGGGTGCTGTCATAAGCCAGGCCGCATTGCTCCCAGTGCAGCCACGTCTCGGGAGACCAGCGGAGGTAGTGCTGGCGTCCTCCAATCTCGCGGTCGCCGATGGCCCTGCGGATCCGCTCCACCTCGGCTCTCAGCGCTGCCGGGTTTGCGAACGTGTCGTATCCAGGGTGCGCGCCCATCTCCGCGCCATGTGCCGCCGCCCAGTCCATCACGCGCGCCACCCGCGGGTCGGCGATGTCGTATCCGCTGTCGTGCGCGGTGCGCGCCGAGGCCTTCCAATAGAGCGCCGATTTCAAGCCGCGGGCCTGCACCTGCTCGCAGATCTCGATCACCTGGCCGAGCGAACCGGGCGCGACGCCCGTGAAACCGCTTAAGAGATCGCGCAGGGCCACGCCGGGGTTGTGGCGCTTGATCATCTGCACCGCCGGCTCACGCAGCCGAAACGGGATACCGATCAGGTCAACATCGTGGCTGATCTTGACGCGAACCCTGCGCTCTGCGCGCAAGCCCGGCTCCAGCGCGGCGATCGCCTGCTCGAGCGCCAGGCCCCACTCGTCGACGATCGGCCGGTCCAGATATCCGTAGCGCGCCGCAATACTCTGCGCCGACCGGAACCGCCCATGCTCATCCTTCTCGGTGGCGCCGATCTCCTCGTAGCGCGACAGCACCAGCACCGCGCTCGCCGGCAGATCTTCGGTGCAGCGAAACTCGCCCGGCGCACTCTCCACAAACAACGGCTCTCCGGCTTTCGATTCCGCCGAGCAGAACGGGACAACAAAATCCGGCACTACGGCGCTGAGTGGATTGTTCCCTTCCCTGAGCCAGCCTTTGCGAACCGTGAGTTCGCTCTTCAGTTCCCCGGTCGCACGCGGAAATACAATCCGACCGGCGCCATGCACACGCCGCAAGACCAAGCCATCGCCCACCTGCTCCACGCGCCATTGCCGCTCGTCCTCATCGCGCAGACCCGCGCGCCGGCACAGCTCTCGCAGTCCGTAGCCTCGCGCTTCGTCGCTGATCCGCAGTACTCCAGTGGTCGCCATTTCGTGTACTCCAAATCTAAACTGTTCTCCGGCGAATGCCATCCCCGCGGGACGGCCGAGAGTGCACCATCGCACCCGTGTGCCGGCTCCCGCGCAGGCGTACCGTCATCGCCGCCAAGCCTGAATCCGGAAAGGATTTAGAATCTCTTCATGTCCACCCTGAGCACCACGCTGCCTGAGATCAAGCAGCGCATCGCATCGCGCGAGGCCCGCATCGGCATCGTCGGCATGGGCTACGTCGGCCTGCCGCTCGCGCTGCTCTTTAGCGAGGAGCGCTTTCGCGTCACGGGCTTCGATATTGCCGAGAGCAAGGTCGGCACCCTGAACGCGGGCGGATCGTATATCGTCCGCATTCTGCCCGAGTCCATTCAGGAGGCACAGAAGTCCGGATTTCGCGCCACTTCCGACTATTCCGAAGTGGCGAACATGGACGCGGTGATCATCTGCGTTCCCACGCCGCTCAACGAGTACCATGAGCCGGATCTGAGCTACGTGACGGGAACGGTGCAGTCTCTCGCGCCCTACGTGCACGAGGGTCAGCTCATTGTGCTGGAAAGCACGACGTATCCGGGGACGACCGAGGAAGTTATGGTCCCGCTGCTCGAAAAGGGGAATCGGCACGGGCTGAAGGTGGTCCGCTCAGCGGGGGAGACGGGGTTCCATGTGGCGTTTTCTCCGGAGCGAGAGGACCCGGGCAACGAGACGGTGGCGCGCCACGATATCCCCAAGGTGGTGGGCGGCTGCGATGCCGGGGCTGTTGAGCTCGCTTCCGCCATGTACGGAGCCATCTTCCGCCGCGTCGTGCCGGTCTCAAGCCCCGCTGTGGCGGAGATGACCAAGCTGCTCGAGAACATCTACCGCTGCGTCAACATTGCGCTGGTGAACGAGCTGAAGCAGCTCTGCATGCGCATGGGCATCGACATGCACGAGGTGATCGACGCCGCCAAGACCAAGCCGTTCGGATTTCAGGCGTTCTATCCCGGGCCCGGGCTCGGCGGGCATTGCATTCCCATCGACCCGTTTTATCTGTCGTGGAAGGCCAAGGAGTACGACTTCCGCACCCGGTTTATCGAGCTGGCGGGCGAAGTCAACATCGGCATGCCCTACTTTGTGATCGAGCAGACCGCCGCCGCATTGAATGAACATCGCAAAGCGATGAAGGGGTCGAAGATCCTGGTGCTGGGGCTCTCGTACAAGAAGGATATCGACGACCTGCGCGAGTCACCTTCGCTCACCATCATCGAGCTGCTGCGGCAAAAGGGCGCGGAGGTCTTCTACAACGATCCATTCTTTGCGCGAGTGGGACGCGGACGGCACTACGAGCTCAACATGGAGAACACGCCGCTGGACCGGATCGAGCAGTTCGATGCCGTGCTCATTGTCACCGACCACACAAGCTACGACTACCCGGACATTGTGAAGCGCGCGCAGTTGGTCATCGACACGCGGAATGCGACGAAGGGAATTGTGTCGGAGAAGATTGTGCGCTGCTGATCGGGTGCGCCGAGCGGCATTGGGGTGGGTGCAGTTCTCCCGAGGTCCTGATCTCCGGGAGCAAAGGTACAGTAGCATGACGCCGGAAGGCGCGATGTGACGCGGTCACGGGTGTTTACGGGCGGAAAGCAGCACCCGATCCAGGCGCTCTCAGAGCGCTTCGCTCGTCCGATACCACTCCACGGTGCGCCGCAGCCCTTCGCGGAAATCCACCAGCGGCTGATATCCAAGGCGGTCTTTGGCCTTCGCGATATCTGCCAGCGAATCCTTGATATCGCCGGTCCGCGCGGGCCCATACGCCGGCTCGCCCTTGTACCCGGTCAGGTCGCTTAGTATCCGGAAGGTCTGGTTCAGGGTGATACGGCTGCCGGTGGCCGCATTCATCATCTGCCCGGATACTTTCTCCGCGGGCGCTTCGGCCGCCAGCAGGTTGGCATGCACCACGTTGTCGATATAGGTGAAATCGCGGCTCTGCTCGCCATCGCCGAAGATGGTGGGCTGCTCGCCGCGCAGCATCTTACGGCAAAAGATGGCCAGGACGCCGGAGTAGTGGGACATGGGGTCCTGGTATGGGCCGAACACGTTGAAATAGCGCAGCGTAACCGTCTCGAGGCCGTAAACGCGCGTGAAGGACGTCATGTAGTGCTCGCCCGCAAGCTTAGCCACCGCGTAGGGCGAAATGGGGCTGGGTGTCATGTCTTCGTGCTTTGGAAGAGTGGGTGTATCGCCATAGGCAGACGAGGAGCCCGCATAAATCACCCGCCGCACGCCCGCATCCCGCGCTGCCACCAGCACATTCAGCGTAGCGTTCACGCAGTTGACATTCGTGCTCACCGGATCTGCCACCGACCGCGGCACCGAAGCGAGAGCCGCCTCGTGGAACACCACTTCGACTCCCTTGCACGCCTCCGCGCAGGCTGCCGCATCGGCCAGATCGCCCTCGATGAACTCCATCGCGCCGATCCCGGCCAGGTTCTCTCGTTTTCCGGTGATCAAATTATCAATGCCACGTACCGCTTCGCCGCGCTTCAGCAGCTCCGCCGCGATGGATCGCCCGATGAAACCCGCAGCCCCAGTTACCAGATACTTCGCCAAGTCGATCTCTCCAGGTCAAAACACACGAGACGGCACTGAAGCCACAACAGTTAGTTTACAAGCGGAGCCCTCTGCGCCGGGGGACCGTCGCCGCTCTGGATCGTCGCGTTCTTCCTGTTTTGGAACAGATGCACCGATGGCCGAGCTTGCGCCCGGCCATGGGTATTTCCGCGTCATCCGTCCTGCCCGGGATTACCAGCCCCGATAGATGTAGGCGCGGGGGCCCCAGTGCACCGGCGGGCCATATCCATATCCGTATCCGTAGACGGGAGGCGGGGTGACGATGGTAGGCCCGTAGTTATACACGGGCGGCGGGGGCTGCTGCACCACCACGACCTGCGGAGGAGGCGGAGCCATGTACGGCTGGGTGTAAATGTTGATCTGCGCGGGCTGCGGAGCGGGGGCGTACTGTGGCTGATAGGCTTGCTGCTGCGGCTGAGGCGCGTACTGCGGCTGGTAAGACTGCTGCTGCGGAGCCGGTTGCTGCACGGGCGGAGGGGCATCGTCGTAGGAACGGTGTCGCAGTCCGTACGGGTCAGTGTAGGGCGGCTGATAATTCGGCACCGCGAAATCATCCATCACTTTCAGCGTGAGCCGGGTTTCTTCCTTCAGGGTGGGCCTGGGGCCGCGCGCCGGCAGCATGAGCAGATCGATGGGCCACAGGACCGGGATGCTCCACAGAACCGTGTCGCGCACAGCGTGGCCTTTGCCCAGGATGCGTCCGTAGGTATCCACTTTGTAGCCGGGCACATCGACGACGCGGGCGTCGACTGGAACCTCGATATCAGGCTCGATCACGAGATGATCGAACCGCAGTTCCATCCAGCCTTTACCAACGAAATGGCCGGGGTCTTTGTAGTTTTCAAAGCGCCCGACGAGATAGCTGTTATAGGGCAGAGTCGATCGCCCATACCGCTCCGAGTGGGAGAGGTGGCAGAGTACCGGATCACCAAGCGCGGTACTTTTTGAGGAGAGTCTCGGCTCGGCGGTAGTGCACGAGATCATCGAACCGGCGGGAATGATGTGTTCGCTCGAATCCGCATACAACTGCGGCGCGAGCAGGACGGAGAACAGCACGAGCGAGGTGCATTTCATAACCTGCCTCCAGATAGGCAGCCCCCGAAAGAGCTGAAACGTGAGTTTTCTTAGAATGTTCCA
>Ga0134126_10003407_pt1 | contig 19927 bp, 18 predicted proteins | sample KB31752_FD_96881 | JGI IMG/M metagenome (GOLD analysis project Ga0134126, IMG submission 96881) | Terrestrial soil microbial communities with excess Nitrogen fertilizer from Kellogg Biological Station, Michigan, USA - KB3-175-2 | ecosystem: Environmental > Terrestrial > Soil > Unclassified ...
CGAGCTTGCCGGGCGGCGGGGTTATCGACGCCAGCGGCAATCTCGGGATCGGCACCGGCAGCCCGGCGCAGAAGCTCGATGTCGAGGGCGGCGGCATCTTGATGGCGAATGCCGGGGTCGCAGGTTTCCAGATCAAAAACACCGGTGCGCCGTTCAGCAACGCCGTGATCGTCGGCACCGCCGGCAACGCCAATTTCGCGTCGAACTGGAACCTCGCCAACATTCAGGACAACGCATCCTATCCGAGCTGGCTGATTCGGCCGGCACCGACCTTCGACCGGATCGACTTTATCCGGGTGGCGCCAGGAACGAGCGGGTCCGCGTCGACCACGATCGCGACGATCGACGCAATGGGGCTCGGGATCGGCACTACGGCGCCCAACTACCTGTTGCAGCTCAACGATCCCGCGAGCACGGGCGCACTGGTTCAGTTCACCAATGCGACCACCGGCACCGGCGCCGCCAATGGCGCCTATATCGGTTATCTCGGGGGCGGCACCGACCTGTGGATCAACAACCAGGCGACAGGCGCGGTCAAGCTGCTCGCCGGCGGTGTCGAGCAGCTTCGCGTCGACAGCGGGGGCGGGGTCTATCTCGATCATCTGCCGACGACGCCGGGGGGCAAGCAGCCGCTGTGCATTGATACCAGCACGGGGCAGCTCTACGCAGGTAACGCCGGGGCGTGTTGAGAGCGGGTGCGTTTGGCCTGGGGCGAAGCGCGATTCACGCCGTCAGCCAGTGGGCGAGGTCGCGGTTCAGCAGCTTTTGCAGCCGAACGATTTTCCGACCATAGAGCGCCGTCAGGAAGCCATGAAGCTGCGGTCGTAAGGGGTGGCCTGATCCGGCAAAGACGGGCTTACTCAGATCATCTTCGGGCAAGGAGCGGAAAAATTCGCCGTCGGTGCCGATGTGATTCGCTACCTGGATGAGGGTATCGAGAGGGCGGTCGACCAAATCGTCAAATAGGATCACATGAACCTGATCGGCAGGAAACGCACTTCGCCAATTTGAAAGGCATGCCTCGGCATCACCGCGCTGCCGGGAGCCCGCGGACTTGAAATGGTCTATGAACCAAAGATCGGATGCATCCTCCAACGTCATTTCCGCCCGTTCGAGGGCCATCAGCGCGGAGGACCAGGCGCGCTCGACGGGATTGCGGATGCTGTAAAACAACCGGAGCTCGGGACAAAGCTCCCTGATCTCGCGGATTACCCCGGCATCGAGGAAGCCGTAGGAAGGCGTGATTTCCCCTTGCTTCCTGGTCTCCTCGGCCGGGAATAGATCGAGCCATTCGGCGGCGGGACGGTCCTCGCGCTTGTCCCAGAAATGCACTTCCTTTTCCGCGGGAAACGCGATTTCCGGGTGTTTTCCGAGGTTCTCGTACAGCCATGTAGTGCCGGCCTTCTGAGCGCCTATGCCGAGAAAGTCGGGACCCCTGGAGGGGCGAGAGGCTGGGTCGGGGTGAGGCGTAGTGACAGGGTCGCCAGCGCCACCGGGGAGCGCAGCGCGCAACTGCGCGAGGGCATCCTCAAACCCCTCCGTTGTCGCGAGATTTCGCCACTCGTGGGGATCTACGCGGTGGTCGTAAAGCTCCTCCGTGCCGTCACGATAGCGGATCAGCCGCCATTCGTCGGTCCGAACCGAATGATTATCGGCGCCCCAAGTCATTCTTACCGGCGGTCGCGGTGATGCGGCACCGGGACCGCCCAGGTGCGGGGACAGGCTGACGCCGTCAATTGTCGGGCATTCGAGCCCAGCCTCGGCCATGAGGGTCGGATAGATGTCCAGCAGACTGACGGGCTGGTAGACGCGTTGGCCAGGATTTCGTGAGCCCGGCTGGACCATGATCAGCGGCACGCGGGTCGCTTCCTCCCACAGGGCAAACTTGCGCCAGTGCAGCTTTTCGCCGAGGTGGTATCCATTGTCCCCGCAGAGGACGATGATCGTCCGCTCGGCGAGGCCGGCTTGATCCAGCGCTAGAACGATCTTTCCGACGATCTCGTCGCAATAACTGATGGCAGCCAGGTAACCCTGCACAGCTTGGCGCCATTGACCGTTCTCCGTGACGAGCTCGTGGTCTCGCGGCGACAGCGCCCATTCCTGTCCGATCGGCGGAACGTCGTCGAGATCGTCCGCCCGCACCAAGGGCAGCGAGATGGCGTTCGTGTCGTAGAGATCGAAAAAGCGAGCGGGTACGTGCCAGGGCAAATGCGGCTTGTAGAGGCCGGCGGCGCAAAAGAACGGTTCCGGCGGCGAGCCCGACAAGAACCCTTCTATGGCGTGAAGCACCTTCGCGTCAGGTAATTCGCTGGCCCGCTCGTCGGGGAGAGGGCCCCAATCGAACAGGTGGTACACGGGCGGTACTGCCTTGAAGTTGCTAAAATCGAACAGTTGGTTCAACGGGCGCCCCGCAGGAAGGGGCTCGATGTCGTTGGTTAGAAACTGGTCCCACAGCTCCGCGCGGTTCTCGATCTCGCGCCAGTTCGCATGATCGGCCGCAAGGTTGCCCGCAGAAGCATAATCAAAGATCCCGTGGAATACCTTGCCGGCGCCGGCGGTGTAGTACCCCGCCTCGCGAAGGCGCTCGATAAAAGTTACCGGGCGATCGGTCCGGTCCCATAACGGCTCGTCGTGATAGATGCCGGTCGTAGAGGGCAGGCAGCCGGTGAAAATCCCCATCCGGCTGGCGTTGCAGTAAGGCGCCGAGCAGTACGCGTGCGTGAACAGCGTTCCGCGGGCGGCGAGTGCATCTATGTTCGGGGTCTTGACATCCGGTTGACGGCCCAACGCGCCTATCCACGCATTGAGGTCGTCCGCGATCACGAAAAGAATGTTCGGAGGCATGTGCTCTCGTCGGTTTTCGATACTGGCCTACCGCACCCCCGGAGGACCGCACCGCGTCAGCATGCGGATACACCGTTCGCGGCTCGATTGGATGGAAAAATGACACTCGACGACGACAATGTCGACCGGGCGCTCGGCGTGCTGTGCGCCGAGGTCCGTGCGCTCGGCCAGCGGATCGACGAGCTGCGCGGCGACCTGCGTTCGCGTTCGGGCGAGATGGCCGAGCTCGACCGCCGGTTGCGCGCCGTGGAACTGCGCCTGGCGAGCGACGCTGCCGCGCGCTCCTCGGCCGACCACGCCCATCACCGGTGGCGCATGGCGATCACCGCCGTGTTCAGTGCCGCCTCGGGCGTGCTCGGCGCGGTGACCGCCCGCTGGCTCGACGGTCACCCATGAGCGCGCTGCCCGCCCCCGTGTTCGACGGGGTGATCGATGTGTCGCACTATAACGGCGCGATCGACTGGCCCGCGGTCGCCGCCGCCGGGATCGCGCTCGCCTTCGTCAAGGCGAGCGAGGGCGCGAGCCTGGTCGATCCGCGGTTTGCCGCCAACAGTGCAGGCGCGGAAGGGGCCGGAATTCTGGTCATTCCGTATCATTTCATCAACCTCGGCGACCCGGTCGTGCAGGCGCGGCATTTTATTGCCGCCGCCGGGCTCGGTCGCGGCGCGCCGGCGATGCTCGATTGGGAGACCGCCTGCGGCGCCGCAAGCCTGGTCACGATAGGCGAAGCCGTGGCCGCGGCCACGGCGCGCGACCCTATCGGCTATTATGGCCGGGCGCAGCTCCCCCGGGCGGAGCCGACACTGTCGCGCTGGCCTTTGATGCTGCCGGAATATCCGCGCGGCAATAGGCCGGGACAGTATGCGACGCTCGTTGCCGCGCCACCGGGGTTACCGCCGGGCCGCCCGGCGTCGCGACCCTACGATTTCCATCAATACACGCCGGCCGGGCATGTGCCGGGCATCTCGGGGCCGGTCGATCGCTCGATCTGGGTCGGGAGCCGCGACGAGCTGCGCCGGTGGCATGCGAGCGGACAGACCTCGCCCGGATGAGCCGCCCGACTTCCGCCATTCCCAATCCCGGCCGCCGCGAGCGGCCTTTTTCGTGCCTGAAAGGATATTCCATGCAGGTCATCGCCTATCTGTTGGCGCGTTTCAGCGAGCCCTCGAGCTATGCCGGGCTCGGCGCGGTGCTGGCCTTGTTGGGCTGGCACGTGTCAGACCCGATGGCGGGTCAGATCATTCAGTTCTTGGCCGCGCTGTGTGGGATGCTCGCGCTGTTCCTCAAGGATCGCGCGCTGGCCAAGATGATCGTGCTCGCGATCGTTACGGCCCCGCTGCTGACCGGATGCGGCGGGGTGATCGCGGCGGGGTCCGCGGCCGGCGCGGCGAGCGGGATCCTCGCCGTCGTCAACGAGGTCGCCAACACCGTCGACACGACGGTCACGACCGCCTGCGCCGATTACCAGACCGGCCGGGCCGCGGCCAATGCCGTCGTCGCGACCGGGCTGGTGCCGGCCAAGATCGCCGCCAAGATCGATGCGATCGAAAGCTTTGGCGACGCCGCCTGCGCGAACCCGCCGTCCGGAGACCCGCTGTCGACGGCGGTGTGGCTGGGGCAACTCGTGGGGCAGATCACCACGCTGACGAGTGACCTGACCGCGAGCGCGGCGAACTGATGGGCGCGGCGGCGTGTCTCTTGATCCGTCCCTCGCCCCCGGTCATCGTGCGGCGACCGGGGCGGGGGATACGATGCGGATCGCGGGGGCATTGGCGTTGGCCGCCTCGCTGCTAATAGCGGGCTGCGGCGATAAGGAGCAGGACACCGGGCATGTCGGCTGTCCGATCCCGGTCCACTACGACAAGGCGACGCTCGACAAGGTTCAGGCCGCGCTCGACAAGCTGCCGCCCGACAGTGTGATCCGCCAGGTCATGAGCGACTATGAACAAGAGCGTGACGACCTGCGCTTCTGCCGGTGAGCTCCATTCGCTTCGCCTTGCCCTCGCTCACTTCGCCTTGCCCTGGCTCGCTTCGCCTTGACAGCGGCGCCGGTGCCTCTATGACCAAGGCAACAGCGGGTCAGGGGGAATGCCGGGGATGAAACGCGCCTTTGTGTTTCCGGGTCAGGGGTCGCAAGCGCCGGGCATGGGCAAAGAGCTTGCCGAGGCGTTCGGCGCCGCCCGGCTCCTGTTCGAAGAGGTTGACGACGCGCTGTCGCAGCACCTGTCGCGGCTGATGTTCGAGGGGCCGGAAAGCGAGCTGATGCTGACCGAGAACGCCCAGCCGGCGCTGCTGGCGGCGAGCCTCGCGGTCGTGCGGGTGCTCGAGGCGGATGCCGGGTTCGATGCCGAAAAGCACATCGCCTATGTCGCCGGGCACTCGCTCGGCGAGTATTCGGCGCTTGCGGCGGCGCGCACCCTGACGGTCGGCGACGCGGTGCGGCTCGTTAAGCGGCGTGGCCAGGCGATGCAAAAGGCGGTGCCGGTCGGCGAGGGGGCGATGGCGGCGTTGCTCGGCCTCGACATCGCGGCGGCCCGCGAAGTGGCCGCCGAGGCGGCGGAGGACGGCGTCTGCGCCGTCGCCAACGACAATTGCCCGGGGCAGGTCGTCGTCAGCGGCAGCACTGAGGCGGTCGAGCGCGCGGTGGCGCTGGCCTCGGCGCGCGGGTCGCGGCCGCGGATGCTGCCGGTCAGCGCCCCGTTTCATTGCAAGCTGATGTCGCCGGCGGCCGAAATCATGGCCGAGGCGCTGGCCGACATGCGGCTGATCGCGCCGCTGGTGCCGGTGGTGCCGAACGTGACGGCCGAGCCGACCAGCGATGTCGACGAGATCCGCTTGCTGCTCGTCGAGCAGGTGACGCGGATGGTGCGCTGGCGCGAGACCGTGCTCCTGTTCAAGCTGAACGAGGTCGAGGAGATCGTCGAGATCGGCGCCGGAAAGGTGCTCGCCGGGCTCGGCAAGCGAATCGACCGGGAGCTGACGACTCTCTCGGTCGGCAATCCCGCCGAGACCGAAGAACTGATGAAGCGGCTTTAGGGCGATGTTCGACCTTGCGGGCCAATCGGCGCTGGTGACCGGCGCCTCGGGCGGGATCGGCGGGGCGATCGCGCGGGTGCTGCACGGCGCCGGCGCGGCGGTGGGCCTCGCGGGCACGCGGCGCGGGGCGCTCGACACGCTCGCCGGCGAGCTTGGGGAACGGGCGCATGTGCTGGTCGCCGATCTGTCCGATCCCGAGGCGCCCGACCGCCTGGTCAAGGAGGCCGACGCTGTGCTCGGCCAGGTCGACATTCTCGTCAACAACGCCGGCATCACCCGCGACAACCTGACCCTGCGCCTGCGCGACGAGGATTGGCAGGCGGTGCTCGACGTCAATCTCGGCGCGACCTTCCGCCTGACCCGGGCCGCTTTGCGGGGCATGGTGCGGCGGCGGCAAGGGCGGATCGTGTCGATCACCTCGGTCGTCGGCGTCACCGGCAATCCCGGGCAGGCCAATTATGCCGCGTCGAAGGCGGCGATCATCGGCATGTCGAAATCGATCGCGGCCGAGGTCGCGACTCGTGGCATCACCGTCAACTGCATCGCCCCCGGCTTTATCGCGACGGCGATGACCGAAAAGCTCAGCGCCGAGCAACAGGCGAAGATCGCCGCGGCGATTCCCGCCGCCCGCATGGGCACCCCCGACGAAATCGCCGCCGCCGTCCTCTTCCTCGCGAGCCGCGAAGCCGCCTACATCACCGGCCAGACGATCCACGTCAATGGCGGGATGGCGATGGTTTGAGGCCCGCGAAATCCCCCATCACCCTTACTGGCACATGGCATTGAATCGTGTTATGTGAGCCCCGCCCTTGACGCGCCCGTTGTGGCCAGACGCCGGGAAACCGCCCGTTTTGGGGCGCTCGGGCCGCGTCGAGGCGAGTTGGTTTGCCACGAAGTCGAGGACAGAACGGATGAGCGACGTCGCCGATCGGGTCAAAAAGATCGTCGTAGAGCACCTTGGCGTCGACGACTCCAAGGTCACTGAAAATGCCAGTTTTATCGATGATCTGGGCGCCGACAGCCTCGACACGGTCGAGCTGGTGATGGCGTTCGAGGAAGAGTTCGGGTGCGAAATCCCCGACGACGCGGCCGAGAAGATCATCACCGTGAAGGACGCGGTGAGCTTCATCGAGGCGCATAGCTGAGCGCCTCGCAACCGACGGCCGCGAGGACCGTGATCCTCCGGCCCGGTACGCCGTACTATCCGCTGAGCGGCTGGACCGGGAGCGCCATGTGAGACGAGTCGTCGTCACCGGAATGGGGTTGGTCACCCCGCTCGGCCTCGGCCTCGACAATGTTTGGGGCCGGCTCACGGCGGGCGAGTCGGGAATCCGAGCGATCCAGTCGTTCGACGTATCGGATCTGCCATCGCGCATCGCGGGGCAGGTGCCGATCGGCGACACCGCCTCGGGCAAGTACAACGCCGAGGATTGGGTGCCGGCCAAGGACCATCGCCGGATGGACACGTTCATCCTGTTCGCGATGGCCGCGGCGATTCAGGCGATCGAAGATTCGGGCTGGACGCCGGAGGACGAAGAGGCGCGCGAGCGCACCGGCGTCATGATCGGCTCCGGCATCGGCGGGCTGCCCAGCATCAACGACACGGCGCTGATCCTCGCCGAGCGTGGGCCGCGGCGGGTGTCGCCGTTCTTTATCCCGTCGAGCCTGATCAACCTCGCCTCCGGCAACGTGTCGATCCGGTACGGCTTCAAAGGGCCGAACCACGCGGTCGTGACGGCGTGCTCTACCGGGGCGCATGCAATCGGCGATGCGGCGCGGCTGATCGCGCTCGACGATGCCGACGTGATGGTGTGCGGCGGCACCGAGGCGGCGATCTGCCGGCTCGGCATTGCCGGCTTTGCCGCGGCGCGGGCGCTGTCGACCGGCTATAACGACGATCCGCCGCGCGCATCGCGCCCCTATGACCAAGGCCGCGACGGGTTCGTGATGGGCGAGGGCTCAGGCATCCTCGTGCTCGAGGAGTACGAGCACGCGAAGACGCGCGGCGCGAAAATCTATGCCGAGGTCATCGGCTACGGCATGTCGGGCGATGCCTTTCACATGACCGCCCCTGCCGAGGACGGCAACGGCGCCTTCCGCTCGATGCGCAACGCGCTCAAAAGCGCGCGGCTCGAGCCGGAGGCGATCGGCTATATCAACGCACACGGCACCTCCACCCCGCTCGGCGACGAGATCGAGCTGGGCGCGGTCAAGCGGCTGTTTGGCGACCATGCTTACAAGCTGGCGATGTCGTCGACCAAATCGGCGATCGGGCATCTGCTCGGCGCGGCCGGCAGCGTCGAGGCGATCTTTTCGATCCTGGCCATGCGCGACGGTATCCTGCCGCCGACGCTCAACCTCGATAACCCGTCCGAAGCCTGCGACATCAACCTCGTTCCGAAGGTCGCGCAGGAGCGTGAGGTCGAGTACGTGCTGACGAATTCGTTCGGGTTTGGCGGCACCAATGCGTCGCTGATCTTCTGTCGGCCGGAGTCGCGGGGGTGAGCCGGCGCTGGCGCCGCGTGCGATGAGAGCGTTCTTCTCGTTGCTGGCATGGGGTTTCTTCTCGGCGATCGTCCTGGTCGTCGGAGTCGGGGGCGCGGGGTATTGGGTCTATCGCGAGGCCGGGTTGCCGGGCCCCTCGACCGAACCCCACACGATCGTCATTCCCGCCCATACCGGCGTGTCGGGCATCGCCGAATTGCTGGAGAAGGATGGGGTCATCCGAGAGCCGCTCGTGTTTGAGGTCGCCGCGAAGATTTCCGGGCGCGGCGGCACGCTGCAATCGGGCGAATACGAGTTCCCGGCCGAGGTCAGTATGTTCGCGGCGATGGATCTGCTCGCCGGCGGCAAGACGCTGAAGCACCGGCTGACCATCCCCGAGGGGTTAACCAGCGCCGAGATCGCCGGGCTGGTCAGCGCCGCGCCGGCGCTGGCGGGCGAGGTGGGGCCGGTCCCGGCCGAAGGATCGTTGCTGCCCGAAACCTACGTCTACAGCTATGGCGAGCAACGCCAGGAGCTGATGGGCCGGATGCGCCGGGCGATGGGGCAAGCGCTCGCCCAGGCCTGGGCCGAGCGGCGCGACGATTTATTTTTGACGACGCCGGAGCAGGCGCTGGTGCTGGCCTCGATCGTCGAGAAGGAAACCGCGCGCGAGGACGAGCGGGCGCATATCGCCGGGGTGTTTATCAACCGGCTGCGGCTCGGGATGCTGCTGCAATCCGACCCGACAGTGATCTATGCCGTCGAAAGCGACAAGTCGCGCAAGTTCGACCGGACGCTGACCCGCGCCGACCTCTCGGCCGAATCTCCCTATAACACCTATGTCGCCAAGGGGCTGCCGCCCGGCCCGATCGACAATCCGGGGAAATCCGCGCTGCGCGCCGCGACCCGGCCGCAGCGGACCGACGACCTCTATTTCGTCGCCGACGGCAAGGGCGGGCATGTCTTTGCCAAGACGCTGGAAGAGCACAACCGTAACGTCGCGGCCTACCGCCAACAGGTTCTCGGGGCACCGCCGCCGGAGGCCCCGGAGCCCGCGGTCGCGCAGGCTGCTCCGACACCGCCCGAGAAGCCGCACCCGCCGGCCACTCCGCACGAACGCTGCCGGCGCACCGCCGGGCATCCTTGCCCGCGCTAGGCGGAAAGGCGTGGGCATCTCCAGCATGACCGGGTTCGCCCGCAGCGAGGGCGAGGCGGCAGGGGTTGCCTGGGTCTGGGAAATCAAAAGCGTCAACGGCCGCTCGCTCGATCTGCGCCTGCGACTGCCCTCGGGCTACGACGCGATCGAGCCGCAGCTCCGCGCCGCGCTCGGCGGCCGATTCCGTCGTGGCAATCTCTCGGCGAACCTGACGATCGACCGTACTCAGCCGCCCTCGGTGCGGATCAATCGCGAATTGCTGGCGCAGATCGGTGCGGCGATACGCGAGCTGGGCGGCGTGGTCGACGCGGCGCCGCCGCGGCTCGACGGGCTGCTCGGGCTGCGCGGCGTCATCGAGGTCGTCGATGGCGATGATGCGGCCGCCGCCGAGCCGCGGCGCGCGGCGATCACGGCCGGATGGGCGTTGGCGCTCGACCGGCTCGCCGTGTCGCGCGGAGACGAGGGCGCCAAGCTCGACACGGTATTGTCGGCGCAGCTTGGCGAGCTGAACACGCTGGTCGCGGCCGCGACCAATTCTGCCGCGGCGCAGCCCGAGGCGCTGCGGGCGCGGCTCGCGCAGACCCTCGCCGACCTCTCGGTGCTGGTCCCGACCATGCCGCAGGAGCGGGTGGCGCAGGAATTGGCGCTGCTCGTCGGCCGCGCCGATATCCGCGAGGAACTCGATCGGCTGCGCGCCCATCTGACGCAAGCCGGTGACCTCTTGCGGCAGGGCGAAGGGGTCGGCCGCCAGCTCGATTTCCTGTGCCAGGAACTGAACCGCGAAGCCAACACGCTGTGCTCGAAATCGGCGGATATCGAGCTGACTCGTATCGGGATGGCGCTGAAAGCCGCGGTCGAGCAGTTCCGCGAGCAGGTCCAGAACGTCGAATGACCGGCCCCGACCTCCAGCGCCGCGGCTTTCTGCTGGTGCTCTCGTCGCCGTCGGGGGCAGGCAAGACGACGATCACGCGGCGGCTCCTCGAACGCGACCCGACGCTGACACTGTCGGTTTCGGTGACGACGAGGCCGCGGCGCCCCGGCGAGGTTGACGGGCGCGACTACCGCTTTATCGACCAGGCCGCCTTCGACCGCATGGTCGGGGAAGGTGGGTTGCTGGAGCACGCCACGGTGTTCGGCAATTCCTACGGGACACCGCGCCAGCCGATCGACGACGCTGTGGAGGCTGGCCGCGACATCGTCACCGATATCGACTGGCAGGGCACGCAGCAGCTCACCGCCAGCCTGCGCGATGATATCGTTACGATATTCGTGCTGCCTCCCAGCGCCGGCGCACTTGAAGCCCGGCTGCGCGGCCGCGGCCAAGACAGCGCCGCGGTCGTCGCCGAGCGCATGGCGACATCGTCCGAAGAGATGAGCCACTGGCCTGAGTACGACTACGTTATCGTCAACGCCGACCTCGACCGCAGCGTCGCCGAAGCGCTTGCGATCGTGACCGCCGAACGGCTGAAACGCACGCGCCAGGCGGGGCTCGCCGATTTCGTCAATCGGCTCCGAGGCGGGTGAGGGCGCCTGCCAGCGCGCAGAAATCGCCCACCGCCAATTCCTCCGCCCGTGCCGTCGGAGTGATGTGAGCCTCGGCCAGCAGCGCCTCGCTCGGCACACCGAGTGTTTTCAGGCTCGCCCTCAGCATCTTTCTCCGCTGGCCGAAGGCTGCCGCCGTGACGCGCTCGAGTGTCGCTTTGTCGGCCTGGGCGAGCGGTTCGGGGCGCGGGCTTAGCTGGACGACCGTAGAGGTCACCTTTGGCGGCGGGGTGAAGGCGCGGGCGGGGATGTCGAAAAGGATTTTCGGCTCGCACAGCCATTGGATGATGACCGAGAGGCGGCCGTAGGCGGGGGTGCGCGGGGCGGCAACCAGGCGCTCGGCGACCTCGCGTTGGAACATCAGGGTCAGGCTGTCATAGGCGCGGATGTTGTCGAGCCAGCGCAAGAGGAGCGCGGTGGCGATGTTGTAGGGCAGGTTGGCGACGATGCGGCGCGGGCGTTCGCACAGGGCCGCCGGGTCGAGGGCGAGCGCGTCGCCGTCGATCAGCGTGAGGCGACCGGGATAGGCGTCGGCGAGCGGGGCGAGGGCGGCGAGGCAACGGGGGTCGCGCTCGATCGCGATGACGTGCCGCACCCCTTCGGCCAAGAGCGCGCGGGTGAGGCCGCCGGGGCCGGGGCCGATTTCGATTACCGTCGCCCCGTCGAGCGGGCCGGCGGCGCGGGCGATGCGGCGCGTGAGGTTGAGGTCGAGGAGGAAGTTTTGGCCTAGGCTGCGGCGCGCGGCGATGCCGTACGCGGCGATGATGTCCCGCAGCGGCGGGAGGGTGTCGGCGGCGCCGGTCAGCGGGCTGCGCGCCGTGTCGCCATCGCGGCGGCGAGGCGCAGCGCGGCGATCAGGCTGTCGGCGCGGGCGACGCCCTTGCCGGCGATGTCGAACGCGGTGCCGTGGTCGGGCGACGTGCGGATGAACGGCAGCCCCAGCGTCACGTTGACGCCGCCGTCGAAATCGATCGTCTTGATCGGGATCAGCGCCTGGTCGTGATACATGCACAGCGCGGCGTCATAGGTCGCGCGCGCGGCGGCGTGGAACATCGTGTCGGCGGCGAGCGGTCCCCGCGCGTCGATACCGGCCTCGCGCAGCGCGGCGACGGCCGGCGCGACGATGTCGATGTCCTCGCGGCCGAGCCCGCCGGCCTCGCCCGCATGCGGGTTGAGCCCGGCGACGGCGAGGCGGGGGGCGGCGATGCCGAAATCGCGCCGCAGCGCCGCGGCGACGACCTTGCCAGCATGGATGATCGCTTGTGTCGTCACCAGCCCGATAGCCTCGCGCAGCGCGTGATGGATGGTCACCGGCACGACCCGCAACTCGGGGCAGGCAAGCATCATCACCGCCGGTCTGCCGAGGCCGGCGAGGTCGGCCAGGTATTCCGTGTGGCCCGGATGCTTGAAACCCGCGCGGTACAGCGCGTCCTTGTTGATCGGGTTGGTGACCACGGCCGCGGCCTGCCCGGCCCGGGCATCGGCGACGGCGCGGTCGATCGACTGCACCACGAGCGGCGCGTCTGCCGGGTCCGGTTGGCCGGGCCGGGCGCGGGGCGAACCTCCGAGGGGCAGGACCGGCAGCGCGCCGGCGAAAGTCGAGCCTGCCTCGCCGGGCGCGCCGATCGCGCGGATTTTCGTGTTCCAGCCCAGGTTTAGCGCGAGCGCCGCAAGCCGGTCTGGGTCGTCGATCGCATAGAAAGGCGGGACCGAATCGGTGTCGCGCCGCAGCCAGGCCTGGAGCGTGATCTCACCGCCAATGCCGGCCGGCTCGCCCATCGTCAGGGCGAGCGGCAGGGCCGGGCCGTTACATCCGGATATCGACATAGGCGGCACGCCGCAAATCGGTCAAATACCGGCGCGCCACCGTGTCATAGCGCTGCTTGGCGATCGATTCCATGACGCTCTCGCGAGTGACCGCGGCCGGGGCGCTGCCTCCCGCCTGCTTGCCGCACAGCATGATCATGCCGACGCCGTTTTTTTGCAGGATGAGCTGCGAGGTCTCGCCGGGCGACAGATGGTCGATCAGCCCGCGCATCTGCGGCGAGATGTTGCTGGCGCGCAGATGGCCTTCGCTGCTGAGCTGCGGCGCCGCCCGCTCCTTGCCGAGCCGCAGGAAGTCGGGGCAGCCTTTGGAGGCGGCCTTGATGCCCTCGAGCACACCGGCCGCCGCCCGCTTCTGCGCCTCGCTAGAGGATGTCGGCAGCGGCACGACGACCTGGACGACGTCGTATGTGGTCTCCTGGCTGCTGCCGGTGGTGCCGGTGCGGCGGTCCAGCACAAGCAGCACATAGAAACCCGCGCCGGTCCGGATCGGCGGCGACAGCTCGCCGACCTTCATCCCGTTGACGGCTTTTGCGAGTTCCGGCGTAAGCTGGTCGGGGCGGATCCAGCCGAGATCGCCACCGACCGCGGCCGTTGCCGACTGCGAGAATTGCTGGGCAACCGCGGAGAACCGGGCGCCCTTGCGCATCTGGGCGATCAGCCGGTCGGCGTTGGCGCGCACCTCGGCCTCCTGGGCCGGGGTGTCGACGGCGAGAAAGATCTCGGCGACGCGGGCCTCGGGCTCGTTGGCGTGCTCCTTTTCGCGGCGCATCGCCTCGTCGACCTCCTCGTCGGAAATCTCGGTGGTCTCGGCGGCCTGGCGGCGGACCAGCTTGCCCCATTCCAGCGACGCGGTGATCTGGTCGATCAGGCTGCCGCGGTCGATGTTCTGGGCCTTGAGAAAGGCGTTGAGCTGGCCCGGCTTCATGTTGTTTTGCTTTTCGATGAGCGATACCGCGTTCTCGACCTCGGTATCGCTGGCGGTAACGCTCTTTTTCTTCGCCTCCTGCAGCTCGAGCTTTTCGTCGATGAGCTGATGCAGCACCTGGCCGACGATGCGCTGGCGATTTTCCGGCGTGTCGGGCAGGTTCGACGACAACAGGACGATGCGGACCCGCGACTGAAGATCGTACACCGAGATCACCTGGTCGTTGACGACGGCGGCGATCGTCGTCGCGTTCTGCGAGTCCGGCGCGCGGGCGGCGGGCTGCGACTGGGCCGGGTTGCGGCGCGGCGTCTGAGCCGAGGCGGTCGCGCTCGCCGCGATCGCCACGGCGAAGATCACGCACAACCATCGGAAAACCGCCATTGCCCCTGTGCCTCCCTGTCGCCTCGCGCCGGCGTTAAATACGCCTTTACGGCGGTGCTGTCGCCGGCTCGGTCGTCGCAGCGATTTTACGATCCGCTGCCGGCGACCGAGGCGACGGTGCCGCCGATCTCGCCAAGGTTCTTGAACACGACGCTGAACACGACCGAGACGCCCGGCGTCACGTCGCCGCTGCGAATGCCGGACTGGGTCAGCGAGGTCACGAACGCCATGCACTCGTCCTGGTAGACCGCCGAGAGGTTGGCGTAGACGCTGGTGCTGCTCGATTGCGGCGTTGCGATGCCGTTGACGATGTTGTCGGAGTTCGAGAGGTTGATGGTCTCGGTGCCCTTCAGCGACCAGAACCGCGTGAGTTGGGCCGCCGCGCTGAAGGTGATCTGCTGGCGCTTGCCGTAGAGCACGGTCTGCCCGGTGGCCGGATCGGTTACGACCTGGTTGAGTTGCTCGGCCGGCATCAAGAGGTAGTTGACGCCGAATCTCAGGTTCTGCGGTCCAAAGCTGGCGCCGACTTCCTGCGAGCGGTTCCCCAGCGTGCGGTGATCGAAGCGGAAGCGGTAGATCAGGTCGAGGTACGAGGTCGGCTGCAGTTCGAGCCGGCCGACGATGTCCGACTGGTTGTCCTCGGCGCCCGACCCCGGCGGCAGGTAGTTGTTGGTCTGGGCCCTGAGGCTCTGCCCGATCAGGAAGCGGTAGCTGCCGCCATCCTTGTTGTAGAGCCCGGTCTTGAACCCGTAATCGACGCGCTGGCCGGTATCGATCAAGTCGTACCCGGAAAAGCGGTCGGCGCGGAACAGGTCGCTGTCGCGGAACTGAAAGTTGAAGCTGTCCTCGTCGGGAATGCGCCAACTGTTGCCGCCGCTCGGCGCGGCATAGGCCGCGACGACCGGCTCGAACAGCGCGGTCGTGTTGTTGAACCGGTTGACGACCGGGTATTCCCATTGCAGCCCAAGCTGCGGATAGGCGCGGCCGAGGACATAATTCTGCGAGATCGGCTCGGTGGGCCGGGCGCCGTTGATCGAAAAGAAGCGCGACGGTAGGTCCGGGTTGGACAGGGGACTGAGGTTCGATACCGAATAGGCGTCGCCGCGCGCACTGGCGGAGAATTTGTACTTGCTGCCGATGCCGTCATAGAACGTCTTGTCCCACTCGCTGCCGAGTGAGACGCGGCGGGTCTGGGTTCCGACCTCGCGGACGATGTCGAGCAGATTGGCATTGAACTTCCAGGTCCCGCCCCATTCGTCGGGCTCGGTCTGCCAGCTTCGCGTCGCGACCGGAAGCACGATCGGCTGGGTCGAATCGCCGATCCCGGGCTGCAGCGGCTGAAACATATAGGCGTTGATATCGGTCGAGCCGCGGGCGTCGAACCCTTCGACATAGGCGCGCGAAATCATCGTGTTGAGCAGCGGGTTGCCGAAATTGAACCGCAGCAGATAGGTCTGGTCCGACACGCGGTTGAGGTCGAACCCGGTGCGGTAGGTCGGGTTGATGTCCCAGACGCCGGTGGTCTCGATATGGCCGCGGAACTGGTCTCCGGTGGTCGGGAGGCCCTCCTGGCCGACGTTGCTGTAGTTGACGCTGCCGATCGCGTCGAGCGTGCCGTTGCCCCAGCGCTGGCGATACTCGCCGGCCAGGAGCGGTCCGGCCGTCGAGTTGTAGCGCGGCGCGAGGGTCAGGTCCTTGTCCGGGCCAAGCACCCAGTAATAGGGAATCGCGATGTGGAAGCCGGTGTTGTTGCCGTTGCCGAATGACGGCATAAGAAACCCGCTCGCCCGCTTGACCGACGGGTCCGGGGTCGAGAGGTAGGGCGAATAGAACACCGGCCAGCCGTCGACCTCCAAGACCGGATCGCGGAACTCGACGGTCTGGGTGGAGCGGTTGTCGTCGATCTGCCGGGCCTTGATCTGCCAAGCGGGCGGTTTGGTCGGGTCCTCCTTGCAGAGGTCGCACGGCGAGTAGACCCCGCGGCGAAGCTGGATCAAGTTGCCGTTGACGCGGCGCGCGGTATTGGCGGCGAGACGCGAGCGGTCGGACAAGAGCATCCGGACCTGGGTCGCGAACCCGTTATTCATCGAATCGCGCAACTCCATATAGTCGGCGAAGACCACCTCGCCGGTCGGCTGGAGCATGCTGACGTGACCCGACGCGGTCACCGTGTCGGTGTGCTGGTTGTAGGTGACGGTGTCGGCGAGCAGGACCTCGTGGTTCTGCGAGATCTCGACGTGACCGCGCGCGACGGTCAGGCCAAGCTGGTCGTCGTTCTGCACCTCGTCGGCCTGGAACACGATCGGCGCGTTCTTGTCCTGGCTGTTGCCGCCGCGATGGGTGAGGTCGGCGCCCATGCCCGGAATCGCCGTGAGCGCGAGCAAGCCCGCCGCCAAGGCCGTCCGTCGTAGTGCAGGCTGGGGGAAACCTGTCATGCGCCGCTTTTCGGTCAGAGGAGCCGTCTGTTATCCGTGGGTGTCAGGAAAGGCGTTCCTTGGAGGTCAGTGTCTTTGCCGTCCGGTCATCCATCTTCGAGGTGGAGCAGCATCGAAATGCCAAAGATCAGGCTGACCCCGGTCGGAGTCCACGCCGCGAGCAATACTGGAACCTTGTCCGACAGTCCCAGCGCAAACACAATGTCTGAAACGAAATAGAGAATAAAGCCGGCGACGACGCCGCTGACGATCATCATCGTCGCGCCGCCGCGCCGTTGCATCCTGAGGCTGAAGGTCGCGGCGACCAGAACCATCGCGCAAAACAGGAATGGCCGGGCCAGCAGCACGTTGAAATGCAGCCGGTGGCGCTGGGCGGCGAAGCCCGATTGCTCGAGCAGGCTGATAAACCCGGGCAGGTCCCAGAACGACATCGTGTCGGGCGAAGCCAGGCTTTCCTCGATCTTGGCCGAGGTGAGCTGGGTCGGCAGGCGCATCTCCGGCAACGGCTCGGATGGGCGACCGGCCAGGTAGCGGCTGGCGCCGTCGATAACCCAGAACCCGTCCTCCAGCGCCGCCGAGTTCGCCTCGACGCGCGAGCTGAACCCGGTGGATTTGTCGAAAAAGAACAGCGACACCTTGTGGAGCAGCAGCAGGTTGGGCGACGCGCCCCTCTCGCCGTGGATGATGACCTCGCCGCCGTCGGGACTGTTCTGCCGTAGCCACAGCCCGGTGTTCGAGATCGACATCTCGTCGCCCGACTGCTTTAGGTCGCGGCTGTCGAGGTTCTCGTAGCTCGCCTCCATTGACGAGGCGATCGGGTTGTAGACCGTTACCGCGACGACCCCGACCAGCATCGCCACCAGCACCGCCGGGGTCAGGAATTGCCACACCGACACGCCCGACGCCCGCGCGACCACGAGTTCGTTGCTGCGGGTGAGCCGCCAGAACGCCAGCATCGTGCCGAACAGGATCGCGAATGGCATGATCTCCTGCGTCGTGTGCGGAAGCTTGAGCGCGGCCATCTCGAGGAGGGTCGCCAGCGACACGTTGGCCTTGCTCGCGCCGCGGCGAATCAGCTCGATGTAGTCGATCAGAAAGGTGATCGTAGCCATGCCGCCGAACACGGCGCAAAACCACGCGAAGAACTGGCGCGCGATGTAAGCCGACAGGGTTCTCGCGAGTTGCACCGATAACCGCCTTCCGCCGCCGGTCCGAGCTAGGATGCCGCAACTGTTGTCGGCGCCGATCGCCGCGGAAACGCCAGCCAAACCCTGTCGCCCATCAGGATTCCAAACCCGAGTCCCACCGGCAAAACGTCGACCAAATACATCAACGGGATAGCGACCGCGTACCGGCTCGCCATGTTCTGCACCGCGATCGCTAGCGACTGGAAGACGAAGGCGAGCCCGACCGCCAGCAGCACTCGCTTGAGCTGGCCGCGCCGATTGGTCTCGCCGGTCAGCAGGCAGACGAGCGGGATGATCGCAAAGGCGAACACCGAAAGCGGGATCGCCAGGCGCTGATGCGCCTCGACGATAAAGCCATAGCGCACCGCCGGATCGAGCCCGGGGGGCGGAAACAGCAATTCGCCGAGAAACCGCTCCTGCGGCTCACGGAACCGCACCACAGGCGCGTCGCGCATCGAATCGAGGTCGAGCGTGTAGCGGTCGAAGGTCAGGATCGACAGCTTGCCTGTAGTGTGGTCGAGCTCCTGGCGGTTGCCGTGGACCATGACGAGGCGCGAGCCGCCGCCGACGCTGGTAAAGGCGCCGCGGTCGGCGATCAGCGTGACCGGCCGTTCCTTGTCGCGCTCGTCGTCGATCAGGATGCCGCGCACCTCACCGCGCTCGTCGCGCGCGCCGATATAGATCGTCAGCTTGTCCGAGACGGTCGTGAACGCGCCTTCCTGCAGGAGGCTCGACACGAAGCGGTTGCGGATCTCGAACTGCGCATCCTTGAACTCGCGGTTCGAGGCCGGCAGGAAATAGCCGGAAAGCGACATCAGCACCAGAAATGCGATCCCCGCGAGGATCATCACCGGCTTTGCCAGTCCCAGCGGGCCGATACCCGCCGCCCGCATCACCACCAGCTCGCTCTCCGCGCTCAACCGGTTGAACACGAACAGCACCGCGATAAACACGCCGATCGGCAGCACGATGTCGATAAAGCGCGGCAGGATCAGCAGGGCCAGGTAGAGGAACAGCTCGGCCGTCAGCCCCCGATTGACGATCAGGTCGACGAGCCGCAGCGACTGCGCCAGCCAGACCGCGGCGCACAAGGCGGCGGTGACGAAGATCATCACGGCCATGCACTGCCGCAGGATGTAACGCGTGAGCCCCGTCATCGCGCGCGGATCATACGGGCGCGCGCCCGGTCCGGCCATAGGCTTCACCGCCACAGTTCCCTTGTTGACTTGACGCGGCCGGGCGTCTATCGCGCCAGGGAGACCTTTTCGGGGCCGCGCGATGAAAATCACTTTCGCCGAGTTCGACCTGTCGCGTTCCGGCGCGATCGCCGTGGGCGTCTGGGAGGGGGGAGAGCTGACTGGGCCTGCTCGCCAGCTCGATGAGGCGAGCGGCGGGACCGTCGCCCGGGCGGTAGCCGCCGCCGGCCGGTTCCGCGGCAAGAAGCGCGAGATTTTGGCGATCGTCGCCCCGGCCAACGTCGCCGCGAGCCAAGTCGTGCTGGTCGGGCTCGGCAAGCCGGACGGAGTCGACGAGCGGCTGATGCAGGATATCGGCGGCACGCTGGTCGCTCATTTGAATGGTGCCGGCGAGAAAGAGGCGCTGCTCGCGGTCGGCGAGGGCGATGCCGGCGAGGCCGCCCAGCTCGCGTTCGGCGCCGCGCTGCGCGCCTATCGCTTCGACCGCTACCGCACCAAGGAAAAGCCCGAGCGGAAGCCGACGCTGAACAAGCTTACCGTGTCGGCGGCCGACCCCGGCGCCGCCAAGCGCGCCTACCGCGATCTCGACGCCGCTGCCGAATCGGTCGCCTTCACCCGCGACCTCGTCTCCGAGCCGGCCAACGTGATTTATCCCGAAACCCTCGCCGACGAGGCGGCGGGCCTCGCGAAGCTCGGCCTCGAGGTCGAGGTGCTGGACGAGGACCGGCTCAGCAAGATCGGCATGGGCGCGCTGCTCGGGGTGGGGCAGGGGAGTGCGCGGCCGTCCCGGGTCGTGGTCATGCAGTGGCACGGCGGCGCCGAGGGGCCCGCGCCGGTCGCCTTTGTCGGCAAGGGCGTCACCTTCGACACCGGCGGCATATCGATCAAGCCGGCCGCCGGCATGGGAGAGATGA
>Ga0134126_10003408_pt1 | contig 19927 bp, 13 predicted proteins | sample KB31752_FD_96881 | JGI IMG/M metagenome (GOLD analysis project Ga0134126, IMG submission 96881) | Terrestrial soil microbial communities with excess Nitrogen fertilizer from Kellogg Biological Station, Michigan, USA - KB3-175-2 | ecosystem: Environmental > Terrestrial > Soil > Unclassified ...
TGCGTGCTTACCCATAGGGTCAGCTTGCCGTCGACCCAGCAGGCCGCCGCCGCCCGGCCTTCCATCGGCATCGGCGCGACTCGCTGGTTCGTAATGGTCCGCTCGACTACGACCTCGCAGTCGGCGAAGGCGGCATCGTCGGGCTCGCCGCCAGACTCGACCGCGACGTTGGAACCGGCGTCGGGGAAGACCAGCGTCGTACCCGCGAGGGAATCATCGATGGTCACCACCGGCGGAAGTGGTTCGTAGTCGACGCTGACCAGTTCGGTCGCGTCCGCGCCGTGGTAACTATCGTCCGAGATCACGATCGCAACCGGCTCCCCGACGTAACGCACCCGGTCGACGGCGAGCAGCGGTTCTGCCCATAGGCCGCCCATCGGCAGCGGAGCGGCCTCGATATTGCCTTCGTCCGGTGGCGGCGGCGGCAGGTCGTCTATGTCGGCCGCCACCAGGAAAGCGATCACGCCAGGCGCCTGCCGGGCCAGGTCCGCGTCAATGCCGGTGATCAGCGCGTGCGCGATCGGACTGCGCACGAACGTTACCCGCGCCGCCCCGTCAAGTTCCGGCACCCTCAGGTCATCAACGTACGTGCCGCCGACCGTCAGTAGCCGAGGGTCCTCGGTCCGGACGACCCTAGTACCCAAGATGCTCATATGACTCCTTCCACCGCAAAGGCATTCTGTCGTCTCGCGGCAGTCAGGAACAACAACCTCGCCGAAGTTCTCAGGGCCGAAGTTGCGGCCAACCTCGCAGGCCGCTGGCCGAGGCGCGCCTGGATCAGCAACCGCTGTGCGTGTCGCTGCCGACCGCGTAGATCTGGTACTGGCCGGATGTCGACACCGTGAGCTGGTAGACGATGTCCCAGTCGGTGCAGGTCTCGTCCGGATTGTCGGACGGGCCATAGCCGGTGCCCTGCTGGCTCTGGAAGGTAAGCTCCGCGGACCTGACCTGGGAGCCATCGGTCGGCTCGAGGTTGATGAGATCCACATTCGTATCGTCGCTCGTCGCATCGGCGGACTCGAAGGCGTTGAGGCTCGATGGGTCGTACGGATTGATCATCCCATTCGGGTTGAAAACGGACAGTGCCCTCCGGTAGTGGCGACTGTCAATGCCGGAGAAGTACGTATTGAACATCCGGGCAACGGCCACCGCCTGAGGGTCGCCTACGGCTCCATCGCCGATGTCAACGACGCCGACGACCGAAGGCGGCCCCGTGCTGGTAGACGCTGGGCTGCTGGTCGCTGGATTGCTGGACACCGGGCTGCTGGAAGCGCTTGGCTGGGCCTCCGTCCGCTTGTTTATGGCCGTATCGCGGGAAAGGCCGCTACCCGCGGCCGGGTGGCTCTCGAAATGCAGCACGCCCACGATCGCGAGCACTAGGGCCAGAACTATTCCGCCGGCCGCCAGGATTACCGGGCTGACTCGCCTGCTTCGCGGCGTCTGGGTACTGACGGGCATCGCGGGCACCGCAGCCGAGCCAAGGACAGGGGAGGGAACCGCGATCTTGCTCGGGGTCGGCCTCGGCACCGCAGGCGCGGCCACTGTGACGGTGGCCGGAGGCCACGTGCTCGCTTCCTCCCGCGCCGCGGCCGCATCGAGCGCGGGCGTCCACGCGCTTGGGGCTGGCCGCCCGTTCGCGTCACTCCCCTGGCTGAGACGGGCTAGGCGGCCGAGTTCGGCCGAGGTGGCGGCAAGAACGCTGATGTTCCGCGAGGTCTGGTCGCGGGCGAACAGCCGGATGGCAAGCAACCCGAACTTGTATGCGTCGGTAGCCGTTGTGGCTCTGGCCTCGCCGGCCGGCGCTTCCCAGTCGGGCGTCTCCACCTGCCGCAACACGGTCTGGCCACACATCTGGGCCGCGTCGCAGTCGATGAGGAAGCATCTCGGCGAAGTATTCAGACTGAAGAGCAGGTTCTTAGGCGACATGTCTCCGACCACTACCCCGATACCGTGCAGCCGGGTGAGAAGACCGGCGAGGCTTCTGAGCAGGAGCAGCCGTTGCCGATCGGTCACCGAGATGCCGGCGCCGCTGACGTAGCTGTCGGAGTTGAGCAGGAACGCCACGTCCGCGAGCTTGCGCTGGCTGCCGAGCGTGCGGGTACGGAAGTCGAAGTAATAGTCGGCGGGGACCGCGCGCATCAGGAACCCGCATACAGTGCCGTCGTCCTCGGCCACAGCCGCTGGCCACGCGGTGTTCTCAAGGAGCCAGGCCCTGTCCTCAGGGGAGAGCCGGCTGGGCAGCCCAACCATCTGCTCTAGCACGGCGGAGTCGACGTCACCGCGGTGATCGGCGGCATAGACCTTCGCTGCCGCTGGCCATTGGCCGCGGATCATGAACCCGTTAACTGCCACGACCCGTCCCTGGCCACCGCGTCCCAGGTCCCTGTCCATGGTGAGGCTGCTAAGGTCCACGCGCGGCACTGGAGAGGTCATCGCGGCATCTCCTGACCGGTCTCGCGGGGCCAGACGCCGACCAGCGTTCGGTCGTCATCGAAGGTTTCACGTGAGAAGTCGAGCAGGTGGGCGAAGGCACGCCCGGGTGGCGGGGTTCTCAGGCAGGTGGCGAACAATCGGCCAACTTGCCCGTCGCCGTCGCCAAGCGCGTCACCGAAGCCGTCGGTGCCTACTAGGAGCACCGCATCGGACGGCAGCCCGATCGTGACTGGCATGACGCGGTCCGGCAGCACAGGGAGCGGCGTGACAGCCGATGAGACCACCTGCTGGCGCTGGTCATGCTTGTCCGTCAGGACGCTTCGGTAGCGGCCGTGGCGCAGGATCCAGGCGCTGGTGTCGCCCACCTGCACCATGGAGGCAACTGGACCTCCTCTGGCAGGGGCGACATACCCGGCGACGAGCGTGGTCGCGAAAAGGTCAAGGACGGCCTCCTGCGCCGGGGCGTCCTGACGCAGCGTGTCGGCTGCCCGGCTGGTGAGGCTCCGGGCCGTGTCATCAAGCACCTTGGCCCAATTCACCGCGTCCCTGGCGGCATTCATCTGATGGCGGAGTGCGTACATCGCCGACCGGCACGCGATCGTCGCACCAATGTGAGCCTGCCTGGCGCTGGAAACCCCGTCGGCCACCGCGAACATCACGGCGCCTGATTGCGGGTGGAAAGCTACTTCGGCCTCGTCCTGGCGCGGGATGCCGCGGTACCGGTGTGCGTAACCGCGCACGCAGGCCATGCGCACCGCGAAGTTGTCGCATGACCAGTCGTCATAGACCGTGTCTGGCCGGTAAGACGAGACGTCTGGCGGCCTAGGCTCGAACTCAAAGATCGGCTCGCCGACGACCAGGGGCGCCCAGTGGCCGTGCGCGGGCAGGTCCGCCCGGTCATGATCAGGCTCGTCGTCCTGCGTGCGCTGCCAGAACTGGCGTCGCTCCTTCATCACACCACGTCAATCGCCAGGCGGAAGCCTTCTGGGTGCTCCACCACGAGTTCCGGGCTCGACGAGTTCAGCGACTGGCCTGACTGGATGACGCTCGCCGTGAGCGCCACGAAGAACCTCGCGATCGCCATTCCGATATCCGCGCCCGGTATGGACACGAAGGCGAAGTGGGTCTGGGTTGCGACCTCGAGAATCGTCTGAGCCTTAACAGCGCCAATGCCGAACGCGATGACGTTCGGGGCCACGGCGGTGGCGGCCCGGTCGGTCAGGCGGCGGTGCGGGTTGCGCCACCTGGCGTCGTCGGGCTGACCATCGCTCAGGAAGAAGACTGCCGGGCGGTGGACGCTGTAGCCGTCCCGCTTGAGCGCGAAGACGTCGCCGGGAATTCGCCTGAGCAGATCGTCGAAGGCGGCACGGTAGTTGGTACTGCCGCGGATCTGGAGTCGCGGCACCATTTCCAGGCCACGCAGATCGGCCAGGGCTAGGCGCACGGCAACCTTGTCCGAGAACCCGAGCACCGACAGCCGGACCTTGGCCGCGATCATGGGCTCGGCCCGTAGCGTTTCGATCAGCGCAGACAGGCCATTATTCAGCTCAGACTCGTGGTTCTGCATCGAGGCTGACTCGTCAGCCAGGATGTAGACGGGCAGCAGGTGCCCTCTGTTATCGGCCGTGGGGACCGCCTCCTTACGGCGAACTAGCGGCCAACCGGAACCCGGTTGGGCCGGTCACGACGAATTCGCCGTCGCCGCGTAGGTGTGCCTGACTCAGGCCGACGATGCTCGTGCGCACGAAGGCCAGGTAGTACGTGGTGGCTTCGCCTACCGGGGTACCGGGCGTGGCTACCCAGGCAAGCCGGGCGTGGGTGGCGAGGCGGCCGACCGACTCGGCCGGAGTCGGCCCGATACCGCACGGGATGATCGTCGGCACAAAGGGGAATGCCGATGAGTCGGTAAGCCGCCGGAACGCAGCGATCAGGGCCGGGTTGTCGTCGGCCGGTGTAGCGCAGAGCAGGTGCACGATTGGACGACCCGGCGTGAGGCCGGCGGACTTGAGGCGCTTGATGTCCGCCGGGATCCTGGAGTAGAGGTCGTCGAAGACAGCGGTGAGGTCACTGCCATCTTGGTGTGAGAACGCGGGAACAAAGCTGCCTGCGGCGATGGAGTTGAGCGGCATGCGCACGTCGACGCCGCCCGCGTACCCGATCAGCGCCAGCCGGACAGCGCCGACGACGTCCTGGTGAACAGCTAGCTCAGACGGCAGCGCCTTGATGCTGTTGTTCAGGGCGTCAAAATAACTCGGATCGGCGACCGACTCGTCGACGACCACGTAGACCGGGATGGCCTTGAGCGGCGCGCCACCGCCGATGGAGCCCGCGCCGATCGCGTTGCCGAGCGGGTCATTCCAGGAACTAGCCGCCCGTGCCGCCTTCTCAGCCGACGGGTCGGGGCCGGCTAGTTCGGCGAGCTGGTCGAGCGCCTTCGTGCGCCACTTCTCGATGTCCACCGACTGGATCAAGCCGCGATCGGCCATGTACCTGACCAGGTCCTGAGTTCGGTCGGCGTCGGCGTCGCTTCGCGATTGCCGCGCCTGCTCAAGGCCGACAAGCAGCTCAGTCACGTACTGCGTCTCGTCAGGGTGCCTGACCAGGTGCGCCTGCAGGATGCCAGGCAGGTCAACCGGCCGGCCTGCCATCGAGGTGAGTTCGAGGTCCTCGCGAGCCAGCCTGGCCTGCTGCTTGATGTCGTCGATGACCTGGGCGTGCCGTGTCGCCGCAACATCGACCCTGTGCTGAACGGCACCGAACGACAGCGCATGCTCCGCCGCCTCCACGGCCCGCCGGCGCCGCACGGCCAACTCGCGGTCTTCGCTGTCGAACCTGCCCTGCTGCGAGATACCGCCGAGTTCTTGAGCGTGCCGCAGCGCCGATACGTCGACGCCGTGCTTGGCTGTATCCAGAGCCATGCTCCGCTGTGCGGACTCAAGCCCGCGCAAGTACCGCTGGGCCGCGTCGTCCGGCGTCAGGCGGGTGGTGCACCGGTAGATCGTGATGCCCTCGGGTAGCTCGACCTGATTGAGGAACGTCCGGTTGAGCTCCTCCTCGGCGCCCTGGGCGTCGGTGATGTCGTACTGACGCGTCACCGGCCGGAAGGCGTCGATCAGGAAGTTGTAGACGACAACGAGACCGTCGGCGACGTGCCGGCGCACCACAGCCGCCGGATCGGTGACCCTGAAGCCCACATCGACGATGCTGCGGAAGAAGTACATGTCCCCGCGCGATGGCAGCGGCGATGACTGCAAGCTCGCCTGACGCCTATGGTCGCTCAGGTCGACCTCATACCTGGTCCGGTACCTGGAGGCGACCTGCTCTGCCCAGCTAAGCGGCCGGCCGCCCAGGTACGTGATCTGCCCGAAGCCGTCAGAGTAGACCACGGCGATGTTCGGCTTGGACAGCTTCGCCCTAGCCAGCGGACCCCGGCTTACTGGCTCTTCGCTGACTATCAGCGGCAAGGTGCCGGTCATGCGGCCTCGCTTTCTGCTGCAAGGACGGCCGCGAGCGCGTGGCCTACGCCCGGAAGCGGCCTCAGGTTTTCGGCGGCGACCCAGAGGTCGGCGTACCGGTTCAAGATGAACCGGCATCGTGGCTGGCCGCGGACGATCGCCCTGGCCAAGCGCAGGAACGCCTCGCGCACGCCGGCGTTGGCCTCGGCGTAGAGCGCCCAGCCAGTCATCACCTGCTCTGCCGCCTGGTGGAACACCGAGGCGTCAAGCACGCGCCGCCACAGCGCCACTACCGGCCCGCGGATGTCAGCCATCCGCGTCGTAAGCAGGAGCAAGGCTGGCCATTCGACGTCCACCGAGTCCTGCCCGGCTACGTAGCTGATGTGCTCGCTGGCGACGACAAGGAACGCCACCTGCGCCGCCGAAGCGCGCTCCCGGTCGGCCATCGCCGCCGTGAGCTCGGCCAGTGCAGTGCGAACTCGATCGCCGACGTCGCTGGCCTCGCCAGGGTCCGCCTGATTGGCCGCCGGTGCCAGCAAGTCAGACAGGCCGCGGCCCACGTCGATCGCGACGTCGATGTCCTCCACGATCAGCAACCTGGTCAGCGCCGCGATGGCGGCTAGCGGGTCGATGGCTCCCAGGGCCAGGCCGTAGGCGCGAGCGGCCGTCGCCTGGCCGTATGGACACTCCCGGCTCGCGTACCATCCAGCCACAAGAAGCCGTACCTGCCGCCGCAGCCGCGGCTCGGATCTGACGACCCGGTGCAGCGCATAGGCAACGGCCGCCCGCCGCAGCGGCTGGTCGATGCTGCTGGTCGCCCATGGCGCGAGCACGCTGGCGCACAGGTACTCGAATGACCAGACGGCCAGCTGGCCGAGTGCCAGACCCGCATGAATCCTGACCTGCTCCGACTCATCCTCGGCCAGGTCGCACAGCCACCGCAGCAAGCTGTCCTGCACATCAAAACCCGACCAGGCGTACTCAAGTACCTTCTTGGCTAACCCGCCGTCCTCGAACTCCACGACCACCGACCGGCTTGTCCCGTACGTTCCGCGAACCTCGGCTTGCTCGGCGGTGGCGCGGAGCATCTGCAGCCACTCTCGCCTGCCTGCGCCGAACGGGCGCATGCCTTCTGCCGCGACGTCATCGCCTGAGGACATCACCAGCTGGGGCGAAGCAGCCGATCGGAACAGCGCGAGCAGCGCTCGTGCTCCGCCGGCGACGGACTCGTAGCTCAGCCCCGACAGGACCGCCAGCGAGATGGCCAGGCAGCGGGACCTGGTGTCAGGCAAGCCGGCGAACCATCTCTCGTGGTCGGGAGCGCCGCGCCGCGACAGGTTCTTCTTAACCCGGCCGAGGTCGAATTCGCCGCCTTCGTCGGCGCAACGACGGTGCTCGGTCGCGAGTTCGGCCGCCAGCGCGACGGCCTTCGAGCACGACGGATCGTCCGCAAGATTTTCTGTTACAAATTGGCGAGTCGCTGGCTCGTCGAGACGCTTAACCGATTGATCATCGCCGATGTCGCGTGCCAGGTAGCCGGCGACCACGCGGGCGGAATCCGGCCCACCCTGCAGGTCGACTACGAAACGAGATAGGTCGGGATCGGGCTGGCTGACGTCCGACCCGATCGTCAGCACCAGCTGCGCGCCCGCCCTTCTCAGGACTTCTTCGACCCGTTGTAGCGCCGAGCCGGTCAGGTTCGGATTCCGCTGCGGGCGATCGAGCAGAAAGCCGACGCTCACGTCATGGCCAGCGTACTCGTCGATGCCATACTGGATCTGAGTAGCTAGCTGACTGAACTCGATATCCTCGTCGAGCTGTAGCAGCTGCCTGGCCGGCGTCGCGAGCAGCAGCCTGATCGCGGCGCCCTGCTTGCCCCAGCCGGCGCTTCCGGTGAGGATCATCACGGCCCGTCCGCTCGCCCTGTCGCACACGTCGGCCCATCCGGCAGGTTTTACGAAGAGGGTGCGAATGGCCTCGACCAGGTCCGATGGCAGCGGGCTTGGCCGGCTCATCGTGCCATTACCGCCGAGGTAGTACTTCTTGTCACCGAAGATCTGATCACCGCTGATCGTCTGGCGTTCGGCGTCACGGAGTATCCCGTAGCGCAGCGAGCCTTGCCCAGGATTGGCTGTGGCACGGGCGGCGCTCTCCCCGGGACCGCCCAGGCTGCCTGCTTGCTGATCAGCGCCGCCGTCAGGCTCGCTTCCCGGCGAGGCGGAGTCGGCGTCGGCTCCGGCCGGTGCCTGGGCAGGCACGGCAGGCTGGGGCGGTCCCTGCGCTGGTGGCGCGCCAGGGGCCTGGCCAGCCGGCGATGCGCCCGGCGGCACGGCGGGCGCCGGTCCGCCGCCGACCGGCCCGGCAGGTGCCTCGCTCATGGCCGCGGCGCGGCGGGTCTGGTCTCGCCGTCCATGGACCCGAAGATCAGGTCACCCTTGACGACCTGGTCACCCTGCACGAAGTTAGCGATCTGGCCGCCCGTCACCTGGACGTAACGACTGCCGCCGTGGAGGTGAGTTGCCAAGCCAGCGCCTCGCGCGACATCGCGTTCGATACCTGGCGGCGCGGCGTACCCAGGTACGGTAATCCACCCGGTCACCGTGCCAAACTCTGCGGCCTCCAGGCTTAAGGGCACGAACGCCGCAGTGTCAATGCTCCGGTACCCGCCGTCGCTGAGCGCCCGATAGGTCTCGTCGGAGACGATCAGCGCGAGGTACGCGCGCGATGCGGCCCTGAGCGCGTCGCGCAACGGCTGAGCCGCAACGAGCGCGCTGAGCAGGTTCATCGCGGTGACCGGCGGATCATGGTCCGAACCCGCGTGGCAATGCACCGCCACCCTGAACCTGACCGAATCAGCGGGTCCGCGCCGGTCGGCCATGCGCGCCAGCTCGCCGTTGATGGCGTCAGCGAACGTGCTGACCAACCGGGCCGGTGATACCGATGGCGGGATCTGAAACTGCACATCCTCACCGTGGTCGGCGTCGAGTATGTCTTCACGGCGCAAGCGAATGCTGGCAAGAGCGCGCGTCACTACTTCGCGTACTTCGCGCCGGAGCTGTGCCCGCGCCCTATCCGCTGGCGGGCTCGGCCCATCGACGCCGATGAGCATAACGGAATAATGCGTCGAGATAGCTGTCACCCGAACCCTCCCCCAGATGCGAACCTCGGTTCACCGCTCCTCAGCCGGCGTCGTCGGGTATCGAGTCCGCGTCCAATCAAGTAAATGGCTGCCATCTGACCATACATGCCCTGACGCCAAATGTGCATAGGACATTGCACCCTAAAGAACTCGCTTTCCGTTCCTGACTGTTGTCCCCTAACCCGACCTTCGCACCAAAACGAGCGGACCGACACCCCGTAGGCTCGACAGCACTAGCGAAAGTGGACATCCGGCGGGCCGAGATGACAAATACTCGACACGCCATGTGGGTCCGGAGAGAAGAGCCGCGCTAGCGGACCGCCCGTAGTGTCCGTAGTCTTATATTTCGTGGATCACCCAAGCGCGCCGCCTGGATACGCCTTCATCTCCTATGTCCGCGAGGACTCGCGCGACGTCGACAGCTTGGAAGGAGCACTTGAGTCGGCCGGGATCCACGTCTGGCGGGACACGGCGAATTTGTGGCCTGGCGAAGATTGGCGCGAGCACATCAGGAACGCGATAACCAGCAACGCCCTTGTCTTCATCGCCTGCTTTTCGACCGCAAGCCTCGGCCGCGCAAGCAGCTTCCAGAACGTAGAGATCACGCTGGCGATCGAGGAGATACGCAACCGCCCGGCCGCGGAGCCGTGGATCATCCCGGTCCGGCTCGACGACTGCCAGATCCCGGACCGCGACATCGGCGGCGGCCGCACCCTCCGCTCGATCCAGCATGCCGACCTCTTCGGCAGCAACGCCAGCCGTAACCTGGACCGGCTGGTTTCCGCTGTGCTGCGGAAACTTGGCCGCCGCCCGGCCGCGCCCACGTTCGGCATCGTAACCGCGCTGCCTGAGGAATTCGCCGCGATGCGTTCGTTCATGGGCAACCTGCAGCGAGACAATGTCGACGGCGACCGCGCCGACTACCTTCTCGGGACACTGCCGAGCTCTAATCCGAGCCGAGCGCACCAGGTCGTGCTGACCATGCTCGGCGATACCGGCAACGACGCCGCCGCCAGCGCCACAGCCAACCTGCTGCGCAGCTACCGCTCGGTCCGCTGCCTGTTGATGGTCGGCATCGCCGCCGGTGTGCCCGACCCGGCCAGGCCGGAGCGTCATGTGCGGCTTGGCGACATCGTCGTAGCCCGATGGGGAATCGCGGAATACGACAGCGTCCAGGACAGGGACGACGGCTCCGCGCCCCGGCGGACGTTTCCTCCGCCTTCCCCCATGCTCGAACGTCGTGCCAGGCTGCTGCAGGCGAACGAAGCGATCGGCAGCCGGCCGTGGGAAGACCTGCTGGCGGCGCAGCTTCGCGCGCTTCCTGACTTCAGCCGGCCACCGGCGTCCACTGACGTTCTGTACGCCTCCGACGACTCACTGCGCCAGATAGGCCACCCCGACGAGGCGCTGAGCGGGCATCGGCCCGACCAGCCGAAGGTGCACGGCGGCCTTATCGCCAGCGGTGACCGGTCGCTGCGCAGTGCCGCCAAGCGCGACGAGATCGCCGCCGCGCACGACGTGCTAGCGATCGAGATGGAAGGCAAGGGCATCGGCAACGCCGGGTTCTACGACGGCGTGGAGTGGTTCACCGTCCGCGGCATCAGCGACTACGGCGACCGGCACGTCAGCCGGCTGTGGCGCAAGTACGCATCGCTGGCCGCCGCCGCCTACACCCGCGCTCTGCTGGCCGAAACCCCGCCGCTCGGCAGCGGACGGTCACGCCAGGACAGCGAGGCGGCGGCCGATCGCCCAGGAGGCCAGCGCGGACTCGCACGCCAGGTCGAAGTGCTCGGCGCCCGCATCAGCCAGTCGCTGCACGAGCCGGTCATCGTCTTGATGGACAAGCGCACAGGCAGATTCCTCACGATCCTGGCCAACCCGGCTGAGGCGGTCTCGATTACCTACGCCAAGAACGGCATCCGCGCCGATCAGGAGCCGATGCGCAGCGCCAGCTACGTGCTTCCACACGACCTGATGGCCACCGTTGTCCAGGCGGTCGGCATCAGACTCGACAGCTGCGAGATTAGCGGGGCGGCGAACCAGATGCTGGTGGCCAGCCTCACCTTCTCGAACGGACGAAGCGCAGCCGCCAGGCCTGCCGACGCAATCGGGCTTGCGCTACGGGTCGGCGTGCCCATCTCGGTGTCCGCTGGCCTGCTCGAACACGCCGGCACCGCCCTACCGGGTGAGGATGACGTGCCCTGGCGAAGCGGCGTCGGCGTGCCCGGCCCGATAGCGCCGCGAGCCACTCGCCCGGCCGCCTTTGTCCCCGTACCGGGGACCATGCCGACGACCGTGGCGGGCGTCCGTGCCGGAGCTGAGTTGGACGAGCCGGTCGCGATCCTGACCGGCAAGAAGGCGGACTGGTCCAAGCTGGTCAGGGTTAGCCCCGTCGAGGCCGCTGCGATCGAATGGGCTTTGCGAGGTGGCGCCGCTCCTTGCCCATCCACCCACCTGCTGCTCCGCGACGTGCTCGTGACGGCCGGCGTTCAGCTACTGGCCACGATCATCGGCGGGTGCGCAGACGGCGAAGTCGCCGGAGAGCTCATGCTGTCCGACGGCAGCAGCGTGGAGGCGCGACCTGGAGACTCGATCGCACTCGCCCTTCTCGCCGATGCGGCCGTGTCAGTGCGCAACACGTGCTAGGCGCCTATTGGCGTTGAAAAGCTTCTCGCAGACAGCCAGCTCAGCGTCTGTATAAGCGAGGAAGTACACGGTGGTGAGCCGCGTCCGGCTCACCGAGCTGAAATAGTCAATGGCCGCGCCAGCTAGAGCACCGACCGTGGCCTCCAGTCCGCCACCGCCCTGCCCCGCGCCAAGCAGCGGGAACAATAGCGTCCGCGGCTCTGGCACAGTATCGATCTTGTCGACCTCCGTCATGACGTTAGTCACGCAGCGACCCACTTCCTGGATCTGGCGGAAACCCGATCCAGGCTCTCCTTGGACGGCGGCCACGTGCACGACGTGGCTGACTCCGTACCGCCACAACTCGCCGGAACCGGTGACGACGGCCGCGGCAGGCGGCACCGGCAGCCGGCCGGCCACCTTGCGCATCAACTCGGCGGCGATGCGGTCATCCACCACCCGCCTTAAGTCGTCGCGGATGGCACCCTCATACCGGATGATGCTCGATATGGAGAATTCGTTGAACCTGGCCATCTGCATCTCTGTGTTCTCAGAGTTCACCCAGATGTCAACGCACCGAACACGTCTGATGTCTCCGGTAACTATTGCGATATAGCGTTTGACCGGCTCGTCAAGCCCGTTCACCTCATAACAACGGATCTCGCTTGAGTCGAGCGGGCGCGCATTGCGCCTCGTCGCTTCCATTTCAACCGCAGACGAGCCGTCGGCCGTACCCGTTCGGTTGTACTTGTTCAGGTCGGCCAGTTCTTGGGCGAGCCTGATCGCTAGCCTGACATCTTCGACACTGGCGCCAAGCGCGGTCGCTATCTTCGCTGCCGTATCTGGGCGCGGGCTCTTCAAGCCACGCGTTACCTCGCTGATGTATCCCGCTGAAAGACCTGACTTCAGCGCGATCTGGCCGCCAGACAGTTGCTTGGCATACCGCAGCCGCCGGTACAGGTCGGCGAGATCCCTCGCCGGTCCTGGCGGCAAGTCGGCCTCGCCTCGCCTACGCCGACCCATGGAACCTCCGAGGACAACCCCCGCAAATTGCCTTGGTCCGACTATAAGGCGCGGATTGACCGGCGGCGATCAACCGTTCCTGAGGTTGTCGAGCCATTCCCTGACAATTTTCCTGTCGGGTGCCGGGAGCTTACCTAGGCGGCCGGCGGCATCGAGCGCTTGATCCACTGTCGTCAGGGCCGTCACCGTCACGCCGTCATCGGCGAGGCCACGGCTTTGCGGCGCCTGGTAGGTGACGATGCATACGCAGCTGTCGACGTGGAGCCCGGCGTCTCGCAACGTGCTCACGGTCCTGCGGGCGCTCCCGCCGCTAAAAATGAGGTCCTCGACCACAACGGTGCGCCAGCCCTCGCCAACTACGCCTTCGATGCTCTTGCCCTTACCCCACTCCTTAGCACCAGATCTCACATAGAGCATCGGGACACCCCAGAGGTCGGCAAGCCATGCCGCCCACGGAATCCCGGCAGTCGCCGTTCCGGCGACGGCGTCGGCGGCCGGCGAGCCGCCGCTGTCGCGGGCCGCGGCGCCGAGCGCCGCTACAAGTGCGCGGCGGGCGTCGACGAAGCCGAGCAGCAGGCGATTATCGACGTAAATGGGGCTGATCGCTCCTGAGGTAAAGCAGAATGGCGGGTCGGTACGAAATTCAATGGCGCCGCACTCGACCAGCGTGGTCGCGACCTGGTCGGCATCCATCGTCTCTCCCGTCTGAGTTATGGCGTAGGTGTTCGAGGCGGACCCGCAGTAGTCTCCGCAGTGTGCAAGCGGTCGTTCTCGCTGGCGGGCTGGGCACCAGGCTACGCCCGCTGACCAACAGGACGCCGAAGCCCTTGCTGCCGCTGATGGGCGTCCCGTTCGCCTACAGGCTCATCAGGCAGCTTGCCGAGAGCGGCGTGACCTCAGCGACGCTGCTCGTCGGCGCGGACCCGGCGCCATGGCGGGAAGCCGGGCAGATCGGGGCGGCGCTCGGCGTGCGGGTCGAAACCCAGCCAGAACAGGCGCCGCTCGGTACCGCGGGCGGCTGCCGCCTGCTGTTCCTTCGCCGGCCGCCTGCCGGGCCGGTCATCGTCTGCAACGCGGACGTGCTGTCCGACTTCGACTGTCGTAATTTGGTGAAAGCTCACCGTGGCGCAGGTGTGGCGGCGACGGTGGCTGTGGCCAGGGCAGCCGACCCGTCCTCGTTCGGCGTGCTTGTGCTCGGCGAGAACGGGCTCGGGCGGCGGTACGTTGAGAAACCGCCAGCTGGCACCGAGGCCGCCGACACGGTGAACATCGGCATGTACGTGCTTGATCCGGGTGTGTTCGCCGGACTGGACGGAGATGGTCCGCTGTCGTTCGAGCATGACGTGCTGCCCGCGCTGATCGCCCGCCGGTCCTTGCTCGGCGTCGTAACGGCCTGTTACTGGCAGGATCTGGGAACCCTGACCGGTTACCTGGGGGCGCATCGCGCGGTGCTCGATGGACGCTGCCGGTGGCCGGTACCGGCCGAGGTCGAGGTGACGGCCGGCGTCCGGGCCGTGCACGCGACGGCGCGAGTCGCTGGAGCCCAGATCGGCCCGATGGCCGTGATCGGAGCCAGGTCGGTCGTTGAACCCGGCGCCCGCGTCGTCAACTCGGTGCTGCACGAGGATGTGGCTGTCGGCCCGGACGCACTCATCGTCGACTCCGTGCTCGGCGAAGGTACCCGGATCGCACCGGGTACCCAGGTCACCGGCCGCCTGGTGGCGGCGCAGAGGTGAAAGGCAGGTGCGCATGCCGCAGGATCAGGCCATCACAGACCAGGTAGCGAGCGCCGCGAGCCAGGCGGATCGCGTGGCACACGGCGACCTGGTGTACCGGCACCAGACGATTCCCCGCTTTGTCGCCTCTCGCGGCTGCGAACTGGTCGACGACGCCGGGTACCGCTACCTCGACGCCGAGGCCAGCAGCGGCACCGCTGGCCTGGGTTTCGATTCGCTGATCGTGGCGCGGGCCGCCGAGCGTGTCGCCGAGATGCCGGTCCTGCCGTCGTTCTGCGAGTCGCGGCTCAGGGAAGAGGTGGCGGCGCGGCTCGCCGCACGGCTGGCCGAGGCGACCGGCCGGACCGGCCGGATCGCCTTCGAACTTGGCGGCGCCCAGGGAATCGAGCTTGCGCTGAAGGTGGTACGGCGCAATAGCGCCGGCTCCCAGATCGCGGTCTTCGAAGGCGGTTACCACGGCCGCAGCGGCCTGGCCGCCCAGCTCAGCGCTAGTCACCGGCTGCGCAGGCTCGACGGCGGCTGGAGAATCCCGGTCGTCAGGCTGCCGTATCCGGATCCCGAGCGCGGACCACTCGGCGAGGTACCCGGCGGGTTCACTGTCGGTGCCCTGGCTCGCGTCGACCAGCTAACGACCGCGGACTACTGCGGGGTCGTCGCGCCCGGCGGCGACGCGGACGTGGCCGCGCTGATCATCGAACCGGCGCTCAACGCCGGCGGTATCGTGCTCCCCGACCCCGACTACCTGCTCGGCGTTGTCGAGAAATTCCGATCACTCGGCGCGCTGATCGTCGTCGATGAGATCTTCTGCGGGTTTCACCGGCTGGGACCAGCCTGGGGCTTCGCGCGCTACCCGGGACTCGATCCGGACATCGTCGTGCTCGGCAAGGCGCTGACGAACGGCATCATGCCGATGACCTGCGTGTGGGCGCGGGATCCGCTGATGGATCCCGGCCACTTCCCGCCGGGAACGCACGCGTCGACGTTTCAGGCCACGCCGCTGGCACTGGCCGTCGCGTCGGAGGTACTCGACCGGTATGACGCCTGGGCCGATCTTCCCGATCAGATCGGCGCGGTGGAGCGTGGCCTGCGGGCTGTCGTCGATGACGTACTTGACCGGTCAGCCGCGGCGACCAGCGGCTGGGCCTGCGGCTGCCTGGCCAGGATCAGGCTGGATAGCGCCCGGGCGCCGTGGCTGGCCGAACGCGCCCTCGTCATCGGACGCGACGAACCGGTCGGCGGGGTGCATGGAATCCTGCTCTCCGCGCCAGGGATGGCGCCGGACGTGATCGGATTCGCTCCGCCGCTGGTCATCAGCCAAGCCGAGCTAAAGATCTTGCACGAGCTGACGCTCAGGCTGTTCGCGCAGCTGCCTGGTTAGCGGCACCATCGCCATCCGCCCTCCGGCTCGCCGCCAGGTGCGCGCCGAGACGGAGAGCTAGCGCGATGATAGTCAGGGTGGGGTTGGCGAAGCCACCGGTCGGGAACACCGAACTGCCAGTGACGTAGAGATTCGCCAGGCCGTGCACCCGGCCGTCCGCGTCGACCACGCCGCGCGCCCGATCGCTGGCCATGCGCGTGGTGCCCATGTGGTGCCGACCGCCGCGAAGGCCGGCCGGGGGCGAATCGAGGTCGAGCCGCACGTGCAGCGTGCCGAGCTGACGGGCAGCGAACTCCGCGCCGATCAGGCGCAGAGTCGTCGCGATCGTCGCCAGATCCTGGCCGGTGACCCGCCAGTCCAGGCACGTCGCTGGCTGACCGTACCGGTCGCGTAGCACAGGATCGAGCGTTATCCGGCTAGCGGGGTTGGGCGCCTGCTCGGCCATGACCTCGACGGCGAAGATCTCATCCTGGTCAGGCTCGCTGGCGGCCGCCTGTGCTGGCAAACACAGTGCTGGCAAACACAGTGCTGGCAAACACTGTGCTGGCAAACACTGTGCTGGCAAACACAGGGGGTCGTCGCGGCCGAGCCTGCGAAGCCGGACCCCGCAGCCGAGCAGTCGTTCGGCCCGCCTGACCGGTTCGGGCAGCACGAGCCTGGCCTCGGCCCAGCCGTGACGGGTTCGGTGCACCTGGTAAAGGCCGGCCCGGTCGATCAAACCGCCGCTCGGCGCCGAGACCAGCCCAGCGACCAGCCATGGATGCTCCATGAAGCACCGGCCGACCTGGTCGCGGTCGTTGCCGAGACCGCGCCGGTCCCGGCCGGACAGCAGCAGCAGCCTCGCGTTCTCGATCCCGCCCGCCGCCAGCACCACGACTGCCGCGCCGATCGTGAACTTCTGCCCATCGGCGGTGACGACCCTGACCCCGGTCACCGCCGTTCCGCTGTCAGCGGGGACGATCTCGGTGGCGGTCACGTGCGTCAGGATGCGGAGCCGGTCGGCAGGAACGTCGCTGAGTACGCACTCGGGGCGCCATCTGTTCGCCGCTCCGATCTGGAACACGATCGTCTCGACCGCGCCTGGATCGAGCGGAAGCGCGGCCTGCCGGTCTGCTGCCACCAGCCTGCTTGTATCGACCGGCGCGATTCCGCACAGCCGGGCGGCCTGCCGGTAGAACGGATCGGCAGCGGCCGGATCGATCGGCCAGCCGCTCAGCGGAATCCAGTCGCGGACGCTGAAGTCCTCCGCACCAAGCGGATGCAGCCGCGCCCCGACCTGACCATCACCGATAGGTATATCCCAGTGATTGCTAGACCCGCCGAGACCGCGCCGTCGGGATTCATGCAGCGGGAAATAGCCGAGCCCGGCTAGCCGGCCAACGCCGAGGACCTGGCTTGCCTCGTCCGGCCGTTCGCCGCCGCTGTCGATCAGCAGGACATCGCGCCGATGACTGGCAAGCACGCGGGTCACAGCCAGTCCCGCCGGACCCGCGCCGACAACGCAGATCTCTGCCTCTACCCGGGCGTCATTTACCATCGCGATATCAGCATAAGCAGGATCGATTTTTTCAAATGATTTATGGATATTTATTGTGGTGATGAGTCTTGACCGAACGCGAGGAGCCGGCCCTAGCCCGGTTTGGCATCCGATCGGATGCCTACCAACGGGCTCTGCGGACTATAACGGACGGCCAATGCGATGACTTCTTCAGGAACCTTCTCGCCAGGCCGGACGGATCGCCCGACGGCCTTCCGCTGGCACTTGCGAGCGACGACGGCGGCAGCGGGCTCGCGGCAGCGGTAGCGGCGATCCTGCCGATCGATGCTCAAGAAGCCGCCGCATCGCTGTCGGCGCACCTGGCGGTGACGTTAGCCGACCTCAAGCTCACAGGCGCGGAAGCGACTGCGCTGGTCTTGCGGAAAGAGCACGTCAGGACCGTCTTCGCCTACGCCGGGACTTCCGAGCTCGCGCTGTGCGACAGCATCGCCCGCACGACTGACCTCCGGCTGGTCAACGGACGCGGGGATAGCGCATCGACGTTCATGGCCGCAGGCGCCAGCCTGCTCGCCCCTGGCCGTGGCTGCGCCGTGCTGCACGGTGCGCGCGGGCTGACCCACGCCACGGGCGCGATCGCCGATGCCCGGCGCAACGAAGTCGGCCTGCTTGCCATCGTCGGGCTCCCGTCGACACGGTCAGCTCGGTTCTTGCCGCCGCATGGCGAGCACGACCTGATCGCCGGGATCGGCCAGTTCGCGAAGCTCTCCGATCAGGTCGGGCCCGTGCCCGCCGACGGACCGGGTCGAGCCCTGCTCGCCCGGCACTACCTGGATTCGCTCCGCTCCGCGCTGCGGCGATCACGTACTCCGCCTGCTGGCCCGAGCCTGATCGGGCTTCCGCAGGACGTCGCTGAGACCACCTGGGTGCCGCTGACCACGCTCGATGTCCCCGCCAGGCACGCCGACCAGCCCGAGCTCCCGACCGATCAAATCGACGCCGCGGCCGCGCTGGTTGCGGCCAGTTCGCTGGTCCTGATCATGATCGACGACTACCTGCTGCGCCACGAACTAGCCAGGCCTGCGCTGGCCGGCTTCGCCCATGGCGCCGGCGCGCTGGTCACCCAGGCGAGGTACCGGCGCGGCGCGATGTTGTTCGAGCGGCTGCAACCTGGCGAGGTACCGGGCTTCATCGGCTGGTACGACCCGGCCGATCCACGCCATCAGGCCCTGATGGCCAAGACTGACCTGCTGGTCACGGTCGAGGACCGGAATCTGTATGAGCGAGTCGTCGGTCCGTTGCCGCCGTGCCGCAAGCTCGCCATCACTTCCGATGCGGCCAAGGTTCGTAAGAACGAGTACCTGGCCGCGGATGACCTGGTCATCGAGGGCGACCCAGTGGCCGTCCTCCGCCTGATAACCGACCGTCTCGACGCGGCCGACCGTAGTTTGCCCGTCTGGAACGCCGAGGTGGCCTGCGTCGCCCGCGACCCGGCTCTCGGCTTGTCCGCAAGCGATCCAAGCGGACAGTTGCGAGCCGGCATCGCCGCCGCGCTCGCGCAGGCATTTGATACCGCGACCGCACCGGTGCTGGTAGACGACAGCCAGATGTTCGGCGGCCTCGTGTGCCACGGATATGACCAGTTTCCGGCCAAGCTCAGGGTGTTCGGCGATCATTGTGGTTTCGTCGGCAGCGGCATTTCGCTCGCGACCGGGCTGGCCATCTCGGATCCGTCCAGGCAGGTTTTCTGCCTGCTCGGCGACCAGGCATTCACCAACGGTCTGCAAGGGCTTGTCGCCACCGGGCAGGAAAGGCCGCCGATCGTGTTCGTCGTCTGCAATAACGGCCAGAGCGTGTCACTGCTCACCCAGGCGGCGGGCCATCCAGACTGGTTCGACGGCGGACGGCATCCGCATCTGCGCAACCCGGCGGCGTTCGACTACGCGGCGGCCGCGCGGAGCATGGGCCTGTCGGCCTGGCGGGTCGAGATCGCACTTGACCGCGGCCTGGAAGGGGTAAAGCAGGGCCTGGCCGAATTCAGCCGGTGCCTGGCCGACGCCAGCGGCCGCGGCGGGCCGACCCTGATAGAGCTGATCCTGCCCTCAGCCGACTCCCTGTGGGATGGCATCTGGCTCGACCGAGGGTTCGACGAGACGGCAACGCCAGCCTGATGAGCGCTCAGGCGTGGATGCGGGGCAGCCGGTCAGCCCACGGCGCGGCCAGTTCGAGCTGGCTGGCGACCCTGACCAGGAGATCCTCCCGTCCGTAGGCGGCGGCAAGCTGCACTCCTACCGGCAGGCCGTCCGGCGCCTCGTGCAACGGCAGGCTGACCGCGGGCTGGCCGGTCATGTTGAATTGGGCCGTGTAGGGGATGAAGCTGGCGATCCGCCGGCCCTCGGCTTCCGGGCCGGCCGCGGTGAACCAGCCAAGCTCGGGCGGCGGGGCGCCAAGAGTCGGGGTGAGCAGCAGATCGAAGTCGCCCCACCAGGTCGCCATTCTCCTGGTCCATTGTCCGATCCACTGCCGGGCCTGGAGATATTCGACCGAGCCAAGCGCGCGGCCAGCCTGACGGTGGGCGGCGTTGCGCGGCTCGATCTCCTCGTCGCCGATCTGGCGGCCAAGCACCGCCTCGAACGCACGGAA
>Ga0134126_10003409_pt1 | contig 19921 bp, 16 predicted proteins | sample KB31752_FD_96881 | JGI IMG/M metagenome (GOLD analysis project Ga0134126, IMG submission 96881) | Terrestrial soil microbial communities with excess Nitrogen fertilizer from Kellogg Biological Station, Michigan, USA - KB3-175-2 | ecosystem: Environmental > Terrestrial > Soil > Unclassified ...
AGCAATGGTCAACAAAGCGCACCGGACGTTAAGGGCATCTTGGGCGGCTTCCTTAAGAAGAAAAAGCCTTAGCGCTTTCAACTCAGCTACTTAGTACTCGGGCGAATTGGTGATTCGCGGCTCTGCGCTGATAAAATAAAATGCAAAGCCCCGGCTCCTGATCATTCTTATAGAAAGCGCCATCATCATGAAGAGATTAGCTCTTGTATCCGCTGCTGTCCTGGTCTTTGCTGCCCTTATTCACGCTGACAATATCGTCGACGAAATCATCGCGCGAGTGAACGACCAGATCATTACGCGTTCGGGATTTGATCGCGCCAAACAGGCGCATATCCAGGAATTAAAACAGCAATTCCCAAGTGACTGGCAGTCAAAGTGGAACGACACTCAGAAAGACGTGCTCCGCGAGATGATCGACGAGCAACTCCTGCTGGAGAAGGGCAAAGAGCTGGGGATCACAGGCGAAACCGAAACAGTGAAACAGCTCAACAAGATGCGCCAGGAGATGGGTTTGGCCAGCATGCAGGACCTGGAGGATGAAGCCAAGAAACAGGGCGTCTCTTTTGAAGATTACAAAGAGAGCATACGCACCCGGGTGGTAACACAGCAGGTTATCGGTCAGGAAGTCGGCGCAAAAATCCACATTACGAATGAGGAGATTCAGGACTTTTACAACAAGCACCAGGCGGAAATGGAAGGTCCTGAAACGATCACACTCAGCGAGATTCTGATCTCCACTCAGCCAAAGGCTTCTGACAAGAGCGTCCAGGACAAGAACGCTCAAGACAAGAACGCCCAGAATGGCGCAGCCGAAAAGCAGCAGGATCAGCCTGCCGAGGAGGACCCGGCCAAGGTAGCTCAAGCAGAAGCCAAGGCCAAAGTGGTGGAACAGCAGTTGAAGACCGGCGCCAAGTTCGATGAACTGGCCAAGAAGGTCTCCGACGGCTCGACGGCTTCCGATGGCGGCCCGCTGGGCACGTTCAAAAAAGGGGAGTTGGCCCCGGAATTTGAAGAGAAGACCATGTCGCTCAAGCCAGGTGAGGTCACGGACCCCATTCGTACTAAGCAGGGCTTCTTAATCCTGAAGGTCGATGCACACCGTTCTGCTGGTGTGCCGCCGTTGAAAGAAGTGGAAGATCGGATCAGGGAAGCTATCTATTCCCAAAAGCTCGAACCGGCGGCCCGGGCCTATCTCAGCAAGCTGCGTGAGCAGGCATACATTGAAGTGAAGCCTGGATTCACGGACACCGGCGCGACGGCAAATCAGAACAGCAACAAGCCTGTGATGCTGGCTGCGGCCGGTGATCCGAATTCCCCCAGCAAGTCCTCTGGCCTTAAGAAAAAGAAGAAGTTTCTGTTCTTCTAGGTAAAACCTCAAACAAGTACCGAGCCTCTTTTCACCGCAGGTACCAACCTGCGGCTACTCAGAGTGCGTCTTATCCATCAGGATGGACCTTAAAGACTGGATTGCCACAGTCGCTAATTTCGCGGTTATAGCGGGATTGATTTCTTACGGATTCCGGCTCTTCGCCGATTACCATGCGACCGGGCGCTGGGCGAAGAACGTTACCGGTCTGCTGGCGGGTATTGGCATGCTTGCGCTGGCCGCTGCCATGCTCTTGACGCCGCGCAACGCAGAAGTTTTTTTGCGGGTAGCGCAGACCGGAGCGTCACATATCTTTTTGTTTTTAAGCAGCACACTCCTGCTGGCCGCAATTGGGGCCTTTGGCATCATCAACTACTGGAGGCCTCTACGCCTCTGGCACGAACGCCGGATTAAAAGAGCCCTGCACCGTGAACTCCCCAAAATCCCATAGCGAAACGGAGTCCGGTGCAGAAAAAATCCTGCCTTGGCCAGGCTTGAGCCCCGACGAGACGCTCAGCAACACAGATCGCCCGCTAAGACGAATTTTTCCCGGCATGGTTACAGGTGCGTCGGACGTGGATCCCGCGCTGGTCCTCACCGCAACCGTGGCCGGGGCTACCTATCAATACTCGCTGCTCTGGTCAGTTCTCCTGTGTGTGCCGTTCCTTCTGTCAGTGTTCGCCGTTTCCGCGCGGATAGGTTTTGAGACACGCCAGGGGCTTGTCGATCTCCTGCGCGGCTCATACGGCCGAAGAATAGCGATCGCCTGCGCCATGCTGATCGTGGTAATCAACATGGCCATGATCGTGGCAGATTTGATGGCGGTGAGCGACGCCTTCTCCATCATCATGCAGTTGCCACGAATGTTCTTTATACCGGCAGTCGCGTTTATCGTTTGGTATGTACTCATTTTTCGCGATTACCGTAAGATCACGCAGGCACTGGTTCTGCTCTCCCTCCCGCTGTTCATCTATATCGCCGCTGCTCTGCTGTCTCATCCCGATTGGGGACAGGTCATCAGCCACTCGGTGTTGCCGCGTATTCCTTCCGGCGCCGGATACCCTCAGACCGTAATTGCGATTTTCGGCGCGCTTCTCACTCCGTATGTCCTGGTCTGGCAGACGAGTTCGCGGCGAGAAGAAGCCCTGGCCGGCGTCCAGCCATCCGGAGGAACTGAGCATCGCGCCGGGGTCATCGTCACTACAGTCCTTTGCTATTCGATCATGGTCGCAGCGGGCACAGTCCTGCACATTCCAGCCGGCACAGAACTCACTACCCGAATGGCAGCCTCAGCCCTGACTCCGGCAGTCGGCATTCTGGGCAGCACTTTATTCGCTTTGGGAATTATTGGCGCCGGAATGGTTGCGTTGCCGGTGCTGGTAGCGTCCATGTGTTACAGCGTGGCTGAAGCTATGGGCTGGCCAAGCGGCCTGAATGAGAATCCCTGGGAAGCAGTCCGGTTTTATGTACTGATTTCGGGCGCCATGTTTGTTGCCGCCGCGTTCAACTTCGTCAAAATGAACCCGGTCTCAGCTCTTTACTGGTCGCAAGTGCTGGCTGGCGCGCTTACTGTGCCGATCCTCGCGTTCATCCTGCTGGTCTCGAATGACCGTCGTGTCATGCGCACCATCAACACCTGGTGGCAGAATTTCTGGATCGGAGCGTCCATCGGCGCCATTATCACCGCCGCGCTGATCCTGTTCTGGTGGAAGACCATCGGCTAGCTCCGCTTCTCGTTGATCTGAATCATTCCTCTGTTGCTTTCGCAAGCAGCAGGCTACAATGTTGCGCCATGTTCAGACTTTCACTTGCTGGTTTCTTTCTGTTTGCGTTGTCCGCCTTCGCGCAACAGCAACCGGTGGACGTGAGTGCCGAGCCTCACCACCATCACGTGATCGATAACCTTTTTGTTCGCGTGTATGACGTAACTATTGACCCAAAGCAGTCCACGCTGATGCATAAGCACGGTCACGATTATCTCGGTGTATTCCTCGGAGACAGCGATTTTCTTAACACCAAGGCCGATGGCCAATCCGCTCCCGCCAAGATCAAAGATGGAGAAGTACGCTTCGCCGCTGCGCCGGTGGTGCACGCGGTAGCGGACAATGCTGCTTCGCCGTTTCACAACATCACCATTGAGCTCATGCAGCCCACCACCAACGAGAAGGCCTGCACGGAATCATGCACCGTGCCGGTGCCCTGCAAGTCGGCAGATAAAGCTGCCTGTGTTTCCGTGGAAAAGCTGATGGGCGCCGACCAGTGGTCGGTTACCCGGGTCACTATTCCCGCAGGAGTCACCTACCCGCAGCATACGCACCTCGCCAACTTCCTGGTCGTCGCGTTGAATGACGCCGATCTCAAAGTGAGGAATCAGGACGGGCCAGAGTCGGACGTAAAAAGCAAGACCGGCGACGTCCGCTGGTACAATCCCGTGGTTCATACCATCACGAATGCCGGGTCCAGTCCCGCCAAGGTCGTCGTACTTGAATTCAGGGGCAGACCCTCAGGTGAAGGTTCTGAGTCCCCGGCATCAGGTCAGAAGCCGCCAGATCATAAGCATCCAGATCATCACTAGACTGTCATCGCACATTGCGGCGAAGGTCCTAAGATCGCACACGGGGAGCCAATTCGGCGCTCCCCGTTTTTAATTCTTAGGTATTTCCCGGGTTGCGGCTCTGGACGTTTGTTTCTACAATCTTTCATATATGCGAAGGCCCCGGATTGCCGGGCTACTGCTTGTGTCTATGGCCACACTGGCGCAGCAACAACAGCCCGTAGAGATCACCTCAGAACCCAGCCACCATTTGGTTTTCGAAAACGAGTACGTTCGTGTCTTTGACGTGACCGTCGAGCCAAAGGGTTCAACTCTCGTCCATCACCATAGCCACGATTATCTTTTCGTTACCTTGGGCGATTCTGACGTGGTGAGCGCACGTCCGGGCGAAAAACCTGTCGAACTGATGCTGAAGGATGGTGAAACGCGCTTCACACCGGGTAATTTTTCCCATGCCGCCACCAACAAAAGCGAAGAGCCGTTTCATAACATCACAATTGAGCTTCTCAAACCGACAAACAACGTTAAGACTTGCACGGAATCTTGCGAAGTGCCGGTAAAGTGCAACAACGATGTTGGCTGCGCCAAGATTGTGCGGCAAATCACGTCCGATCAGTGGACGGTTTCTTCGGTCACCCTGCCGCCATCGGCGCGTTTGGATGGTAAGCTTCCGGCCTCACCATACCTGCTGGTCGAGGTTTCGAAAATCGATCTTCGTGGCAGTATGGCTGGTTCCAGGGAAATCTTGAAAGGCACCCCTGGGGCGCTGACTTGGATGCCGTCCCGTGTGACGCCAGTTCTCGCGAACCATTACAGGACGCCGGTTAAATTCGTAGCGCTGGAGTTCCATCCATGAGCGCTTCCGACACCACGGTGCTGCGACCTGATTCTCCTGAAGCGCGTCAATACAACCGCACCAAACGCTGGCTGGAAATCGGTGATCTTGCACTCAGTTTCGGATTCCTGGCGGTCCTTCTGGCTACGGGTTGGACCAATACCTTCCGCGATTGGGCCGTTCGCATGGCCGGCGACCATTACGTTTTGCAGCTCTTTTATTATGTTCTGTTCCTAAGCATCTTGAGCAAGGTGCTGGGATTCGGCCTCGACTTCTACGGCTTCCGTCTGGAGCACCGCTACAACCTCTCCAATCAGCGGCTGGGATCGTGGCTGAAAGATGCGGCTAAGGGCTGGCTCCTGGGATTGGTGCTAGGCACCGTTCTTTGCGAGATCGTGTACGCCCTGATCCGCACCTCGCCTGAACACTGGTGGATCTTTGGCTGGCTGATCTTTCTCGCCCTTTTTGTCTTTTTCGCCCAGATCGCTCCCGTGGTGCTGTTCCCTCTGTTCTACAAATTTGTCCCTTTGCAAAATGACGGTCTAAAGGAGCGTCTGCTCCGGCTCGGTGAACGCGCGGGGACTCGCGTCCGCGGAGTTTACGAGTGGAAGCTCTCAGAAAAGAGCAAAAAAGCCAATGCCGCGCTCACCGGGCTGGGAAATACGCGGCGCATCATTCTTGCCGATACCTTGCTCGAGAAGTACAGCGATGACGAAATCGAAGCTGTGCTGGCCCACGAGCTCGGCCATCATGTGCATGGGCACATCCTGAAGAGCATTCTGGTGGAAGCCCTCGTTACGCTCGCGGGATTCTGGGCGGCAAACGAGGTACTTCGCTACGCAATTGATCAGCAGCACATGTTTGAGCACATGGCTGACTTTGCCAATCTGCCGCTGCTTGTACTGGTATCAACTGGCCTTTCCGTCCTGCTCATGCCGGCCCTCAATGCTTACTCACGCTTCAACGAGCGCCAGGCCGATCTCTACTGCTGGAAGTCCGTTTCGAGTATTGGACCCTACGTAAGCGCAATGGAAAAGCTGAACGAGCAGAACCTGGGTGAGAGCCATCCCTCGCGGGTAGTGGAGATCCTGTTTCATTCCCATCCGCCTGTTTCCAAGCGCATCGCGGCCGCCGAAGAATGGGCCAGAAAACACCGGCCCAGCCTGGCCACGTAGCTACGCGCCTGAGCGAAGGATTTCTTCTACTTTTCGCAAATCCTCTTCCGTATCCACTTCCACGGAGCCGAAAGGCGTTTCTTCCACGTAGATGTCGATTCCGTTCTCAAGCAGCCGCAATTGCTCAAGCCGTTCGGCCGCTTCCAGCTTTGATTCCGGCAGGCTACAGAACTGTTCCAGAGCTGCCTTACGGTAGGCGTAAAGCCCCAGATGCTTGAAATACCGTATGCTCCCTGTGCGATCGCGGTCGTAGGGAATGGTTGAGCGCGAAAAATAAAGGGCTCGCCCATTTCGGTCCGTTACTACCTTTACGGCATTGGGGTTGGCGATTTCTTCCGGCTTGCACGGGGTTTTTACCGTTGAGACCTGCACTTCAGGACGCTGCATCGGCTTCAGCAGAGCTTCAATCTGTTCGGGACGAAGCAACGGCAGGTCGCCCTGAATGTTGACGTAAACGTCGGCGGGAATCCGCTGCGCCACTTCGTTTACGCGATCCGTGCCACTGCGGTGTCCAGAAGACGTCATCTGCGCCCTCCAGCCATTGCTTTGTGCCAGGTCCATCACTTCCTGCGCATCGGTCGCGATGATCACATCCTTGAGCGACGGACATTTCTTCGCAGCCTCGTAGACACGCTGCACCATGGGCTTGCCCGCGATCTCGCGCAGCACCTTGCGCGCCAGGCGGGTCGATCCCAGGCGCGCAGGAATCACGGCAATCGCGTTAACAGGAAGGGACATAGAAGCGGCTACAGCAGGTTGCATGCTCTGATGTGTTTACGCGGGCCGGTTGCGCATCTTCTGCAGCTTGGCTGATTTCTCTTCCACGCTCTTGACCAGTTTTTCCTTGAGAGATTTCAGCTTGCCTGCAACCGTCGTGTTACTCAGTCCGATCATCTGCGCGGCAAGGATACCGGCATTGGTCGCTCCGGCTTTGCCGATTGCAGTGGTGGCTACGGGAATTCCAGCCGGCATCTGCACGATCGCCAGCAGAGAATCAAGCCCGTTGAGTGGGGTGGACGGAATAGGTACGCCGATCACAGGCAGCGTGCTTTCCGCCGCGATCACGCCGGCCAGATGCGCCGCTCCTCCTGCTCCGGCAATGATCACTTTTATTCCCCTGCCGGCCGCATTACGCGCAAACTCTCCGGTCCGCGCAGGCGACCGGTGTGCGGAGGTCACATCGATTTCATAAGGAATACCGAAATCCTCCAGGGCCTTCGCAGCTTCGGTCATAATTTCCAGGTCCGAGTCAGAACCCATCACAATCGATACAAGCGGACTTTCTGCCATTCTTTTTCACTCCCTTTGGGTTTCTAGTTCAATGCCGTGGCTATTTCAACGCCGTTACGATTTCAACGCTCGCGCGCCAATGTCTTTCCGGTAATACATATCTTCAAAACTGATCGTGGCCACGGCTTCGTATGCCTTGGCAATTGCATCCTGTAATTTTGGCGCTCGCGCCGTCACACCGAGTACCCGCCCGCCGCTGGTGTAGTACTTGCCATCGCGTTTGCTGGTACCCGCGTGAAATACCTTTACTCCATTGATCTTGGGCGCTTCATCAAGACCGGTGATCTGCTTGCCGGTAAGAAATGCACCCGGATAACCTCCAGACGCAATCACAACGCAACAGGATGCATCGGCTGACCAGTGAAACACTCCCTCGCTCACGCGCCCTTCCACCGACGCTTCAACCGCTTCCAGCAAGTCACTATCCAGGCGCATCAGCACGGCCTGCGTTTCCGGATCTCCAAAACGGCAATTGAATTCCAGCACCATAGGGCCGCGCGCGGTCATCATCAGACCACAATACAGAATGCCGCGATACGGCGTTCCTTCGGCCTTCATCCCGCTCACCACGGGACGCGCAATGTGATTGAGCAGCCACTCCACCATGGCGCGATCTGCCAACTTATCAATGGAGTAGGCGCCCATGCCGCCGGTATTGGCGCCCGTGTCTCCTTCGCCAATCCGCTTATGGTCTTGCGAAGCTACCAGTGGCGCTACACGCTCGCCGTCGCTGACCACCAGGAAAGAAATCTCTTCTCCTTCCAGATATTCTTCCAGCACAACGCGTGCCACGGGTGCTCCGAGCAGCTTGCCGCTGAACATGCCCGCACCGGTATTGGCAGCTTCTTCTTTGGTCTGGGCGATCACAACCCCTTTGCCCGCGGCCAAACCATCCGCCTTCACCACCACTGGCGTCGAGAACAGTCCGAGAGACCTGCGGACCTCATCCTCTGAGGTGCATACAGCGTAATGCGCGGTAGGGATGTTGTACCGCTGCATGAATTCTTTGGCAAAACTCTTGCTTGACTCCAATTGTGCGGCTGCCTGGGTCGGACCAAAAACGTTCAGTCCGCGGCGGGTGAACTCATCGACCAGTCCTAGCGACAGCGGCAGTTCCGGCCCAACAACTGTGAGATCAGGTTGCGCCTGGTGGGCTGCGGCAAGCATACTTTCCAGGTTCCTGGGATCACCGGGCAGGCAAATCGCTTCATCGCAAATGCCGCCATTCCCCGGCACGCAATACAGCTCGGAGACACGCGTCGACTGGCGCAGCTTCCAAACCAGCGCGTGCTCACGGCCTCCGCTACCGATGACCAGTACTCTCATAGACGAGTGACAAGGACTTATGAGGATAAATCATCGCGCGGCAAGTAGCGAAGTCGCAGGTCGGAGCTTGTGTTGGAAAGGCTACTCGTCCTGCTTTTTTTGACTCCCGCTGATGCGGACCTTATTTCTGTCCGGGCGCACCGGCGCCTGTCATTCCCAGCTGCCACATAAGGAAGCTCAGCTCTCTGGTGGTGTTCTCGATCTGCTTGCTCACCGGCGCTCCACCGGAATGGCCTGCATTGGTGTCATAGTGCAGAAGGATCGGCTTATCCGAGCCGGTCTCCGCCTGCATCAGGGCCGTCATTTTGCGCGCATGCAGAGGCGCCACGCGGGTGTCGGAGTCGCCGGTAAGAAACAGCACCGCAGGATATTTCGTGCCTGCCTTGACGTGTTGGTACGGCGAGTAGGCGTAGATGAACTTGAAGTCGTCAGGGTTCTCAGCCGAGCCGTACTCCGGTACCCAATAACCTGCCACAAGGAATCTTTGATAGCGCAGCATATCCAGCAAGGGATAGCCGCAAATTACGGCAGCAAAAAGATCCGGTCTTTGGGTTAGTGCGGCGCCAACCAGCAGGCCGCCATTGCTGGTACCGCGTATAGCCAGCCGTTGCGGTGTTGTATATTTTTTCTGCACCAGCCACTCTGCCGCAGCGATGAAATCATCAAACACGTTCTGCTTCTTTTCCCGCATGCCGGCGTGATGCCAGGCTTCTCCGAACTCCGAACCGCCGCGCAGATTGGCCAGGGCGTACACACCTCCACTGCTGATCCAGGCCGCCGCGAACGGATTGAAACTCGGATTCACCGTGATGTCGAACCCGCCATATCCAGTGAGCAGCGTGGGGTGGGAACCATCCAGTTTTATGCCTTTGGCATGCGCCAGAAACATGGGCACACGGGTTCCGTCCTTGGACGTGTACCAGACCTGCTTCACTTCGTAAGCGTCGGGTGTGACGGGAATCTTGTCCTGAAACCACACCGACTGCTTGCCGGTAGCGACGTCATAGCGATAGATGGTTGGCCCAATGTAGAAGGAGTTAAACGTGTAAAAGCCTTCGCTGTTGTCCCACGTACCAGCGAGTCCCGAGAGCGAGCCAAGAGTAGGCGGTTTGACCTCACGGACTGGCTTTCCATTCAGATCAAGTACCTTCAGAGTGCTCACGACATCTTTGGTGTACCGGGCCACAATTCTCTCGCCGACCAGCGTAATGCCTTCAAGCACACCGTCGCTCTCAGGAAGGATTTCGCGCCAGTGCTCACGGCCAGGATTCTTCAAATCAACTTCAAGCAGCCGGCTCTTAGGGGCCTTCCAGTCAGTCTCAAGATACATTTTGTCTTTTCCCACTGACGGAAAAAACGTCGCCTGCAGATCATTGACGATCGGAGTGATGGGTCCTTTCGCCCGCAGGTCTTGAAAATAGACCTCGCTCTTTTCGGCCGCCGATCCATAGTTCACGGTAATAACCAGATAGCTCCCATCCAGTGACACAGCACTGCTGATGATCTTCTCCGAACCATATCCCTTGCCAAAGATTTCCGCATCTTGTGTAGCGTCTGTTCCGATCTTATGCAGATAGACTCTCGGGCCTTGCTTGGTCTGGCGCGAGTAATAAAAGCCGGTCTTGTCGGGCAGCAGAGAGATTCCGTTATATCGAGCGCGCGGCAGGTTATCGGCCAGCTCGTGATGGGCGTTGACGTCATAAATATGGAGCGCGAGTTCGTCTTCGCCTCCGTGCCGCAAACCATAGACAATCATTCCGCCATCGCGCGAAACCGAACTCAGTACTACGGTGATGGTGTGCTCCGGGCTCAGTTTTTCGGGATCAACCAGCAACTCGTCCCTGCCAGAAGGTCCGTGGCGCATGTAGAGAGAGCTCTGGTCCTGATCGGCGCGTCTCCGGGTGAAGAAGTACCGCCCATTGCGCATGACCGGCGGACTCATGGTCTCAACCTTGAGTAGTGCGCCGACCTTTCTCGCCAGCTCGTCTGTTCCTGAGATTTTGCTGATCAGAGAATCCGTGTAGGCATTCTCCGCACCGATCCACTTCCGCGTCTCCGGGCTGTTCTGATCTTCAAGCCAGCGATAAGGATCAACAATTTCCACGCCGTGGAAATCTTCCTTAACTTCATTGACCTCTGTCTTCGGAGGTCCCACCAGGCCGGCGTCGTGAGGCATTTGGGCGCGCAACGCCCCAGTAATCAGAATCGCCGCAAAAAGAGAGAAAAAGCACTTTGGGCGCATGGAAGTCCTCCAGGAAGTGATCACCACGTTCGCGACGGGCGCCTCGAGGGCGCGTCGCCAGTGGCGCGATTTTAGTTTTCTATTCTGCCCCGGTCAAGAAACGAGATCGTTTAACGCTCGAACGGGGCCCGGCGCTTAGAACTGGACAGCAATATCGTTATACGCGCACAATTTCCGGGTCCTGTTCTTGTATGGCTCGAATCGATTACGCGAGCGGAAAGGAAATTCCTATGAAACGGCTATTCAAGGGGATCTTATGTCTGGCGGTGCTGGTAACAACGCTCACCGCAGACCAGCAGAAGAAAGTGACCGCAACCGGCCTTCCGCCGATCGTTGACCGTGAGTTGATCTTCGGCAATCCAGAGATTGCCGCCCCGCAGCTTTCACCTGACGGCAAGTATGTATCGTTCCTGAAGCCCTGGAACGATACTCGCAATATCTATGTGAAAGGCGTGAATGAGCCTTTCAGCGCGGCACGATTGCTCACCACGGAGAAGAAGCGCCCGATCGCAGGATACTTCTGGACGCGCGACAGCAAAGCTGTTCTCTACGTGAAAGACAAAGATGGTGACGAGAACTTCAACGTTTATGCCGTGGATCCGACTGCCAAACCTGCGGCCGGAGCCGATGCGCCCGTCTCCCGCGATCTGACAGGATTGAAAGGTGTGCGGGTGGAGATCTTCGACACTCCCAAGAACGAGCCCGACGTCGCATACATCGGCATCAATGACCGGGACAAGGCCTGGCACGACCTCTACAAGCTCAAGATCTCGACCGGCGAAAAAACACTGATGCGCAAGAACACTGATCGCATCACCGGCTGGGATTTCGATTTGCAGGGGAATCTGCGTCTGGCGGAACGCTCCGCGGAAAACGGTGATACGGAAATTCTGCGTGTTGATCCTGACAAGTTCACCAGGGTTTACTCGTGCAGTGTTTTTGAACAGTGCGGCATTGTGCGCTTCGAGAAAAACGGCAAACGCGCTTACATGAGCACCAACAAAGGTCCGGACATGGATTTGGCCGCTCTGGTTCTTCTTGATCCAGCAACGGGAAAGACAGACATGGTGGAATCTGATCCACTGAGGAGGGTTGATTTCAGCGGCGCCGTCTTCTCCGAGGCCAGCGACGATCTCGCGATCACGCTCTATCAGGACGACCGCCCGCGTCGCTACTTCAAAGACAAAGGAATTGAAGCCGATTTCAACTGGCTTCGCGCAAAGTTCCCCGGCAAGGAAGTAGGCCGGCAGTCGTGGACCAGAGATGAACAGCTCTGGTTGGTACAGGTGAGCAGCGACACTGAGCCGGGCGAGACCTACCTGCTCGATCGTAGAAACCACAAGCTGACGCTGCAATACAAAGTCCGCGAGAAACTGCCGCGCGAGCCCCTGGCCCAGATGAAAACAGTAACTTACAAATCGTCTGACGGTCTGGAAATACCCGCCTACCTCACCCTGCCGAGAGGATTGCCGGCGAAAAACCTGCCCGCAATTATCTTCCCGCATGGCGGGCCGTGGGGACGCGACGTTTGGGGCTACAACTCTTATGCCCAGTTCTTCGCCAATCGAGGCTATGCCGTGTTGAGCATGAACTTCCGCGGATCAGCGGGATATGGCAAGAAGTTTATCGATGCCGGCAACAAGGAATGGGGCCGCAAGATGCAGGACGATGTAACCTGGGGAGCCAAGTACCTGATTGCCGAAGGAATTGCTGATCCTAAACGCATCGGAATCTTCGGCGGCTCGTACGGCGGGTATGCAACGCTGGCAGGTGTCGCTTTCACACCGGACGTTTATGCTGCCGCGGTCGACCTGTTCGGGCCTGCCAACCTGATCACTCTGCTTGATTCCATCCCGCCTTACTGGGAACCCATCCGCAAGATGTTTTACGAGCGCATGGGAGACCCCAATACTTCTGACGGCAAGGCGTTATTGGTGGAACGCTCACCGCTCAGTTCGGCGGACAAGATCAAGACGCCTCTGCTGATCGCGCAAGGCGCCAATGATCCGCGGGTCAACCACGCTGAGTCTGAGCAAATTGTGGTTGCATTGCGCGACCGCGGATTCCCGGTGGAATACCTGCTCATTCCCGATGAAGGCCACGGCTTTGCCCGACCCGTCAATAATATGGCCAGCATCATGGCGACGGAAACATTCTTTGCCAAATACCTGCATGGCCGCTATCAGGAGGGTGGCACTCCGGAGGTGGTGGCGCGGCTAAAAGAAGTTACCGTCGACCCGAAGACCGTGGTTTTGGCGAAGAAGGTGGATCCTGCAACCGTAGGTGTTCCCAAGCCCGCGGTTGATCTTCAACCTGGAACTTACAAATACAAAGGAAAGTTATCTGCCGGTGGACAGGAAATGGCGCTCGACCTTTCCACGACGGTCAAGGAAGAAAACGGGCAGTGGAATGCGACCGGCACCATGCAAGGTCCCATGGGACAAGCGACCGATATCTGCATGCTCGAAAAAGGAACGCTCCTGGAGCGCTCACGGGATATCGAACAAGGCCCCGTCTCCATCAAGCTTAATTTCAGCGGCAATAAGGCCTCCGGAACCATGAACATGAATGGACAGGAGAAACCGATTGCCGTGAACCTGGGCGGGCCATTGTTCGCGGATGCCGCAGGATCTGAACTGGTGATCGCCACCTTGCCGCTGGCCGAAGGCTACAGCGTAACCTTCCGCAATTTTGATGTGCGGAAGCAAAAAGAAAAACTGATGCAATTGAAAGTGGTAGGGGTTGAGAGTGTGACGGTACCTGCTGGCACATTCCAGGCTTACAAGGTCGAACTTACATCTGCCGATGGTGGAACTGACAAGCAAACATTGTGGGTTGCCAAAGACTCACGGAAACCGGTGAAAATGAGCGCTGTCATGGCCGACATGGGCGGGGCCACGCTGACCGAAGAGTTGGTTCCGTAACTTTTCATCAGGAGCGCGCCGGGGCTAAATGCGTCCAAGCGCGCTCCTCTGCGTCATTTGCCCGCGCAAGCATTCGCAAATTGAATAAACGGAAACAGGCAGAACCTGCGAAGTCGCAACCGTCACCCGTTGCGATTGGATTGCCCGCTGTCTGCTCGCTGCTGTATCGACGCCCATTTTGCGTGCTCCTGAGACACAAGCGACTCCGTCCGCTCTGCCAGCAATGCGTGAGCATCTGTTGCCGTCGCATAAGGCCCGGCTTTCCCCAGGTAAAGAAATTTTTCATGTTTGAGGGCTTCGCAAGTTGCGCGATATGTAATCCAGTTTTGCTGGTATTGATTCAGATGCAGCAAGCCTTCCAGAGCGGTTATCACAACGCCTAGCAGACCAACGACGTACTTGAATTCAAAGCCGGACATCCTCAAGGGCGTAAGAAATGGGATCAGAGCGGCTGCTACAATCTCGGCAACTTTGATGTGCCTGAATGTCTTTTGATTGCTTGAACTCTTGCCATCATACCAGGCAATCTGGTCTTCCAGGCGTTCAAACACAGGATCGGTGCCGGACGTCACTGCTGGAGTTGCCGTCATTTGAGTGCAGACATGTTACTAAGCATTCGAGTTAAGTGCGATAGAAATGTCACCCTATTGTTGTGACAGACGGCGTTTCCCAATTAAGCTGCCCTTTCCGTCATCCGGGAGAGACGTGCTTCGAGCCATTACCGAATTCGCATCCGGCATGCTGATCTGCTGGCTTCTCAACCTCGTGCAGTTGGGAGTTGCCTTTATTCTTCTGGCAGGCAGTGAAAAAACCCTTCCTTCAGTGTATGTGCTGGCAGCGGCGCTGGGACTGGTGCAGTTCGGCTATGTACTTCCAATTTGCCGTCTGTTGTGGCGAAAAGGGAGGCGATATGCCGCCCATGGTCTCCTCACGGCGGCCTCCGCCACTGCCCTGGCGAACGCGGTCATTGACTACCATCTTTTTGGGTCAGCGATGTTCCATTTTTGGCGGTAGCTTCCCTCAGGTTGCAAACCTTGGCGAAATTACACCAAGCCTGCCGCTGAGAATTTTAGAGACGCAATCCGGAAAAATTTGTGTTTAGCTCGTTTTGCGATGCTCGATTTTGCGGTTTTTGGCTTATGCTGAGCAGTACCCAAACATCCCTTATACTGTAGTGCTTTATGTCTGCACCGACTACCCAAGCCCGGCCCCCATTTAGAGCTCGCATGAAGCTGCTTCCCACGTTGAAGCGCGGGGAGATGTGGAGGTATTTCGGTCCGGCTTTCGTAGCCAGTGTGGCGTACGTTGATCCCGGCAATTTTGCCAGCAACTTTGAAGGCGGAGCACGATTCGGGTACACCCTTTTGTGGGTGCTCCTCTGGTCGAATGCCATGGCCATTCTGATCCAGTACCTCTCGGCCAAATTGGGCATTGCCACGGGCAAGACTCTGCCGCAGAACTGCCGCACGTTCTTTCATCCCAAGATCAACTTCGGGCTTTGGGTGGCGGCGGAACTGGCGGCCCTGGCCACCGATCTGGCAGAATTTTTGGGCGCTGCCCTCGGCTTCTATCTTCTGTTCGGTATTCCTCTGTTTCTCGCGGCGCTTATCACCGCAGTCATAGTCTTTCTGATGCTCGCGGTGGAGTTATATGGCTTTCGCCGGCTGGAACAACTCATTATGGTGTTCGTCTTCGCTATTGCGGGTTGTTACGCCTTTGAGATGTTCATGGTGCATCCGGACTGGGGCGCGGTGGCGCACGGCGTCCTTGTGCCGCACATTAATTCGAAAAGCATTTATGTCGCCGTCAGCATGCTGGGCGCGACGGTCATGCCGCACGTGATCTACCTGCATTCCGCTCTGGTGCAGCACCGGGTGAAAGAAGACTCACAGCACTGCCCCACAAATCAGTGGCTCCTAACGATGCGTCACCTGCGCTACGAACTCTTTGACGTGCTCGCGGCCATGAACGGCGCCTGGCTGATTAACTCAGCCATGATCGTGATGGCTGCAGCCGTTTTTTACAAGACCGGGACGCCCTTCACTTTTGACGCAGCGCATCTCACTCTGCAACCCATTCTGCCCAGCGTCTCAGCCGTCGCGTTCGCACTGGCCCTTCTCTTTTCCGGGCTGTCCTCGTCCACAGTCGGCACTATGGCCGGCCAGGTGATTATCGAGGGCTTCCTCGACATCAAGTTCAGCGTATTCCTCCGCCGTCTGATCACCATCATTCCGTCGCTGGTCGTGATCGCGCTCAAACTCGATCCCCTCAGGATTTTGATACTATCTCAGGTGGCGCTTAGTTTTGCGATTCCATTCGCGCTGGTGCCCCTTGTGATCCTGACTCGCAACGCCACAGTAATGGGAGACATGGTCAACAACCGGCGCACAAATGCCATGGCGTATCTGGTCACGGGCATCATTGTGGCTTTGAACCTCCTGCTGCTGTACCGGACACTTGGCGGCGAGTTCTAAACCGGCTCAGCTCAGGGCCGTTTTGAGGAGCGTTTCCCAGCCGAAGGGAATCCAAATAGGGGAAGGTGGGTGTAAATGAATAATTCATTTGGCAGCCGTTCGAAGTTGCGCGTTGGTGCTCAGGAATACGAAATCTATCGCCTGGATGCGCTGGAAAAAATTAATTGCACACCGCAACGCCTCCCCTATTCGCTGCGAATCCTGCTTGAAAACCTTTTACGCACGGAAAATGGCCGCTCCGTCACTGCTGATGACATTCGCTTCCTCGCCGATTGGAAGCCACAGGCTGTTCCGGACAAGGAAATTGCATTTACTCCGGCTCGTGTATTGATGCAGGACTTTACCGGCGTTCCAGCTGTTGTCGATTTGGCGGCAATGCGTGATGCCATGAAGGCCATGGGCGGCGATCCGAGCCTGATTAACCCTCTACAGCCCGCCGAATTGGTGATTGATCACTCTGTTCAGGTAGATGAATTTGCCACCCAGAATGCATTCGCGGTCAACGCCCGCTTCGAGTTTGAACGCAATCAGGAACGGTATGCCTTCCTGCGCTGGGGACAATCGGCTTTTCGTAATTTCAAAGCGGTGCCGCCGGACATGGGCATTGTGCACCAGGTAAACCTCGAATACCTGGCTCGCGTCGTTTTCCCGGAGGAAACCAACGGTGCCAAAAAAGCTTACCCGGACACGCTTGTCGGCACGGACTCACACACTACCATGATCAACGGCCTCGGCGTGCTCGGCTGGGGCGTAGGCGGAATTGAAGCCGAGGCTGCCATGCTCGGACAACCCGTCTCCATGCTTGTTCCTCAGGTTGTGGGATTCAAGTTGACGGGCGCAGTTCATGAAGGCGCAACGGCCACTGATCTGGTGCTCACGGTAACAGAAATGTTGCGCAAGACCGGGGTTGTCGGGAAGTTTGTCGAATTCTTTGGACCAGGCCTTGACCATCTGGCACTGGCGGACAGAGCCACCATCGCCAACATGGCTCCGGAATATGGCGCCACTTGCGGCATTTTCCCGGTCGATAAGGTCACGCTCGATTACATGCGCCTAACCGGCCGCTCCGCGGAGCAAATTGCTCTTGTGGAGGCTTACTGCAAGGAACAGGGTCTTTTCCGGACTTCACAAACCCAGGATGCTGAATACTCACAGGTGGTTGAACTTGATCTCGCGACAGTCCAGCCAAGCGTGGCCGGTCCGCGCCGTCCGCAGGATCGTGTGCCGTTGTCACAGGCAAAGGAATCGTTCGAAAAAGCCGTTCCCACTCTGATAGGACCGCGTATGCCAAGAGCTGCAGGCCGTGCAGCAGCCCCAACCCAGGTGGAACGGTTCGAGGGGGAAGGAGGCAATCCCACGGCAGTGGCAGTGGAAGATGGAGCAGCTCCGGCAGCTGAAAAGCACATGGGCGACGACATCTTCGAGCAGATGCATGACGGCTCGGTGGTAATTGCTGCCATCACCAGTTGTACAAATACCTCCAATCCGTCAGTCATGATGGCTGCCGGACTGTTGGCGAAAAAGGCAGTCGAGAGAGGCTTAACCCGCAAGAGTTGGGTAAAGACCTCTCTTGCACCGGGCTCACGCGTTGTAACCGAGTATTACCGCAAAGCCGGTCTGATTCCGTATCTCGAAAAAGTTGGCTTTCACATAGTGGGTTATGGCTGCACCACCTGCATCGGCAACTCAGGGCCTCTGCCGCAGGATGTCTCTTACGCCATCAACGAAAAAGAGCTGGTTGCGGTATCGGTGCTGTCCGGAAACAGAAATTTTGAGGGCCGCATCAACTCTGAAGTTCGCGCAAACTATCTCATGTCGCCCCCGCTCGTAGTAGCGTACGCGCTCGCCGGACGGATAGACATCGATATCAACAAAGATCCTCTTGGAACCGGAAAAGACGGAAAGCCGGTTTACCTGCGCGACATCTGGCCAACATTGCAGGAGGTTCGGGACGCGGTGGCTGCCTGCGTCGACTCCGAGATGTTCAAGAAAAACTATGACTCAATCTTTGATGGTGATGCGGAGTGGCAGAAACTAAGGGTTCCCACCGGCGATACCTATCGATGGGATGCGGAATCTACGTACATTCGTCGAGCTCCCTATTTTGACCAGATGCCCGCAAAGCCCGCTCCCGTTGAAGACATTAAAGGCGCTCGTGTTCTGGCGAAGCTCGGGCATAGTGTAACCACGGATCACATTTCGCCGGCTGGATCCATTAAAGCAAACAGCCCTGCTGGAAGGTATCTGCAGGAGCATGGGGTAAAACTCGCCGACTTCAATTCCTATGGGTCACGTCGCGGCAACCATGAAGTTATGGTGCGTGGGACCTTTGCCAACGTTCGCCTCCGCAACAAGCTCGTACCTGAATCGGAAGGCGGTGTTACCAGGCACTTCACCACCGGCGAAGCAATGTCAATCTATGATGCGTCAGTCAAATACATCCATGAAGGCGTGCCATTGATCGTGCTTGCCGGGAAAGAGTATGGCTCCGGGTCATCACGCGACTGGGCCGCGAAAGGGCCGCTGCTCCTCGGAATTCGCGCGGTCATCGCTGAAAGTTACGAGCGGATCCACCGTTCGAATCTGGTGGGAATGGGCATATTGCCCCTGCAGTTCCTGCCTGAAGAGGATCCTGACACGCTCGGACTGAAGGGCGATGAGGTCTTCGACTTCGTGGGGCTGAGAGAGCTGCTGGAAACCAAGTTTTCCGGTGGGCGACAGATTCAGGTCTTCGCCAGGAGGCCTGATGGTTCAGTCGCTGAGTTTCACGCCCTGGTTCGGATCGACACGCCTCAGGAAATTCTCTATTACGAACATGGGGGCATCCTGCAATATGTGTTACGGCAACTCCTGGCAAGCCATCGCCGACCCGAAATGGTTGGAGCCCGGTAGTCAGCCCCAACGACCGAGGTAAACGGTGGGACGTCTCCTCGAATTAGAACTTTTAATAATATGTACTAGTACCACGGTGTTTTCTTAGAAAAAAAAGTAACTGGCGGCATTCACAAAAAGAGGTAAGATGGGGGAGCGGGGTGGATCGGGTAATTCCGACCAGCTTCTATTGGGGTAATTTAATATAGAGGTGCCTATGGCGACGATTCGCTGCGATCAGCACGGGGCCACCCATGAAGCGTTCGTATGCAAACACTTGGTTTACGGAAAGTATCTTGGATTTTTCTGTGATCTTGATGACCGCACGAACCCCTATCCTGACGCATGGTGCAATGGTTGCGAGTTGATCCGCCTGGAACACGACGGCTGGACCGACGCCACTGAAGAGCTTATGGAAATTGCCCTGGTCTGCGGTGGCTGCTATGAAGAAATCAAAGAGCGCAACCTGCTGGGAAGCGAATCGAGTTCCGCACTCCAGTAAAATTCGCGGCGGATCCACATTTGCGCAAACCGCCTATACTGCTGTAAAATCAAGCTTTAAAGCAATACTCTGAAGCCCTCTCGAGTCTCTTCTGAGTCAATCTATCTGGAGTTCCTGAAATGGCACAAGTTTGTGATATCTGCGGCAAAGGCCCGCAATTTGGCAATAAGGTGAGCCACGCGCACAACGTGAGCCGCCGCCGCTGGAATGTAAATCTGCGGCCCGTTCATGCGAAAGTGAATGGCGGCAACAAGCGCATACGCGTATGCACAACCTGCCTGAAATCCGGCAAAGTAACCAAAGCATAAGTTCATCTTTGGCAAAAAGTTCGAAAAGGCCTCTTGCAGGGAGGTCTTTCTTCC